>Ga0265293_10009617_pt1 | contig 13841 bp, 18 predicted proteins | sample Munlanlewell138R_FD_192505 | JGI IMG/M metagenome (GOLD analysis project Ga0265293, IMG submission 192505) | Leachate microbial communities from a municipal landfill in Southern Ontario, Canada - Leachate well 138R | ecosystem: Engineered > Solid waste > Landfill > Unclassified | place: Canada...
CCCACCGGCCTTGGCGGCGGCGTCGTCGAACTGGCACTTCTTCAGCGATCCCATCGGGATGCTGTGCTTGGCCTTGGGTCAGGAACCACCGGAGGGGGCCGCACCGACCTTCGCCAGCACCGGGTTCGCCGGGTCGAGCTTCTCCAGCTCGTCGCGGAGGGCGTCGTAGGCGGCGTCGGTCATGATCGGGGCGGACTTGTCGTAGTACGCCTCGTTGGCCGCCTTGATGCGGGCCGCGAGGTCGGCGATGCGGGCTGCGTTGCTCATCGGATGCTCTCCGTTCAGGTAGTCCCCTGATCTACCCGTAGCAGGGCAGGGGTGGCCTCCCCCCTACGTAGCAGGGCAGGGGTGGCCCCCCCTACTACGGGGAGGAGGCCCGAGTTGAGCCTTCAGCAGAGGCCGTAGGCGGCGTAGTCGGGGCCGGCGGGGTCCGTGTTCTCCAGGTACTCGGCGTTGACCCAGGCCACCTCGGCGAAGTTGCCCCGGGCGTCCTTCCGGTCGGAGAGGGCGAGGCCCACGCGGGAGGGGTGGCGGAGGTCGTCGAGCCAGAAGACCCGACCCACGGTGCCCTTGCGGACCTTGCGGCCCCGGGTCACCTGCATCACCAGCCCCTTGCGGGGGCGGTTGAACTCGATCTCGGCGGCCTTGCGGGCGCGGTCCTCGGCGGCGGCCTTGTCGGCCTGCTCGCGGGCGATTCGGGCGGCCTCGGCCTGACGGGCCACTTCGGCCAGGATGCTGGCGTCCGCGTCCACCGTGGCGTGGCCGTGCCTCATGCACAGCTCGAAGGCGTGGCCCAGGCAGACCTTCTCGATGGCCTGCGTCTCGGGGTTCCAGACGTTGACGTAGTAGCCGTCCGCGTAGATGTCGGACATCACGCGGTCGCACTGGCTCCACGACTCGCTGACCACCAGACCCTCGTGCGTGGTCCAGGTCTTCACCTCGGTGCCCCAACCATTCGTGCTCGGCTTGCTCTCGGTCCAGGTGATCGCCATCGTCCGTCTCCTCTTCGGGGACCGTTCCCCGGTACACCCCTACTACGGACGACTTTTGGATTTTGAGCCTGGATGCAGCAAAAAACCTACGAGGGCTTGCCCAGGTAGAACAGGTGGTAGCTGTCCGACCCACAGGTGGACGTGGCCCCCGTGAACTCAGCCCCCATCTTCTTCCAACTGACCACAGGGAGCTTGTGCAAGCGGCTCGTGTGATGGCCGCTTCGCTCCAGGCGTAACGAGCAACGGATCAGGAGATACCAGTATGACCCACGACGACGATAACGAGATCAGGCTTGACCTTCCTGAGGGGGTCGAGGTGGAAGACCTTCCGGCCGGATGGCGCTTCGGCCGCCACTGGAGTGATCATTCGCGAGGGGTGTCCGGTTACTACCTCCTCTGCGAAGATGGCAGAACGGCGCGTGCCCGCCTCCGACCCGATCTCGTGATGGGCGACGACGAAGATGACAACTTCGTGGTCTCACGAGAAGAGATTGCGGAGGCTCTGAAATAACTCACGAGGGCTCAAAAACGAGCCCTCGTGAGTTATTTCGTCGAGGTTCTTAGGGTGCTTCGATCTTCACGATGGCAAACAGGTAGTTGAACACATCGAGAGTTTGGGTCATGCCATCGCTACATTTGATGCTCATTCGGACTTGAGTGTTCGCGGGGACATCGATCATGCTCATGACATGAGCCGTTCTCAGGAACGCGAAGATCGTTTCGGTGGACCAAATGGTGTTCCAGGACACGCCATCCAACGACGTTTGGATCGCTAGAGTGGTGGGCGGGAAGTCGAAAGTTGTCTCCACAGCACACAACTTCCCAATGACCATGATGGTCATTGCCTCTTTGATCAGGATCACCGCGGGGTTCGGGTTTCCATGGTCGAAGACATCCGTGCTAGAGGTGATGAACTGACCCTCGTTGATGACTGTGACAGGTTCCGCGGCTGTATCGGTGACTGTGTAGCTGTACGGGAATGCAGCCGAGACGTACTGATTCTTCACCCATGTCGTGACCTTGTAAGCCCAGATGTTCCGGTTTGAGACTGTGAGATCACCCGCCCCACCATCCAACCAGTACGCTCCCAAAGTCATGTCTCCCAAGAATCCCGCAGAGATGTTATCGTGGAGCCCGATTCCCGAGTAGTAGTGGGGAGATCCATTCGCGAAGTTGAGGTCATCCTCAACAATGAGATCATGTTCATATGGGTGATATGAATTGATGGCATACCCAAGACCCATGACGATTCTTCGAGAACCACCAGAAGACGGTCCTTCAAGCGTGACTCCCCAACCGACAAGATAGGTGGCCTCAGCGGACTCAAGGGTGATGCGACTACCCGAAAGGAGGAGGTCGCCTCCACTGTAGTAGCCCGCCACAGCGTGATCCAACTCGACCACACCACCTGAATTGATGTTCACTGTCGGACCACCAAACGCTGTACCCGAATATACCATGATGTAGTTGTCGGAGTCGGTCAGGTTGAAGCTGAACGTACCGCCGCCATTTGGATAGATGTGGCTGAACCCGCTGCCCCCTACAAGTTTCCAAACGAAGTTGGCCGCGTGGGTGTTGGTGAAGTCTCCCACGCCCGAGAAGAGGAGCGTGTTGTTGTCCAACCCTGTGAACGAGAAGAGTTCCACGTCTCCAAGGGTTACGTTGAGGTCTTCACCGTTCGTGTACACGCCTCCAAGGTTCTGGATGGTCAGACCCTTGCCGGATACTCCCGTGATGGTCCCGGCCGTGTAGTCCACCACTCCATCCCCATCTTCGTGCTGAGTGATATTGCCATAGGGGCTGAAGTTGGTGTCATATCCGGGGAGAGCATCGGAATCCGGCACAGTCATGGAGTAGAGGAACGAAGACTTCCAAGCCCCGGTCCCTCCACCCCCACCACCACCAGCATTGGGTACGTCAAGCTCGACGACGGTGAGATCCGCTTCAAAATACGGGATGGCCAGAGTGCTTGGGTTGCCATTGTTGGTACGGAACCCCAAGCGGACGTACAAACCTGCTCCGAATGTCCCCAAGGTCGCGAGCGACCCAAAGCCTGCAACAAAGGGACTCGTGCCCGGAATACCCTCCCAATTGAGACCATCTGAACTGGTCTCAAGACGTGCATCCACGTTCGAGAAGGATTCTTCGAAAGAATAGTGTGCGGTGACTAGACAAACCTTCTCGCTGACAATTTTGATGGTCCCTGGCAAATCGGTGACATCGAAAACACCGTTGTCAGAGCTTCGAATGTCGGTGAAGCTCTCTCCAAAAGGCTCGTTGTAGACATCATTGTCTGACACAGGGACCGTGGTCGTCGAGTTCAAATCCGAGGCGGCGACGCTCAGGCTGGCCCACGCATTCTCGATCTTCATGGCCCACAGAGTACGGCCTGCTAGGGTGAAGCGGTCGATGATGTCTGAACTGCGGACGTACAGTCTCAAGTCTGTACCATCAGCAGAGCCATCGTGATTTTCGAGGAGGCACACACGTCCTCCAGTGAAGTGTCGCGGAGCCCCCGCGCTATTGATGTGGGGCTGCGTATGCAGACTGAACGCAGTCTTGCTCGTCAGTGGTCCACCGCTTGTTCCTAGTTCGAAGGTGTACTTCTGGTTCGAGTTAGTGTTTCCAATGATGCTGAAGGTGTACCCTACAAGGTAGGTTTCTTGAGTCGGAGGCAGTACCAGATTGTGATCCGTGGCATTCAGAGTGCCATTCGTGTAAGTGTGGATCTCTGTAGCAGGTGTAAGCTCATGACGAGCCGAAGCGAATTCAGTCAGTGGTGCGAACTCGTCCAGAGAGGCCGAGATGGAGGCATAATTCTCGGTGGCCGAAAACGAGAGGTGGCTTCCTAGTCCAACGAAAATGGGTCCATCCGCCGTGGAGACACCCAAGAAGCCTGTTTGAGTGGCTACGTCTGTAGACACAGACAGGTGGGTCAACATCGGATTGAGGCTGTCACCACAAAACAGGAGGGGGGCATTCGTTTCTTCACCAACCTGGACATACAACAGACCGCTCAACCCTGATACTGATAGGTTGCCTGTAAAGATGCTGACGAAAGGTCCAGTGGATTCCGCGGTAATGGCACCTGTGGTGTAATCTGTTGCCGCCCCTTGTTGCTCACCATTCCCAGCACCAGGCACAGTGAATGGTGTAAACGCTGTAGCTGAGAGAACATCGGATACGGTGTCTGAGAAGTAGTATGAAGCCACCCAAGCTGAAGGGGCGGTAGGTGCAGCACCCGCCAAAAACGATGGTGTCCACAAGAATGACAGGTGGAAGGGCTCCATGACCGTGTCAGGCTCATAGGTGATCTTGAACCATGTCTTAGCTGTGATGGGGTAAGCCAGATCGTCGATGTCGGAGACATCACCAACAGCTACCCCATCATATCCAGAGAGGGCCGTGCCGTCTACCGTTGCTGTAATTGTCCCATCGGCGGTGCCACTGTCATCAAACTTTCTGATTCCGATGATGGTTCCATCCATCGGAATCAGATTGACCTTTTTCAGAGAAGAATCCGCATTGTAGAAGTCGAATTCGAATGTTCGGACATCATTGATCTCAACGGCTTCCCATTTCCCATCACCAGGGATGTAGCGAAGTTGAGTCTTCTCGGAGTAGCCTTCGTCAGGCTTGATCATCTCGGGAGCTAGACCGCCATATGGAATGGTGGGGAACTTCAAGACGGCAAAGCGCCCCGAGTTGGTGATCGTGAAGACCACAACCAACGTCACCCCTGCGAATACCCTGAAGGATACAGGCACGGCTTGTGCGGTGTTGGACAGGAAGAATGTAGAGTCGAACGTGATGAGCCATTCGGACATGGACGAAGGATCATCAGGGTTCGTGATCTCAAAAGTGACATCCCAAGCATAAGAATAAGGATTACCACCACCTTCCAAACTCACCGACGAAATGGTCATATCCGTGTCGAGAAGAATCTTCCATCGTGAATATGCCGTTAGGTCGATATTAAAGGCTGGGTCGTTTGAAGCAACGGTCGTTGGAACATCACCCCATGGTGGGTCAATGTATGCGATTCCGTCTACCTTGGCCTTATCCACCCCTCCCATCAAACCAGCGTTGGACCAAGGTTCTGCGGGAGTCAAATAGGCATAGCTGCCTGTAGACGACGTGACTCTTTGAGTGCTGGGATCATATGAAAGGTCGGTGCCGACGTTGACCTGAGCACCCGCCGCGATTCCATCGAGCTTGGACTTGTCGGTCCCCGTCATGAGCCCGGAGTTGCCCGCGGCCACCACCTCCGGGAGGGTCGCATCCGCTCCGGTCGAGCTGGCAAGAATCCGGGTGGCAGCATCGTAGCTCAGGTCGGTGGGACCTGCCCCGCCGCCACCGGACACGGAGCCCACGTTCTGCCACGCCTCGGCGTGCCAGCGGTAGAGGTCGCCCGTGTCGATCTCCAGCACAAGCTGGTCGGTGATGGCCGGGTCAAGGGCCAGTCGAGCCGCCGCATCGGCCACGGTCACGATGCCCTGCTGAAGCAGCGTTTCCAGAACTTGAGTGGTGACGATGTACGACATCAGACCAGGCTCCATTCAGTCCTGGAGAACTCCAGGGTGAGTGCCGTGTAGTCCAGGGTGAGCATGGCTGCTGGGTTGCCGTCGATCGTCTCGCCCGGTGCCGCGACCACCTGGATGTTGTTCGAGGTGGCCATCGGCTTCTTGTCCTTGACCGTGATGACCCCCGTGCCGTGCGTAGCTCCCGGCGGGAGGTTCACCACGAAGGGGGCTGCGACCCCAGGGTTCACCAAGATGGTGTCCTCATCGACCCCCACGTCGTAGGGGGTGACCAGTGCCTCGACCCGGTTTCTTGTCCACCCCTGGCGGATGGCCGTGCCGATGAAGAACTGGACCGTGACCTCTCCAGCGTTGATGAGCCCCCGGATGTCCCCCTGCTCGAAGCTCCGGGCGACCAAGGACGTGTAGGTCAGGTCGATGAACCCCGGAGGCCCTCCTGGGCTCGTCTCGTAGGGGATGTACTGGGCAGGCAGCCGCAGGCCCCGGCGAGCCTCGTCCTCACGCAGATCGTCGATGAGGATGGAGCTGGTCCGCACCGTGCCCGCGGTGTAGGGGGGCGACGGCAGAACCCTGCGAGCATGGGTGATGCGGAGCTGGATTCCCTCGGCCATCGTCGCCTCCTTCTACCTCCTCTGCCGTATAAGCGAATTAGTGGGCTCAATTTCTGCGGGTCGCCCGTAGTAGGGGTGCAAGCGACGGATGCCAGGAGGCCAGACGATGGGCGACAGCACCCCGACGATCGTGTTCACCGGCGCCCCCGAGGCGGCCGACTACTCCAAGACCCGCACCGTCGAGACGTTCGAGTGTGCGGCGTACCCCGGCGGCAAGATGAAGACCTGGCGGAAGGTCGAGATCTCGGCCGACGCCTACCGCACGGCGTACCAGTGCGACCGTTACGCCAGCTTCCTGGGCGGGTGCCCGACGCTGGACGACCCCCGCGAGTTCCCCATCGGCACGGGCCGCCCCGCCCCGAGCAACATCTACAAGTAGGGGAACAGCACGCCCGTTCACGCAAGACAGGGCACGCTTTACACGGAGCACCATCATGGCCGACCAGATCATCAGGCGCGTCACCCTCAACTTCACGGACCTCACCGGGGCCAAGACGGGCTGCACGCAGCTCGGCTCCAACAAGTTCTGGAAGGGCGAGGTGGTGGACCACGGGAACGGCATGGGCTCGTTCCTCTGCAAGTGGGGTCCGACCGGCGAGCCCGGCAGCGACAAGGGCTCGAAGCCCAACATCTCCCTCTCCTCCGCCATCAAGACCTTCGAGAAGAAGCGGAAGGAGAAGATCGCCAAGGGCTACACCGAGCTGGAGACGCGGAACGAGGACGAGGAGAAGGCCAAGGCTCAGGCGGCCGGCGTCAAGATCGACGCCCCCAAGGCCACTGCGAAGCAGGCGGCTCCCGTGGTCGCGTCGGCCTCCCGTGCCTTCCACCCGAAGGTCGCCAGCCTTCTGAGCACCATCTACGGTTCGACGGCCCGCACGGTCGTTCAGGGGCTCTCCGCCCAGGCCGGCGCCAGCGACTCCAACCCGATCGGCAACCTGAGCGACGCCCAGCTCGACAAGGGCGGCGCCATCCTCGACGACATCGCCGCCCTGCTCCAGCAGCACGGGCTCACCGGCAGCCAGACCCTCCCGCTCGGCCGGGACGGTATGCCGATGGGTCGCATCATCGACCTGACCAACGACTACATGAGCAACGTCCCCCGGGCCATCGGCCGGGAGGAGCGGGGTCGGGCCAACCTGCACCGCCTCGTGATCTCCAGTGAGGAGCGCCTGGAGGAGCAGCGCAAGTTCCTCCAGCTCCTCCGGGACGCCCACGTCGCCGCCGACGTGTTCAAGCAGGCGGCCGTGCAGACCAGCACGGGCGGCAAGGAAGCGGTCTGGTACGATGGGCTGAACTGCACCATCGACATCCTCGACCCCACCAGCGCCGACTACAAGTTCGTCGCCGAGGTCTTCAACACGGCCCAGAGCAAGCAGAACGCCAACTGGTGGCGTGGTGGCCGCTGCTGCCTCCGCATCGTCAACGTCTTCAAGTTCGAGCGGAACGGCGTGGACAAGGGCTTCGAGCGGTACGCCGCCGAGGTCACGGCGAAGCCGGGGGCCACGGGCCGCATCTACGCCTGGCACGGCACCCGCACCCCGAACCTCATGGGCATCTCGAAGTCCGGGCTCCTCATGCCCGAGAACCTGCCCCGCGGCGTCCACATCTCCGGCAAGGCCTTCGGCCGCGGCATCTACCACGCCCCCGTCAGTTACCGTCACAAGACTATTGGTGGTGTGCCTACCGATGGTACGAATGGTGCGCTGAAGTCGATGAACTACACCGGGGTGGGGGGTGCCTACTACGGGGGAAATGATACCGGCAATGCTTTTATGTACTTGCAGGAAGTCGCCCTGGGGACGTGTGAGGTACGCCGGACGCCATGCTGGGACCAGAGGCGTCCCGCTGGCTGGCCCAACAATGATTTCACCTTTGCAGCGGCCAGTGGGTGTTCCAGCCTGACCCATGATGAGATCGTCACCTATAGTGAAGACGCACAGGTATTCCGTTACCTCTGTGAAATCGCCGTTGATTGATGCCAGCGAACCTGACCAGCCCATAAGACGAAGTCGTCAACCGAAGCCTCCCGTTTGGCCTCGTTGCATCTGGCACAGGCAGGAACGCAGTTGGTCTTCGTGTATCCAAGGTCGTTGTTCAAACGGTCGATGCCCCGCTACCTCGTCGAGGTCGCGGTGGACTGAGAGAACGCGGTGCGGGGGCTCGGAGTTGAGCCCCCGCCCGTAGTAGGAGCACAACGGCCACAACGGCCAATCGACAGCCTGCCCTCCGTGGCAAGGACCAGAGGAGCTAGACCATGAGCATCGAGACTTCCCTCGGCAACACCAACGTCGCCGCCTCCCCCTTCAACAACGTCCAGGGGGCCGCCGACGCCGCCCAGACCGCCCCCGAGGGCGCCCGCCTGCTCGCCGAGTTCTGGATCGAGCAGGGCGTGTGCTTCACGTCCGGCCACGTCGTGAACGCCCTCCGCGAGGCCAGGGGCATGAGCCTCATGGTCAACCAGCGCCCGACCGGGCAGGCCGTGCAGGACTACTTCACGTCCGGCGACATGCCCAGCTACGACGACGGCGTGGGCGGGGAGATCCGCCCCCTGCGGAAGCTCCGCCGGACCTCCCGCACCGACACCCGGACCCCCGTGGGCACCGAGGTCTACGTCTACGGCCCGACCGAGGACGAGATCGACGCCTTCGAGTTCGAGATCAACATCGCCGAGGCTCCCCGCGTCAGCGACGGCCAGGGCGGCACGACCTCCGCGGCCACGGCGCTCCTGAACGCCACGCCGACGACCCCCGTGGGCACCCCCGGCGCCAGCCCCATCCCGGCGGTCCAGCCGAGCGGCACCATCGCGGTCGCCAACGGCAAGATGGTCCCGGGCACGCCCCTCGCGGTGGTCCACAACGACGGCCGCCTCTGCATCCCCCGCATCGCCTTCGAGGCCCTGGCCTTCGAGACGGGCGAGCCGGTGACCGGCGGGCAGCCCTTCTACGTGAGCTACAACGGCTCCAAGGTCGTCGTCAGCCAGGACCCCGCCAACGGTGGGTCCGCCGCCAGCCCGACCACGGACCGTCTGCGCCTCCACCTGACCGCCCCCAACCTCGGGGCGACCGGCACCGAGTACGAGATCCTGGTCGCCGCCACCGGCCTGACCATCGACCTCTCCAAGCCCTGCTAGTCCGTCGCCGGGGGTGCTCCGTCGTCCAAGTTCATCCCCCTGGCTGAAAGCCCCCCGGAGTGAAAGCCCCGGGGGGCTTTCCTGTTAGCCCGCAGGCTACCACCGGCTGAACGGTGTCTCCGCGAGGTTCACGTTGAGGTAGCGAGGGTCGTCCGACACCTCCTCCCCAAGCCAGGGGGGTCGCTCGAACGTCTCGTCCTCGGCTTTCAGCTCGATCTCGGCGACGACGAGGCCCTGGTTGTCCCCCTCGAACACGTCCACCTCCCAGAGGTGGCCGGCGTACTCGACCTTGTACCGGACCTTCTCCGTGAACGCGGTGCAGAGGGCCAGCATCTCCTGAGCGTCTTCGAGCGGGATCTCGTACTCCCACTCCGGCCGGGTGATGCCGTCCTGCCGGCCCTTGACCGTGAGGTAGCCTCGACCAGCTCGGACTCGCACCCTGACCATCGGGTGCCGAGCAAGAATCCCCTGGATGATGTGGTCCCCGCCCCTGCTCCACAGGGGACCGGCGACGAGGAACTTGCGCTCGATTTCGTGTGCCATCACAGCAGCTTCAGGTGGCCGGTGATCTCGTCGATGGCGGAGGCGTCCGCCGGCCCGATGGCGATGCAGGTGGGGGTTGGAACCCCGTGAAACTCCGTCTTGCCGGCGTCTTCGATGAGGGCACAGGGCAGCTTGGCCTTCCGGGCCTTGGCGTACAGCTCCCGCAGCTCCTCCTCCGATTCAACCTGCACGCAGACCTTGGTGAACATCCCTTGTACCCAGAGCCGCATCTCCTCAGTGAGGTCGATGTCCAGGTAGAAGGGGTTGGCCGGGTCGTCAGGCAGGGAGTCCTGGAGGACTTCACCCCGGTCGAAGAACACCTTCATGGAAGCGTGGGCGCCCTGGGCGATGAGTTTCCCTGTGCGGGGCTTGAAAAAACCACCCCTGCCGTCCGGGTACTTGGTGCGGACAACAATGACCTGTTTCACGGGCATTTCAAGTCCTCCAGCCTCATCTTGAATGGCGGATGCGGGACTACGGTCCAGTGATGCCCACAGGTGGAACATCGGGCGGACACCTTGGTTCGGGTGTTCGTGTAAGGAGAGGTTTCGATGACCTGCTTGATCACTCGTTCGCTTTCTGCCATGCCAGCTTGATCCTCGTCAGGGTGTCCCGGAACACCTCCCGGGCACCAGGTTCTTTCAATCGCCGGAGGAGGTACGCCGGGTGGTACATGGGCACCACCGGGATGTTCTTGTCCCCGTAGCAGCACAGGTCGTCCTGCTCCAACAGGACGTTCATCGGTCCCCGTGTCGCCGTGAGGGCCATCGTCGCCGCCCTACCCGCGGCCAGCACCACCTTGGGTTTCACCAGGGCCAACTGCCGCTGGAGGAACGACCGACAGGACCGTAGTTCGTCATCGGTGGGGTCACGGTTGGCGGGAGGCTGGCATTTCACCATGTTCGTGATGTAGAGCCGGTCCTCGGGCACTTCGGCATGGGCCATGATACGGGACAGGAGCCGGCCGGAGAGCCCCACGAAGGGGACTCCCCGTTGAGCCTCTATCTCACCTGGGGCTTCCCCGACGAGCATGAGCTTGGCGTCCAGTAGCCCCCGGTAGACCACTCGCAGACCCCCAGAGAGGCAAAGCCGGCAGGCGTTGCACTGGAAGACTTCAGCCACGAGAAACTCGTGGGCTTGGGGGCCTTGCGTACTCACTCTCCGGTCATCGGAGCCCCGTTGGTTCACCTGCATTCTACCCGAGTTTCGGGGGTTGCCAATCCCCCCTACCGAAGAGCCAGCTTGTAGGCCTTCCCCATCGGCCCGTGGTCCCGCCAGAGGCGGGCGCGGCGGCAGACCATCCGCCAGTTGTCGGGGGACGTTTCGCCCTCGGCTGGGTGGAAGGTCACGTCCATCCCGTACCAGTTCTCCCGGTCGAGGGAGTAGAGCAGGTGGCCCAGGGACTTGAGATCGAACGAGAGCCAGAACGCCAGCCCCTCACCGTCGTCCACCTCCCAGGCCATCTACGGGCCACCTCCGAAGATTGAGCCCCGGCTCAACTTTTCCGTCGTGTCCGTAGTAGAGCCTGGAGGACAACGATGACCACGCGAACCCGAGAGATCACCGACGACCAGTGCCAGTGGTTCGCCGAGGACATGGCGGCCCTGGACATGGAGCTGGCACGGGTGCTGAGCCGCCACAAGCCGCTGTCTGAGTCCGTATGGCTGGGCGGGGACCGTGACGCCAACAACAACGAGGTCGGTCCGATCCGCACGACCAGGGCGCTGGCCCTGGTTCAGCAGGCCCGTGAACTTCTTCGACAAGCCGACCACGAGGTCGCCATGTTCAGGGTGAAGGGGGACGCCGAATGACCAGAGACGACATCGCCAAGATGAGCCACGACGACTTGCTGCCCTGTTCGGGGCCATCGCTGGGTTCCAGTGGCACGACGTGACCGCGGAGCACCTTGACCCCGAGGCCGTGCAGGCCTTCGCCGCCGGGCTCGCCCTCGGTCGCCAGACCGTCTACGTGCTCCTGCGGTACGACGACGAGGACATGCCCCTGACCCTCACGGTCATGCCCAAGGGCGAGCCGAGGAGTACCAGCTTCAGTGGCTCTGGGAGCAGGTGCAGGAGCAGTCCTCGTCGCAGTCATCGCAGCCCGGCCAGTAGAAGGTGGGCGTCCCTTCGCCCACCCAGGCCCCCTCCGTGTTGACCGTGAACCACTCCGCTGCCGCTTCCTCGTCGAGGCCCTCCGACACCATGAGGGCCTCGATGCACTTCTCGGCATCGTAGACGACCACCGTCACCCCGCTCGTCCGCGGCCAGTGGTCATTGGGCTCGCTGGTCACGCCCACAAGGCAGGGGTCGAACACCTCCCGTGGCTCCAGCAGCATCGCGCCCTCGGGCAGGGCCACAAGAATCTCGTCCGTGGTCATGTCCGCTCCCCGATGAGGTCCAGCTCGTAGTTCCAGTAGGGGGCCTCCGTGTCGCCGTGCTTGACCCACACGACCATGTTGTCCCCCACCCTCTGTACCGAGATCACCTTGCCCTGACCCTCTCGACGTTTGGCCAGGTGCTCCGGTCCGGCCAGCATCCCGTTCGTCGAGAGGAGCACCCGCACCTTGACGATGTTGCCAGGCCAGGCGTCCTCAACCCGCATAGCAGGACTCCGCCATCGCGGCCAGCTCACACAGGGTCCGGGTCGTCACCTCTTCCCGAGCCTCCTGCCGGCCCATGTCAGCGAGCTGGATGACCCCCGTGGACCCGGCCGATCCGCAGAGGATGGCGTAGTGGGCGTAGGGCTCTTCCACCCCGCCATCCGGCCAGGGCTCTGCGTATCCCGTGACCGCGATCACGAGGTTGGCCCCGAACGCCTGCCGGGCTCCCAAAGCCATCTGCGTGGCGACCGCGGCGGAGACGCAGTTGCAGGCCTGGGCCAGCTCCCGGTCCACCCCAAGCAGGTTCACCTTGGCGTCGATGTTGTAGGCCACGATGCCGCCCTGGTGGTAGGCCGAGCAGCCCGACTTCTCGGCGATGGTCGCCGAGATCAACCCGGCGGTGAGACTCTCGGCCGTGGCCACCTTCAGGCCGTTGGCCTTGGCCACCCGGTGCAGGATGTCCAGAGCCATCGTCTGGTCCTGGCTGTGTGCGCTCAGCATCGTCTACCTCCGTGTCCCGTCCGGCCGGTAGAACCACTCGAACCGGCTTCGGACGTGCTTCTCCACGTTCTCGAAGAGCATCCCCTCCAACGGGGCATCCCCGTTGGTATCGAGGACGAACTGGAGCACCTCACGCTCCTCTTGGGGGAGCTTCTCGACTTCTAGCAACTTGATGACCATCTCGCGGAGCTTCATGCCCCTTCTACTCCCGGAGGGATACCGCTGACCCAGGGTGGGGAGGTCATCGGGGCCGAGGATCTCGAACGGCACCAAGGGGTAGGCCCGGACCAGCATTCGTTGGGCAGTCCGGCGGAGGGCTGCCTCGTCGTCCACCACGGTGATGAAGGAAGGTGCCCAGTCGGACTCCCCCAGCAACGTGGCCAGGTTGCCCGGTTTCGCCCAGAGGGCGTCCACCGCCCCGACGATCTCCGGTGGGAGGCTCTTGAGGTCCGCCCCGGTCCACAGCGCGATGCGGGTGTCCGTGCGTCGCAGCCCGAGCAGCAGATCTTGCGGCCGGTCCTGCGTGGTCAGCGTCCCCTGGAGGTCGAAGATGAAGACGTGCATTCAGTCTCCTCAGCGAGGATTCCCTTCGGTCCACCGCTTGAAGTCGGCCAACGTCGGCGGCGTACCCGCGGGCATCGTGTCGCCGTGCAGCCCCGTCCACACCGTGCGGGCGAGAGCCTTGACCTCCTTGTCGTGAGATCGGAGGCAGATCTTGAGCAGTTCGCCGAGGGGGCCTTCGGGACGACCACCCCCTGCCCCCTCGAACGTGGACAGGTCCACGAGGTCCGGCAGGGTGTTCAAGTCCTCCGTCCACGCCTGGTAGAGCCAGGTGAGGAACGAAGAGAACAGGGGGCTCACCCAGATCTGGTGCCTGCTCAGGTCGGAGCGGGCGGACCCCTTCGGGTTGAACCAGGCGCCCTC
>Ga0265293_10009619_pt1 | contig 13840 bp, 11 predicted proteins | sample Munlanlewell138R_FD_192505 | JGI IMG/M metagenome (GOLD analysis project Ga0265293, IMG submission 192505) | Leachate microbial communities from a municipal landfill in Southern Ontario, Canada - Leachate well 138R | ecosystem: Engineered > Solid waste > Landfill > Unclassified | place: Canada...
GCGACGCTGTCCAGAAAATCCTGCCGCGCGGCGGGATCGGACTCGACGCGGGCGAAAAAACGCGGCCAGGCCAGTTCCGCCGCCTCGGTGTCATCCTCCAGCAACTCGTGTTCGGCAGGCAGGCCCAGCTCCTGCAGCACAGCCAGCGGCGCGCTGCGCAGCAGCGCCGCGAACCAGCTGTGGAAGGTGCGGATCTGCACCGGCCGGCCCTGTGCCATGAGGCGCTGGTGCAGGCCCTGCAGATCGGCGGCGCGGGCCTGGGCCTCGTCGGCCGCCATGCCCCGCATCACGAGCTGTTGCACCAGCTCTTCAGCCGGCAGTTGGGCAAATTCCTCGATCCAGCCTTGCAGGCGCTCGCGCATCTCGCCCGCGGCCTTTTTGGTGAAGGTGATGGCCAGGATGTCCTGCGGCGGCGTGCCGTCCAGCAGTGCACGCAGGATGCGCGAGACCAGCATCCAGGTCTTGCCCGCGCCTGCACAGGCCTCCACGGCGATGCTGCGGCGTGGATCGCAGGCCACCTGGTAGAAGACTTCGCGGCTGACCAGCCGGCCGTCCACGTGGTAGGCCGCCGGTGCGGCCATGGCAGAAACGCCCGCGCTCATGCGGCCTCCGTCCAGAAATCGCGCCGGCACAGGCCGCGCGCGGCGCAGTATTCACAGGCACGCCCTTCGCCCAGCGCCGGCATGGCGTGGCCGGCAGCGATGCGCGCCATGTCCTGGGCGAGACCGGCCAGCAGGTGGTCCCGCGCCTCGTCCAGCCGCGCCTGTTCGATGAAGCGCGTGCCGCCGTCGGTATCGCGGCTGTCGGTGATGCTCAGGTAACCGCCGCGCACCAGGCCAGTGGTCTGGCCTTCGAGCAGTGCGGCATAAAACGCCACCTGGGTGTCTTCCATCGGGTTCTTCACGCGGTCCTGCGTGCGCGGGCGAGGCTCGGTCTTGTAGTCGAGCACCACGGTCACGTCACCCGCCGCGGTGCGCAGGTGGTCGATGCGGTCGAGCGTACCGATCAGGTGCCAGCGGCCCACCGTGCGCGAGATCCTTTCCTCGGCCTTTGCAAAGTGCGGCGAACCGCCGTCCCCGAGGCCCTCGGCCTCGTAGCGGGCCAGCCAGGCCAGATAGCCGTCGCGCATGGCCGGCCACGCGGCCATGAAGGGCAGGAAGAGCGCGCTGTCGTCCGGCACCGGCTCGCCCTCGGGCGCTGCCAGGCCCATCTGGCGCGCCACCTGCCAAGCGATGTCTTCGAGCCGTTCCCGGTCGCGCGCGGCACCGTCGACCGGATCGCGCGTTTCGTGGAATTGCCGCAGCACCGCGTGCAGCCAGTTGCCCAGGTCGCGCTTGTCGGGGCTGACCTCGATTTCGTCCTCCTGGCGCAGGCGAAGCTGGCGCAACGCGAAGAAACGGTAGGGGCAATCGCGCAGGTCCTGATAGGCGCTGGCCGACAGGGCCTCGGGCAGCAGGTCGGGCGCGGCGGGACCCGGGCGCGGTTGCGCAACGGTCGGCAGCGTGCGCGACACACGGGGATCGTTGCCAGCCTGAGCCAAGGCCGGCTCGGCACGCAAGGCCTGTACCCAGGCCGACGGCAGCATCACCTCGCCGGCATCGTGCTGGCGCCAGAGCAGGTCGAGCACCGGCCGGGTCAGCACGTGGGCCCAGGTTCGCGCCGCCGCCTCGGCCAGCGCGGCGCGCTCGGGCAGGCCCAGCAGGCTGCGCTGCTCCGCACCCCAGTCGCCCGGCGGTTCGGGACTGACGGGCAGGTGCACGGCGTCGCAGCCCGGCACCACCACCGCACCGACCGAACGCCCCAGCAACTGCGCCATCGGCAGCACGATGACCGGCGCGCCGGCGTCGCGTCCGCCCCGATCGGGCAGGAAGCTGGCCGCCTCCAGGGCATCGCGCACCCAGCCCGAGAAGACAGCGACCGACCAGCGGTGCGGCGACAGCTCGGCCAGTTCGTGGGCGCCCTCGGCCAGCCGCAGGGCCTCGATCACCCGCTGACCGGCGGCATCGGCGGCCAGCGGCTCCCAGGCGCCGGTGTCCTCCAGGGCCTGGCGCACGTCCTGCAGCCAGGCCCCCAGTGGCCGCGCACCCTGCAGCGATCCGAGCGTCACCTGCACGCCGTCGGGCACCATCGCAGCGGCCTTCGGATGCGCGAGCAGCGCACGCCACGAGGACAGGCCCTCGCGCCGCGCCAGAAGCTCCAGCCGGTCGATGGCGTCGGGCGACCAGCGGGGCGCCAGTTTGAGCCATTCGATCACGGCGTCGGTACGCGCCCGCGCGTCGGCCGCGCGCAACAGGCCGAGTACCCGTGCCGCCGCGTGGGTGGTCGAGAGCTTCCAGCCCGTCTCGTCGCGCACCGTCAGGCCCGCGCCAGCCAGCAGCGCACCGATGCGCCGCGTCAGCAGCCGGTCCTGCGCCACCAGCGCCACCGGCACCTGGCCGGCACTGGCCCGCGCGATCACGCAGGCGGCAGCGCGCTGCGCCTCGTCCTCCGCATCGGTGCAAGCGTGCAACCACGCCGGGCCATCGCGCGCCGGGGGCGGCGCGGGACGGCTTTCGGGCCAGTCCAGTGCCTCGGCGCGATCGGCCCAGTGCACCAGCAACCCTTCGGCCAGCGGATCGGCCTGGAACCCCGGCACCAGCAGCAGCAGGTCGGCCACGGCGCCCGGCGCCGCCAGATCGCTCCAGAGCACATCGGTGGCGTAGGCCGACAGGCCCACCCAGGTCAGGGCCAGCGAATGGACCAGCCCCTCCCACTGGAACATGGGACCGGCTGCGCCGAGCTGCCCGCGCATGTCCTCGATCCAGGCCATGCGGGCGGCAGGCGCGCGGGCGGCTGCCAGCGGCGCGAGCTGGTGCGCAGCCTCCACCAGTCGACCGGACAGACTGGCACGCATGGCCGCGTCCAGCCCGCGCACCGACACCTGGGCCAGCAGGCCGGCGGCGATCAGGCTGTCGCGCGCGGCATCGCCCGATACGTCATGCGGCCCTGGCACGAAGGGCGCCAGCGAGGCGGCCCAGTTGCGGCTGGATTCGAAACGGGGGGCGAAGCCGTGCGGCTGGCGCCGTGCCCAGGCGCGCCGGCCGGCGTCCATCATCTGGGCGTAGGGCACCAGGAATACCACCCGCGACGGATCGACCTGCCGCGCGGCCATGCCGGCCTGCGCACGCGCCAGCAAGACATCCCACTGCGCAGCGGCCACATCGGGCAGGGGAGCTGGAGCACCCTTGTCACGGTGATTGGCTTGGGAGGTGGTTGACATCATGGCCCCGGCGTTTCTGTCACAATTGCTGCAATACGGCTGTTCCGGCCGAGTATGCCGGTATCCGGCACGCCCTTTTCAACCCACCTACGCACGTACAGGACCACGCATGGCCAGCGACCTGATCAAACACGTTTCCGACACCAGCTTCCAAGCCGATGTGATCGATGCCCAAACACCCGTTCTCGTCGATTTCTGGGCCGAGTGGTGCGGCCCCTGCAAGATGATCGCGCCGGTGCTGGACGAAGTGGCCAACACCTACAGCGGCAAGCTCAAGGTCGCCAAGGTCAATGTCGACGAGAACCGCGAGATTCCGGCCAAGTTCGGCATCCGTGGCATCCCGACGCTGATGCTGTTCAAGGGCGGCCAGCTCGCTGCCACCAAGGTCGGTGCCATGAGCAAGGCCCAGCTGACGGCTTTCATCGACCAGCAACTGGCCTGACCCGGCCCGCCGAGCCCGGGCGCCATGCCCTGGCTCGTTGACGACCACCGCATTTTTCCTGTCATAATGGGTTTTTGCCGGCCACCGCGCCCGGCACTTGTCCTCTGCGCCATCCGTACCCCGGTTCACGGCGCCCCCCTCCCCGGTTACCCCATCCACTCCCTGACGGAGTCGAATCGATGCACCTTAATGAACTCAAGGCACTGCACGTGTCTGAAGTCGTGAAGCAGGCCGAAGCTCTCGAAATCGAGAACACCAGCCGCATGCGCAAACAGGAGTTGATGTTTGCGATCATCAAGAAGCGTGCCAAGGCCGGCGAGCAGGTCTTCGCCGACGGCATCCTGGAAGTGCTGCCCGACGGGTTCGGCTTCCTGCGCAACATGGACACCAGCTTCACGGCGTCCACCGACGACATCTACATCTCGCCCAGCCAGATCCGCCGCTTCAACCTGCACACCGGCGACATGATCGAGGGCGAGGTTCGCATCCCCAAGGATGGCGAACGCTACTTCGCGCTGAACAAGCTCGACAAGATCAACGGCCTGCCGCCCGAGCAGAACAAGCACAAGATCATGTTCGAGAACCTCACGCCGCTGTTCCCCAAGGAACAGATGAAGCTTGAGCGCGACATCAAGAGCGACGAGAACATCACGGGCCGCATCATCGACATCATCTCGCCCATCGGCCGTGGCCAGCGGGCGCTGATCGTGGCGCCGCCCAAGAGCGGCAAGACGGTGATGATGCAGCACATCTGCCACGCCATCACCGCCAACTACCCCGAGGTGGCGCTGATGGTGCTGCTGGTGGACGAGCGCCCCGAGGAAGTGACCGAGATGCAGCGCACCGTGCGCGGCGACGTCATCGCCTCGACCTTCGACGAGCCGGCTGCCCGCCACGTGCACGTGGCCGAGATGGTGATCGAGCGCGCCAAGCGCCTGGTCGAGCTCAAGAAGGACGTGGTGATCATGCTCGACTCGATCACCCGCCTGGCCCGCGCCTACAACAACGTGCTGCCCTCCTCGGGCAAGGTGCTGACCGGCGGTGTGGACGCCAACGCCCTGCAGCGGCCCAAGCGCTTCTTCGGCGCGGCCCGCAACGTGGAAGAAGGCGGCTCGCTGACCATCATCGCCACCGCACTGGTCGACACCGGCAGCCGCATGGACGAGGTCATCTTCGAGGAGTTCAAGGGCACGGGCAACTGTGAAATCCACCTGGACCGCCGCCTGTACGAAAAGCGCGTGTTCCCCTCGATCCAGCTCAACCGCAGTGGCACCCGCCGCGAAGAGCTGCTGCTGCAACCCGAGATCCTGCAAAAGACCCGCATCCTGCGCCAGTTCATGTACAACATGGACGAAATCGAAGCCATGGAGATGGTGCTCAAGAGCATGAAATCGACGAAGAACAACTCCGAGTTCTTCGACATGATGCGCCGCGGCGGTTAATCCGCTTATAATTTAGAGCTTTACAACTTGCAGGCAAGTACGGAAAAAATGGATTTTTCCGCGGCTGCCGCACCTGAACCGAGAAATTCGCCATGAAAGAAGGCATCCACCCCGATTACCGCGAAGTGCTGTTCGTGGACCTGTCCAACGGCTTCAAGTTCGTGACGCGCTCGTGCGCACCGACCCGGGAAACCGACACCTTCGAGGGCAAGGAATACCCGCTGTTCAAGCTGGATACCTCCAGTGAATCGCACCCCTTCTACACCGGCACGCAAAAGAGCGTGGACAACATGGGTGGCCGCGTCGAGCGCTTCCGCAACCGCTACGCCAAAAAGTAATCACCTGGCCTGCGCCCCCTCCGAACAGCCGGCTTGCCCGGCTGTTTTTGTTTCTTGCCCTGCCCTGCGGCCGGCATGTGTTGGAGCCGCAACCGGCCTGCCGTATAGTCCAGCGCAGTGAATTCGACCACCCCCGCCATCGTCACCCAGGCCGCCGTCCGGCAACTGCCGCGCGCGGTGCTGCTGTTGTTTTGCCTGGCCTATGCGCTGCCCGGCTTCATCGGCCGCGAAGCCTGGAAAACCGCCGATGCGACCGCCTTCGGCATCATGATCGACCTGGTGCGCGGCGGTGACTGGTGGAGTCCCGGCGTGCTCGGCGCACCGGCCGAAACCCCTGGCTGGGCGGCATACTGGCTCGGCGCCTGGGCCATCCAGGCCCTCCCCTTCCTGGCCCCCGAGACGGCCGTCCGCGTCCCCTTCATCGGGCTGCTGCTGTTCACCTTCGCCTGCACCTGGTACAGCGTCTACCACCTGGCGCGCCAGCCACAGGCACAACCCGTGAGCTTCGCCTTCGGCGGTGAAGCCAGCCCGCGCGACTACGCCCGCGCCCTGGCCGACGCGGCGGTGCTGGCGCTCGCGGCCTGTCTGGGCCTGGCACAGCTGGGTCATGAGACCACCCCCGACGTCGCCCGCCTGGCTGGCGCTGCCGCCATGCTCTATGGTGCCAGCCGCGTGGCCGACCTGCGCAGCCCGCACAGCCGGCAGGTGCTGGCCAAGACTGTCGTCGGCTGGCTGCTGGGCTGCGTGCTGCTCGTTTTCGGCGGTGCGCCGGGACTGGCGCTCGTGCTCGGCGCGGGACTGCTGGCCGTGCTCTGCGGTGCCGGGCGCAGCGCCGAGGCCACCGGCGTGCCAGACGGCAGCACACCTGCGCCGGTTCCGCTCGGGCTGCTGGCCGCGCTGGCCGGTGTGCTCGGTGCCAGCTGGCTGCTGGCATGGGGCCTGGGCGCGCTGGCACCGTTCACCTGGCCCGTCTTGCCGGAAACGTTGGACGACTGGCAGCGCTGGCTGCGCCTCATGACCTGGTTCACATGGCCAGCCTGGCCCATGGCGCTCTGGACACTGTGGCGCTGGCGGCATCAGCTCGGCAGCCTGCACCTGCTGTTGCCGCTGTGGCTGGCCGGTGCCAGCGTGCTGCACAGCATGCTGGCAAGTGAACACCTCGACCGCGCCCTGCTGCTGTCCCTGCCCGGCTTCGCGACGCTGGCGGCATTCGCGCTGCCCACGATGCGGCGCAGCATGTCGGCGCTGATCGACTGGTTCACGCTGCTGTTCTTCTCGGTCTGCGCACTCATCATCTGGGTGATCTGGTTCGCCATGATGACGGGGTTTCCGACCAAACCGGCTGCCAACGTCGCCAAACTGGCGCCCGGTTTTCGGCCGGAGTTTTCGCTGGTGCTGTTTCTCGCCGGCGCGCTGGCCAGTCTGGCCTGGATCGGTCTGGTGGCATGGCGCACGGGCCGCCACCGGCAGGCCCTCTGGAAAAGTCTGGTGCTGCCCGCCGCGGGAGCCACGCTGTGCTGGCTGCTGCTGACGAGCCTGTGGCTACCGCTGCTCGACCATGCGCTCAGCTACGGCCCGCTGTCGCGCCGCATCGCGACCCTGGTACCCGCAGGCCACTGCGTCGTGGTCGACGGCCTGAACCATGCCCAGGAATCGGCCCTGCGCTACCACGGGAACCTTGATCTGGTGCGCATCGGTTCGCGCGAGCAGGACCGCTGCCGCGCCCTGATCGTGGAGTCCGAACGCCAGGACAGCCTGTGGAAGCGCACCGACCTGACGCAATGGGCCTACCGCGCCACCGTGCGCCGCCTGAGCGACCGGCAGGAGCGCTTCGCCCTGTACATCCGGGTCAGCCCCGGCCCGGGTACCCGACCCTGAGGGCACCGGTACCCGTCCAGCCAGCGAAAGGCTGAGACAGGTGCGCTCTCTGTTCGCTCAGCGCCTCACCCGCGAGGCGGGCACCACTATCATGAAGCGTGAACCCTGGCCGACCTCGCTGCGCACTTCCAGCACGCCGCCATGGCGCTGCACCACGTGCTTGACGATGGCCAGCCCCAGCCCCGTACCGCCTGTTTCGCGGGAGCGGCTGCGGTCCACGCGATAGAAACGCTCGCTCAGCCGGGGCAGGTGCTCGGGTGCGATGCCAGGACCGGTATCCTGGACGTAGAACTCGGCCGACCCGTCGTCGCGCTGGCGCCAGCCGGCCGTGATATGCCCGCCGGGCGGGGTGTAGCGCACGGCATTGCTCAGCAGGTTCGACATGGCGCTGAGCAGTTCGGTCTTGGCCCCCGCGATGTGCAAAGGCTCGTTCTCGCCCAGATCGATATGGTGCAGCGGGTCTGCAGTGGCCTGGCTCAGGCCGCGCGCCTCCTGCAACACGTGTTCCAGCAACTCCGGCGTCGCCATCCATTCGCCGGCGCCGGGCATCGGACTGCCCTCCAGACGCGAGAGCGTCAGCAGGTCGCTGACCAGGGTCTGCATGCGATGGGCCTGCTGCGACATGAGATCGAGATAGCGTGCCTGATCACCCGGCTCCAGCGGCAGCGTCTGCATGGTCTCCACGAACCCGGCCAGCACCGTCAGCGGTGTGCGGATCTCATGCGAGACATTGGCCACGAAGTCGCGCCGCATGGCCTCGGCCAGTTGCAGCGCCGTCACGTCACGGGTGATCATCAGCTTGCGCTTCTTGCCGTAGGGATGAATCTGCAGCGAGATGCGCAAAGGCTGTACCGACGTGGCGCCGGTGCCATCGATCTGGATTTCGTGGCGGAAATCGGCCTCGTCCAGGTAGGCGATGAAGGCCGGTGCCCGCACCAGGTTGCGCACGTACTGGCCCTGGTCGCGCTGGGGGTCAAAGCCCAGGTGGCTGGCGGCCGTGAGGTTGCTCCATTCGATGCGCCACTCGGCGTCCAGCAGGACCACGCCGCTGGGCGAGGCCTGCAAGGCCGAGAGGAAGTCCTCCAGACGTGCGTCGCTCTTTCCGGCCTTCTTTTCCAGCTTGCGCACCTGTTTGCGCACCCGGTCAACGACATCTCCCCAGACCCCCGAGAGCACGGGCATGCGCGCCCCGTCGGGCGAATTCAGCCAGCGCATCACCCAGGCGGCACGCTGGCTGTCGAACCAACCCCAGACCACGGCACCCAGCACGGCGCCACCGAGCGTCCACCCGGCCGAGCCGTTGAGCCAGCCCCAGACGGCGCCCAGGGCCACCAGAAGAGCAGGCGCCAGCGCGCGCCAGATCATGCAGCGGCGGAGCGTGTTGGACCCTGGGCCGTGAGGCGGTAGCCCGCTCCACGCACGGTCTCGACCATGGCGGCTGCCTCACCCAGTGATTCCCTCAAGCGTTTGACATGCACGTCCACTGTGCGCTCCTCGATGAAGACATGATCCCCCCAGATTCTGTCCAGCAGGGTACCACGGGTATGGACGCGCTCGGCATGCTTCATCAGGAAATGCAGCAGCTTGAACTCGGTCGGGCCGACCTTGAGCTCATGCCCCCGGAAGCTGACGCGGTAGGTGGCGGCGTCGAGCGTGAGCTCACCCACCGTGACCGCATCATCGACGATCTCGGGCGCCCGCCGGCGCAGCACGGCGCGGATGCGGGCCAGCAGTTCCTGGGTCGAAAACGGCTTGGTGATGTAGTCATCGGCACCAGCGTCCAGGCCCTGGACCTTGTCGGGCTCGTCTCCCCGTGCGGTCAGCATGAGGATCGGCACCGGCTTCGTGCGCTCATGCTTGCGCCACTGACGGGCCAGTGCCACGCCACTCTGCCCAGGCAGCATCCAGTCCAGCAGGATGACATCGGGCAGCACGGCATCGACCTCGCGCTGGGCGGCTTCGCCGTCGAAGACGACAGTGGGGGCGAACCCGTTGTGCCGCAGGTTGACAGCAATCAATTCGGCAATGGCTGGTTCGTCCTCGACGACCAGCACCCGCGGCAACTTTCTCATCGAACCACAGACTCCACTTGATCGAGCGAGGAGTGTCGCACGTCTTCGCCCATCACGATGAATATGATCTGCTCGGCGATGTTCTTGGCATGGTCGCCCACCCGTTCGATCGCCTTGGCCAGGAACAGCAGGTTCAAACTCAAGGAAATCGTGCGCGGGTCTTCCATCATGTAGGTAATGAGTTTGCGCAGGAAGCCGTCGTATTCGGCGTCCACCGCATTGTCTTCCTTCATGATCGCCACGGCCATGCTCACGTCCAGGCGCGCAAAGGCATCGAGCGTCTTGCGCAGCATGCCCACCGCCAGGTCAGCCGCCAGGCGCAACTCCTGCGACGGCAGCGAGCGCGGTGAGCCCCCGTCAATGATCGACTGGACCATGCGCGCGATGCGGGCGATCTCGTCGCCGGCACGCTCCAGGTTCTGGGTGGTGCGGGATATCGCCATCAGAAAGCGCAGATCGCGCGCGGTCGGCTGACGTCGGCCGATGGTGGAGATGATCTGGTGGTCGATGGCCACCTCCATCTGGTTCAGGCGTTCCTCGTTGTGCAGCACCTGTTCGGCGGTTTCCCGGCTCATTTCGAGCAACGCATAGACCGCCTGGTTCAGTTGGGACTCGACCAGCCCGCCCATCTCGAGCACACGAGTGGAAATGGTGTTGAGTTCGGCATCGAACTGACTGGAAAGATGTTTGTCACCCATGTCGGTCTCCCTGATCAGCCGAAGCGGCCGGTGATGTAGTCTTCGGTTTCGGTGCGCTGGGGCTTGAAAAAGATCTGCTCGGTTTCGCCGAATTCGATCAGCTCGCCCAGGTACATGTAGGCGGTGAAGTCGCTGCAGCGGGCGGCCTGCTGCATGTTGTGGGTCACGATGGCGATGGTGTAGTCGCTCTTCAGTTCGTGCACCAGCTCTTCCACTTTGCCGGTGGAGATCGGGTCCAGCGCGGAGGTCGGCTCGTCCAGCAACAGGACCGAGGGCTTGACCGCGACGCTGCGGGCAATGCACAGGCGCTGCTGCTGACCGCCGGAGAGCGACAGGCCGCTTTGGTGCAGCTTGTCCTTGACCTCGCCCCACAGAGCGGCCTTGGTCAACGCCCACTCGACGCGGTCGTCCATCTCGCTCTTGCCCAGGTTCTCGTACAGTTTCACGCCGAAGGCGATGTTGTCGTAGATTGACATCGGGAACGGCGTGGGCTTCTGGAACACCATGCCGATGCGGGCGCGCAGCAGGTTCAGGTCTTGCCGGGGCTCGAGGATGTTCTCGCCGTAGAAGTTGATCTGGCCCTCGGCGCGCTGGCCAGGGTACAGGCTGTACATGCGGTTGAGCGTGCGCAGCAAGGTGGACTTGCCGCAACCTGAAGGGCCGATAAAGGCCGTGACCTTGTGCTCGGCGATGTCCATGCTCACGTTCTTGAGTCCCTGGAACTTGCCGTAGAAGAAGTTGAGGTTGCGCACCTCGAGCGCGTTGCGCGGCTTGGCAGCAGCAGGAACGGCGGTGGTGGTCATGATAGTTCTTTCCGTTTTTTTCTGGGGTTGCGGATGGCGGCCAGCTCAGGAGGACGCCTTCTCGCGGAAGAAGACTCGGGCCAGGATGTTGAGCAGCAGCACGGCCAAGGTGATCAGCAATGCGCCGGCCCAGGCCAGGCGGATCCAGTTGTCGTACGGGCTCATGGCGAACTGGAAGATCACCACCGGCAGATTGGCCATGGGCCGGGTCATGTCGGTGCTGAAGAACTGGTTGTTCAGCGCGGTGAACAGCATCGGCGCGGTTTCACCACTGATGCGCGCCACGGCCAGCAGCAGGCCGGTGATGACGCCGCTCTTGGCTGCGCGCAGCGTCACCATGAGCGAGACCTTCCAGCGCGGAGCGCCCAGGGCAAAGGCGGCCTCGCGCAGGCTGCCGGGCACCAGGCGCAACATGTTCTCGGTGGTGCGCACCACCACCGGCACGGCGATCAGGGACAGCGCCAGGCTGCCGGCCAGGCCCGAGAAGTTGCCCACCGTGGCCACCGCGACGGCGTAGACGAACAGGCCCAGCACGATGGAGGGTGCCGAGAGCATGATGTCCGTGACGAAGCGGGTCAGCTCGGCCGTCTTGCTGCGGTCGCCGTACTCGCACAGATAGATGCCCGCCAGGATGCCCACGGGCGTGGCCACCAGCACGGTCAGGCCGACCATCATCAGCGAGCCGACGATGGCGTTGCGCAGGCCGCCGCCCTCGGTGCCGGGTGCCGGGGTGTCCTGGGTGAACAGGTTGCCGTCCAGGGCCGCCAGGCCGTTGCTGAACAGCACGCCCAGGATCCACAGCAGCACGGCCAAGCCGAGCACCATCGCGCCCATGGACAGCGTCAGGCCGACGGCGTTGGCGCGCCGGCGGCGACGATAGAGCTGATGATTGAAATCCATGTCAGATACCTTTGGCTTTTTCGGCGCGCAGGATCAGCAGCTTGGCCAGCGTCAGCACGACGAAGGTGATGACGAACAGCAGGAAGCCCAGCGCAAACAGGGTGGAGAGGTGGAAGTCGGCCGCTTCGCCGAACTCGTTGGCCAGGGTCGACGCGATCGAGGTGCCGGGCGAGAACAGCGAGGTGGGCATGCGGTTGGCATTGCCGATCACGAAGGTGACGGCCATGGTCTCACCCAGGGCCCGGCCCAGGCCGAGCATGACGCCGCCGATGACGCCCTTGTGGGTGTAGGGCAGAACGACGCGGCGCACGACTTCCCAGGTGGTACAGCCCAGGCCGTAGGCCGACTCGCGCAGGATCGGCGGCACGATCTCGAATACGTCGCGCATGACCGCAGCGATGAACGGCAGGATCATGAAGGCCAGCACGATGCCGGCGGCCAGGATGCCGATGCCGTTGGTGGCGCCGCCGAACAGGAAGCCCACCAGCGGCAGGCCACCCAGCACCGTCTGCAGCGGCACCTGCAGGTGGTCGGCAAACAGCGGTGCGAACACGAACAGGCCGAACATGCCGTAGATGATGGAGGGCACGGCGGCCAGCAACTCGATCGCCGTGCCCAGCGGTCGGCGCAACCAGACCGGGCAGGTTTCGGTCAGGAACAGCGCGACGCCGAAGGACAGCGGTACCGCGATCAGCAGCGCGATGCCGGCGCTGGCCAGGGTGCCGACGATGGCGATCGCGGCACCGAAATCCTCATTGACGACGTCCCATTCGACGTGCCAGATGAACTGCACGCCAAAGCGCTGGAACGCCGGCCAGGCGTTGATGAACAAAGAAACGATGATGCCCATCAGGGCAGCGAGCACCAGCAGGGAAAAGAACTGGGTGATGCGGTGGAAGACGGCATCCTGCAGGCGCTGGCGGCGGGCGATCGACTCCATCGACGCAGAGCCGGTGTGCGCCGGCACGGATGAGGAACTCATGGTGGTTCCCAGGTTCATGGGGGCTCCCGGTGAGAGAACGGGACCCGCGCATGCCCCGGCCCCGGTCATGCGGCCGGGACGGTCATGCGCGGGCAGGACCGGCTTACTTCTGGATCTGCGACCAGACCTTGGTGCGAATGTCGTTGGTCAGGCTGTCAGGCAGTGCGACGTAGTCCAGATCGGCGGCCATTTGCTTGCCGTTCTTGAAGGCCCAGTCGAAGAACTTCAGCACCTCGGCGGACTGTGCCTTGTCGCTCGGCTGCTTGTACATCAGGATGAAGGAAGCCGTGCTGATGGGCCAGCTGTCGGCACCCTTGGCGTTGACCATGGACACCCCCATGCCGGGGGCGCTGAACCAGTCCACGCCGGCAGCGGCGGCAGCGAAGGTCTTCTCGTCGGGCGACACGTAGTGGCCATCCTGGTTCTGCAGTTGCAGGTACGGGATGTTGTTTTTCTTGGTGTAGGCGTACTCGACGTAGCCCAGAGCGCCCTTGATGCGGCTGACGTTGGCGGCCACGCCTTCGTTGCCCTTGCCGCCCACCGACGTGGCGGCAGGCCACTTGACGGCAGCGCCCTTGCCCACGGTGGCGGCCCAGTCCTTGCTCACTGCGTTGAGGTAGTCGGTGAAGTTGAAGGTCGTGCCCGAGCCGTCCGAGCGGTGCACCACGGTAATGGTCAGGTCGGGCAGCGTTTTGCCGGGGTTCAGGGCGGCGATCTTGGGGTCGTTCCACTTGGCGACCTTGCCCATGAACATCTCGGCCAGCACCGGGCCGGTCACGCGCAGTTCGCCGGGCTTGAAGCCCTCGAGGTTGAACACGGGCACGGTGCCGCCGATGATGGCGGGGAACTGCACCATGCCGTCCCTGTCGAGCTCTTCACCCTTGACCGGGGCGTCGGTGGCGCCGAAGGCGACGGTCTTGGCACGGATCTGGCGAATGCCGCCAGACGAGCCGATCGATTGGTAGTTCAAACCGACGCCCGTTTCCTTCTTGTACGCCTCGGCCCATTTGCCGTAAATCGGAAACG
>Ga0265293_10009620_pt1 | contig 13840 bp, 9 predicted proteins | sample Munlanlewell138R_FD_192505 | JGI IMG/M metagenome (GOLD analysis project Ga0265293, IMG submission 192505) | Leachate microbial communities from a municipal landfill in Southern Ontario, Canada - Leachate well 138R | ecosystem: Engineered > Solid waste > Landfill > Unclassified | place: Canada...
AGTTTCATCATTAATTTCGATAATATCATCAACTGTTGAATCTTCTGGTATTGTCTGTTCCTGAGTTTCTGTTTCTTCAAATATTTCACTGATACTGTCAAGATTTAAATTGCTGTCATCCGAAATTTCAATTATATCCTCTATTTCTTCTGTTTGAGAATTGTCATTTTCATTCAGATTAATTTCATTTATAATTTCTTCCTCAGGTGAAATAATTTCGATTGGTTCTTCTGTAGTTATCTGTTCAGGAATATCTTCAACATCTTCAACATCTTCAATTTCTTCAACTTCTTCAACTTGTTGAACATCTTCAATTTCATGAATTTCAAGGGGTTCTTCAATTACATTTTCTGTTTCTTCCCTTTGAGTTGTGTGGACAGCTTCATTTATTTCTTCAAGATCATTAATGTTAAATTCTGTTTTCAAACTTGAGGGGTCTTTCAAATCTTCAATTTCAACAACATCATCTTCTATTTTTATGTTTTCTGAAGGTTTATTTTCTTTTTTTCCAATAAGGAGCTCAATATCGTTATCATCGATTGATAATTCTTCATAAGTATCTATTGTGGATTCGGGTTCTATCGAAGGTTCAGGTTCAATAACAGGTTGTGGTGTTTCTGGTTTAATTTCTGGTTTGGATTCAGGTTCAGCTTTTTTATGAACTGGTTCTGAATACGGTTTAACATCCGATAAATGTATTTTACCTGGTTGATGTTTTTCGGTTTCTTCTTCTTGATTTGATTTTTTTGCAAAAATACCAGTTATTTTTGATAATAATCCTTCATCCTCTGTTTGTGTTTTTTCAGGTTCAGGTTTTTCTTTAATAGTTTTATCAGCTGGTACTGGTTCAATTTTTATTTCCGGTTCTATCTCTATTTCTGGGATTTCTTCCTTCTCGGTTACAGTTTCCTTAATAATATTCTGTTTTTCTTTTTTAGCTTCCAGATATAAATGATTTAGGCTTTCTTCGCCTTTTGCTATCATATTTTCCACAGCTTTTTCAATTTTGGAAATCAGCTCGAGCTCCTGTTCATTTTTATAATGATTAAGAAGAATTTTACCAGCTTCAATGCTTTTCATTTTAGATAATGCGAAAATTGCTGAGTCGCGCATTTCTCTTTTAGGGAGAGTTATCATTTTAGCCAGTAAATCAAGCACGTTGGATTTTCCGAATTTCTGAAGAGCTTTTGCGGCATTTGCAATAACTCTTGGATTTTTATCTTTAAGCATAGGAATAAGATGTTTGTATATTTCTTCTTCTTTTATAAATTCAAGACCTTCTATAGTGTTTGCTCTTACCCGAGGGTCTGGGTCATTAAGATATTTAACAAGAATGTTAATCTCGTTTTTATTCCCTATATATCCTATTGATTTTACCAGTGATGAAACTACATAACTGTCCTGTTCTCTGAAAAGAGCTTCTTTAAGATAAGGAAGTATAAGTTTTGAATCAAATGTTAATATTCCACGTTGAATAGCTTTCAATTTTGTCTGGGTTGACTGAGATTTAAGCAGTTCAAGAAAAGTATCAAAATCAAAATCATTCTCAGTAACATTTGTCTCTTCTTCTTTTTCCATTTTCTCAAGTTCTGAAAATTCAGTAATTTTTTCCTTGAACATCTGGAGTGTTCTGGTAGCATAATATCTTACTTTTTCATCTTTTTCTGACAACTTTACATCTTCGAGTGCCTGTAACGAATATAACATTTCTTTTGAAAATTTTATTATTGCGTTTTTCCTTATTTCAGGGTCAGGACTTTCAATGTCGATGAAAAATTGATTAATAAACTCTACCATAGTAATACACTCCTGCAATTTATATCTTGTTAAGTTCAATTACAGCTGAATTTAATGCCATACCGAAATATTACTTTATATTTATAAAAGCTGTTTTTGATTATTTTTTTTATCGGTTAAATATTAATATAGATTAAGTTTTTTTTATATTAAACTTGTTTTAATTTTAATTAATTTATATAATTTGTTTATGTTTAAATTAAATTTGCCTGTAAACACGTCCAGTTTTTTTGGCAGAAATCGTGAACTGTCAAGACTTGAAGAGTATTTTGAAACTCAGAAAATTATTGTTATTGCTGGAATTACAGGTATTGGAAAAACTGCGTTAATGATTAAATTTCAAGATATTATTGTTTCAAAATATGTTGAAAGAGCAGTTATCTGGATTGCCTGTCAAGAAGAATGGACTATTGAAAGTTTTTTTGATGAAGTTTCAAAATGGCTTAAAGACAGAGGTGTTAAGTTTTTTGATCCTGTTATTAAATCGGGTGAAAACATTGATTCAAAAGTAAAGCAACTTGCCACTGTTCTTGAAGAAAATAGTGTTGTCATGTTTATTGATAATTTTGAAATAATCGAAAATGAAAATACAAGAAATTTTGTTAAATTTGCAATAAAAACTTTTAATAAAGCCAGGCTTATAATAGCAACAAGAAAAAGAATTGAACTTTCCCCCCTTGAAAGAGTTGAAATTTTCGAAAGAAGACTTGATGGTTTAAGCTATGAGGATTCAAAAGGATTTATAGCATGTCTTTTTGAAAAATATGCTATTTCGATGCCTGATGAAAATATATTAAAAAATATTTATTCAAAAATTCAGGGTCATCCATTTTCTTTAAAATTACTTGTAAGTCTATATATTTCAGGGGATATTACTTTTGAAGACTTAATAAACGAGAGCAGTGAATTTGGTGAAGAACTTGAAAATTATATTCTGGATTCTCTTTTCAGATCGCTTTCTATTAAGGAAAAAAACTTTCTGACACAGTTTTCAGTTTTTAACATTCCAGTTTCTCAGCAGACAGTAGAAGAACTTATCCATATTGATAATTTTAATTCAGTAAAAAACAAACTTACTGATTTGTATCTTCTTGAAATTAATAATGAAAAAAAATATTTCATCCATTCAATTTTAAAAAATTACTGTATTTCAAAAATTTCTGAAAACGATAAAAATTTAATTTATGACAGATATGCTTTATATTTTTCTACTTTTGATGATATTTCCCACAAACTTCAGGCTTTTTATTACTGGTATGCCATTAATCAGAAAGAAAAAGCTGTGGATTTTCTTATTACATTCATAGATTCAATTTTCAAACAGGGTAAAAACCAGGAACTTTTTATGATTATTGAAAACGTGCTTGAAGTTTATGGTAAAGAGTATCCAGTTTTGAAATTTTTTAAAGCAAATATTCTTCTTCGATGGGGAAAACTTCATGAAGCATTTCAAATTCTTGAAAAACTTAAAATTAAAGATTCAAAAAAGCTTGAAGCTGATGTTGAAGAAACCACTGGCAGAATTTTAACCTTGCTTTCTGAAAATATTAAAGCTGAAAAATTTTTTAAAAAAGCACTGAAAATTTATGAGAATATAGATAATATTGAAGGTATGGTCTCAGTCTATATTGGGCTGGGTGAATGTAACAGATTTGTAAATAATTATGATAAAGCTTCAGAGTATTTCAATCTTGCAAAAAAGCATATAAATGAAGTTGGCTGCGAATTAAAGGGTAGAATTTACAAAGGTCTTGGTGATATTGCATTCAGAAGTCGTAACTATGATGTGGCAAGATCTTATTTTGATAAAGCTATAGCTACTTTTGAAAGTATAAAAGAAAATTTTTATATTGGGAAAATTAAACATAATCTTGCTTTTCTTTTTTTTGAAACTGGTCAGACTGAGCTTTGTATTAAAACTCTTTTTGAGCTGCTTGAATACAGAAAAGAAATTAACGACACTGTGGGTATGATTTATAATTTTTCTTTCATAGGTGAAATTTTTCTTCTTAACATGAATGTTGAAGAAGCTGAAAAATACCTGGTTGAAGGATTGAATCATGTTGTTGAAACTGATGAAAAACGCGGGCAGGTAGATTTGTATCTTAATTTAATGAGATTATATAATCTAAAAAATGATTTTGATTCTTCAAAATATATTTTAAATTCACTTATAGAAATTTCAAAAAATAATGAAGGTATGGATAAAATCGATTTAATGATAAAAATCCTGAATTATGAGATTAAATTTTTAAAAGGTGAAGAAGTTGATTGTGAGAAGCTTGAAGATGTTGTTGCTGAATTAGAAAAAGGGCTTGAATATTCATGGGCATATTATGGTTATGTTATTTTATGTCAGGTTTGCAATCAGAAAGATAAGCTTTCTTTATTTTCTCAGAAAATTGAAAGTCTAAAACCTAAAATCACAGAAATTGAAATTAAATATTACTCTAATATTTATAAAAAAAATAAAAGTAAAAGCGGTTCTGATTATATATATACACATTCTGAAGGTTCAAAAGAAATTTCGACAGCTGAATATGAAAAGTTGTGTGACAATGTTAAAAATTATGACTTATGGGTTGATTTGTCAAAAAATGATATTGTTGAGGCGAAACGTGGCAGACTTGGACTGCTTAAAAAAAGAACTGTTGCAAATGTTTTTATTTATTTTTTAAATAATATCGGACAGGAATTGTCTTTCAGAGATATTTTTGAAGCTATATGGAAAAGAGAATATGATCCTGAAACTGATGCTATAACTGTAAGGGTTAATATTTCAAGGCTGCGTTCAGAAATTGAGCCGGATTCTAAAAATCCAGTTTATATAGTAAATGCTAAAGAAAGTGGTTATTACGTTTTCAATCCTAAAATAAAATATGCTCTGATTAAGAAGAAGCAATAAAAAACGCGAAAGAAACGCGAATGAAACGCGAATGAAACGCGGGTGAAACGGGAATGAAACGCGGGTGAAACGGGAATGAAACGGGTTGAAAAATAAAATTTTAAATGGTAAAATAATTTTATGAAAAAAATAATAATTATTTTAATTTTATCTGCAGTATTTCAGATTTATTCAATGCCTGCTTACAAGGCAGATGGTGAAAAAATACTTATTACTACTTTTTTTCCCGGAACAATATTTGAATTTATAAGTGGAACTGGTGAAATTAATTCAACAGTTCGCCAGAATAGACAGGAATTTAACAAACTGGTTAACGAATTCAGAATTACTGAAAATTTATCTGTCGGAGAATTCCCAATTAATGCTTTTTTTGCAGGCGTGGCGGGGGCAAGTTTTGATTTTGTTAATTCTTTTGATCCTTCAAACAGAAATACAAATTTTTTTAATAATGTTCTTATTCCTGCAAAACACAGATATTTAAAGGAATATATAGATTCTTTCAAAAACGGTTATGAACAGACCTCAGTTTTTATGAAGAAAATTAACAATAATGAAAATTTTATAAATGCAGTTTTTTTTAAACCTGTTTATTCTCAGGGGAGTGTTGAAGAAAGAGCGAATTTCCGTGGGTACAATATATCAATTAATTTTTTTGATACTTTTCACAACAATATCAGGCGTACACCTTTAGAATCGGCTTCAATGAAAGATTTCATCATTAATTATGCTTATTCACTTGGTATGATTTCTTATATGAAAATGTATTATGGTTCAAATTAATAAAATTTTATTTGGAACAGCAGGTATTCCAAAAAATTCACCAGTAAAAACTTCTGCCGGAGCTCCTGAATTTCTAAGAAAAATTAACCTTGATACAATGGAGCTTGAATTTGTAAGAAGTGTAAGTCTTAATGAAAAAAGAGCGCTTGAAGTAAAAAAAGAAGCAGTTAAAAATAATATCAGACTTTCCTGTCATGCTCCCTATTATATAAACCTTAATTCAAAAGAGCAGGAAAAAATTGAAGCAAGTATGGAACGTATACTGAAATCAGCAAGAATTCTAAATGTTGCCGGTGGGCAGAATGTAGTTTTTCATTCAGGTTTTTTTCAGGATATTCCGGTAAAAAAGAGTATTGAAAATACTGTTAAAAATATAATGAAAATTCGCCAAACACTTGATAGAGAAGGTCTTAATCATATTATTCTGAGACCTGAGATGACAGGCAAACAATCTCAAATCGGTTCTGAACAGGTTCTTGCAGAATTGTGTCGCGAAATTCCAGGTACACTTCCATGTATTGACTTTTCGCATTTTCAAGCAAGATATAATAATGAAAAATCTTTTGAATATCTTTTTGATTTTTTATCAGAAAATATTCCTGACTTTTTTCAAAACATTCACTGTCATCTTTCAGGGATTGATTATGGTCTCAAAGGTGAGATAAAGCATATCAATCTTGAGGAATCAAAAGTCGATTATAAAAAAATAATTAATCTTCTGATAAAATATAATGCGCAAGGGACGGTAATTTGTGAATCCCCCTCTCTTGAAGAAGATGCTTTGATATTGAAAAATTATTATTTAAAAAAGTTGAATGGAGAATTATAATGAAACATCTTATTATACATGGTCATTTTTATCAGCCGCCACGAGAAAACCCATGGCTTTCAGTTATTGAAAAGCAGGATGGGGCAAATCCTTATCATGATTTTAATGAAAAAATAGCAGCTGAATGCTATACTCCTAATGGATTTTCCAAATATCTTGACGGTTATGGAAGAATTCTTGATATAGTAAATAATTATGAATATCTCAGTTTTAATTTCGGAGCAACTCTTATTAACTGGATTAAAGAAAATATTCCTCTGACTTACAGAAAGATAATTGAAGGAGATAAAGCTTCATTGAAGCGATACAATGGTCATGGCAATGCTATTGCACAGGTATATAATCATATCATTCTTCCGCTTGCTTCTGTTGAAGATATTTATACTCAGATTAACTGGGGAATTTCTGATTTTGAACGTCATTTTGAAAGAAAACCTGAAGGTATGTGGCTTTCGGAAACTGCAATTAATATGCAGACTGTTCGTGCGCTTATTGACTGTAATATTAAATTTACCGTACTTTCTCCTTTTCAGGCTGAAAAAATCAAGTTGATGAATCAGAAGAATGCTCAATGGAATGATGTTTCTGACGGAAGTGTTTCTCCTGGTCAGGCTTATAGAATTTACGATTATGATGATAAAGGTAAAAAAATTGATAACAGATATATTGATGTTTTCTTTTTTGATAGAGTGCTTGCACCTGCTGTAAGTTTTGAACATCTTCTAAGAGATGCAGATGTTTTTCTGAACAGGTTAATTCAAGCCTCAAAAGGATTTGAAGAATCCGGTGCCCTTGTTAATATTGCAACGGATGGCGAAACTTTTGGTCATCATGAACCCTTTGCAAACATGTGTATTACAGCTATGATTAAAAAATTAAAACAAAACGAGCTTTCTTTTATTAATTATGGATATTATCTTGAAAAATATCCCCCTAAATATGAAGTAGTATTAAAAAAAGGTGACTATGGTACGGCTTGGAGTTGTTCTCATGGTGTAGGAAGATGGTATAGAAACTGCGGTTGCAGTACGGATTCGCCTTCTCACTGGAATCAGGAATGGAGAAGACCACTGAGAGATGGATTTAATTTTTTGAAAACTGAACTGGATAATATATATTTTAATGAAGTTAAAAAATATTTTGAAAACCCATGGGATTTGAGAAATAAATATATTGATGTCATAAACGGTGTGGTTGGAAGAGATGAGTTTGTTTCTAAAATTACAGATGAGGTTGATAAAAAGAAAATTTTAATTCTTCTTGAAATTCAGAAGTATGGCATGTATATGTTTACAAGCTGTGGATGGTTTTTTGGTGATATTTCAAGAATAGAACCTGTTCATAATATGAAGTATGCAATAAAAGCACTCGATCTACTTTCTATTATAGACGAGGACAAAGCAAAAGATTTAGAGGACAGAGTGAGAATAATTCTTTCAAGTGCTAAGAGTAACATAAAAGAATACGATGACGGAAGATGGATATGGGATAATTTTGCAAAAAGTGCAAAAGTTGTTGATGAACATTTTGCCAATCATTTTGCAATTAAATCAGCAGTAACCAGAAGTTATGAAAGTTGCAGACTTTTTGGAAAAAATATTTCTCTGATAAATCAGCCGGTAACAGAAGAAGAGGAAAACAGAATATTATACAGCATGGAACTTGAGGTTTATGATACTCTGATTGATTATAAAAAAACATTTAAAGTTAACATGGTTAATAATAATTTCGATTCAATAAATACAGAAATTTCAATAAAAAACGGAAGTGAAAATAAAATATCTGAACCAGTCAAATTTGGTTTGAATGATCTTTTCTATGATGAGAAAGGATTAATTATAAAAGCTTTTCTCAAAGACAGGGTTACAAATCTTTCAAAATATTATGCAAGAATTTATGAAGAAAATATTGAGCTTATTAATTTTATATCAGAGCTTGGTATGCCACTTCCTCCTGAATTGAGCTGGGCTTCAGTTTTTGTGCTGTCAGAAATAATTACCTTAGAAACTGAGAATTATCTTTCAAATGCTGACAGTAATACTCTTGAAAAAATTAAGGAAGCAAGAAAAACAGCTCAGAAATATAAAATTACAATTGATAACAGCAGACAGAAAAAAATGATAGATAAAAAACTGATTATTCTTACTGACAGTCTGAAAAAAAATCCAAGTATTGAAATTGTTGAAGAAATAATTAAAGTAGTAGAGTTCAGCATTGAATGTGAAGTTTATCTTAACAGTGATTATGAAAAAAACGTTGTTTTTGAAATGCTTTCAGGTTTTGTTGAAGAAAAAAACAGACTTTCAGCATTAAACAATCTTAAAGATATGAATTTTGATATTATTTTTAAAGTTATAAAACTCGCTGAACTGCTTAATCTTAACGTTGATATTTTCCGTGACAGACTTAATCCTTTTAAATAAATGGAGTATTTTTATGGAAGAAAAAACTATTTCTAATAAAACTATTGAACGATTGTCTATTTACCTTCGTTATCTTACTTATCTTCAGATTGAAGGTAAAGAAAAGGTTGATTCAAAGGAGCTTTCAAAACTTGCTCTGGTTTCTCCATGTCTTTTAAGAAAGGATTTAAGTTATTTTGGAGAATTTGGTAGAAGTGGATATGGTTACAATATTATTCATCTGAAAAATGCTATTGAAAAAATTCTTCAGACAGACAGCTCTAAAAATTTTATTATTATTGGTGCAGGTAATATAGGCAAGGCACTTGCAAATTATGTTTATTTTGATAAATTGAATTTTCATCTCAAAGCTATTTTTGATAATAATTTAAAAAAAGTAGGAAAAAAAATAGGTAATCTGAATATAAGAAGCTATTCTGAACTTGAAACTTATCTTGATAAAAATAATATTCATATTGCTATTATAGCTACCCCGAAAGAATCTGCAAGAGAGGTTTATTTAAAACTGACTGAAAAAATTGTACAGGGAATATGGAATTTTGCTCCGGTAGATTTTCCTTCAACTAAACACTCATACGTAATTAATGAACATTTATCTAAGAATATGCTGGTTTTAAGTTATCATAATAATAAAATGAGTTAACAGGAATATTAAATAAAGCTTAAGAATTTTTCTCGTTCAGATTTTTTAAGTTTTGAAATAAAATCTGTATTCTGTTTTGAAATATCAGTGTTAAACTTGAAATTCTTTATTTTTTCGGTAAATTCAGTAATGTTTCTGCATACAGTAACGTGATTTTCAATTTCAGGTATTTTTTTTACAGATTCTTCTGTAGTGAAAATATGCATTCCTGCACTGAGAGCTTCGATTAATTTCATGTTTATTCCAGAACCTTTTTTTACTGGGCAGAAAAATGCGCCTGATTTACTGAATAATTCAGGATGATTTTTAAAGTCAGTTTTTAATTCAATGTTTTCAGGGAATTTTTTTTTGATTTTATTAAGATTTTTTCCAGCAATTATGAATTTTTTGTCCATGTTTTTTTGAGCTGTTTCAATAAAATCATCAACTGCCAGAATGTTTGGAATCCAGGAAAAATTACCTGTAAAAAGTATGGTTTCTCTGGTTTCCTCAAAATTAAATTTTAAATCAGGTACAGGAATTAATTTTATAAATTTAAAAGCATTATTTTTCAGACTTTCAGGAATGTTTCCAGTTATTATTTTTTTCAAACGCATATTTTTTAAAATTTCAGTTTCAAATTTTTTAACTTTTTCAAACTCTCTGATTAAAATCTTTTTTTTAATGTTGGATTTCTCATAAACAAGGTTTTCCTCAATAATTTCAGAATGAAAATTATGAAAATCAACAACAATATTATTATGGACAAAATTATCTATGTACTGAGCATTGAAAATTGAATCAAGATAAATAATATTGTATTGAGCAGCGTTATTTTTCAGAAAACTGTTAATATAATTACTCCAAAATCTTTTTATAAAATCATATTTTCTGAAAAATACATATTTAAATTTTGAAAATTTAATATTTTTATTTACTGGAAGAATTTCAGATACTATTTTGAGTGTTTCATTCTGAAGAATATCAAGTTCTTTCCGATTTGAGTAAAAAGTTATTAGAGTGATTTCGTATTTTTCAGATAAACACTGTAATGTTGAAAGAAGTTTAAGTCCTGAACCGCCTGTGGATGTATGGGGAATATATGGAGATATTACAAGCGCTTTCATTCCCCGGCAAGAAGATTAAATCCAAATTCAATATGTTCTGTGTAAATTGGATTATCTTTATGTTTATAAAAACTGATTTTTCCTGTTTTGGTTATTTTTATTCTTCTTTCGTCAATTCCTGTGTTTAATTTTCCGTGAATTGAAGCTACGTCATAAGCTGGGAATTTAATGTCAAAATCCACGATATCTGTTGCTTTACCTGAAACAGTCATTTTTTTTATGTTGGAATGTCTTATTCTGTCACAGGTTACTGATTCTATGGTTGAAAATCTGTTTAACAGGTTAATCATTGCAAGTTCTGTCGGTATGAGTGGCATTATTTCAATTGTAAGAATTTCTGATAAGAATAATGCAGTGTTTTTTATTGCTTTAGAATCGCCCATTGCAGCACAGAAATTTTCAAATATATAAAATTTACATTTAACAAGTTTTCTGTAATTTTCTTCTTTTTCACCGCCCTGTTCAAACTTTATTATTTTATTTGGTGTAAGAGAGCAGTGTTCGATTTTGATATATTTTTTGTTTTTTTCTATGTGTTCAATACCAGGCAATCCTATGGAAAGGTTTGCCATGTGTTTTTCTATGTTAAGTTTTCCATATACTTCGTCAATTTCGGTTCCGTCAAGGTCAAAATAACTTACGGTTTCTGAAAAAAATTCTGATACAATATTTGAGCCTTGAAGGTTCATAACTGGTTTTTTTTCTTCTGTTCCAGTCAGTTTTGTTGGTGGGGGTATGTTGTTAATATCCATGGTGATAATCATAAAATTTTTTTTTGAAATAGTCAAGTAAGAAATAAATTAATAAAACGCGTACTAAAACGCGAGAGGACCGCGAATAAAACGGGAATGAACCTTAAAAGCAAAGAAAAAAATCAATTTAAGTGAACAATAGCGGATAAATAAAAAAAGTGGTTGCCAAAACAGTAAAGTATCCGGTAAAATTAAATAAAGAAAATTAAATGGAGTATTAATTATGATAAAAAAAATATTAATAGTGTTTCTCTGTATTATTACAGTAGTGGCAGTTTCTGCACGCGATAAAGTTTTTTCAAGTTCTATTACTGTTGGAAACAGAAATGTAGAAACCCCACAGAGTGTTGAGCAACAGAGAGAACAGTTTGAAATAAAAACTACACCTGTAAATGGAATGATGCCAATTTTTGAGGATGAAGCAATCAGTCAGAATGATGAGTTTGTTCAAGAAATATTGACTATTGTTACTCCAAAACCTGAAAAATCTCAGCAGAATTCAACTCAAAATCAGCCTGTCGTAAATGAAAGTGGCAATCTTTTTCTTCCTCAGGTAATCAATCAGGGTGGTGGTTCTTATTCTGCACCTTCTTCTCCGAAAAAACCTCAGCAGACATATTCTCCAGATACAGTTGAAGTTTTGATGACAAGTTATATTGAGCAGTTTTCACAGGTTAAAGTTTTAGAAAATACTATTAAAAATGCCGGTGAAGAAGGCGTTGCTCAGGAAATTGAAGAAAATTATATTCAGGCTGTTTCCAGTTTTGAGAATACTGGGTTTCAGATTGTCGATTTAATTAGAGAAAATGCTGAATATGCAGTTAACAGAATAACTGAATTTATTATTAAAAATGTAAAAAAAGGTGATTTGATAGCTCTTGCAAATGTTATTGAAGCAATGATGGAATATCTTGAATCTGATCAGACTGTTATTGACAGTGAAAATGCTTCAAAACTACATTATTTCTTTGAAAAAATGCACTATACAATAGAAGGTCTCGTAGCTTTTCTTGAAAGCGATGATGTTGCTGAAAAATATTTTATTCTGTATCTGATAATTAATAACATGTTTATAAATGATTATGAACCACTTGATATTCCTGAATTTGATTTTGCACAGACTGCTGAAGTAGATGTTGCTCCTGAAGAACCGGCTCAGCAGCAGCCAGCTCCTCCTCAGACTCCACCACAGAGTCAGGCAGTGGCACCTCCAGCTACGGGTTCAGGACATACTGGCACTTTATCTTCAAACATTGATTTTGCAAAAATTATTGAAAATGGTGAATTTATTGATTCTATTACAATGACTGCCCCAGATATTCAAAGATTTCTTGAAAGTCGTGGAAGTGTGCTTAAAAATCAGTACAGGGGTCAGTATCCTTCTGCAATAATTTATGCAGTGTGTAATGAATATAAAATCAATCCTAAAGTAATTCTTGCAACAATTCAGAAAGAACACAGTCTTATATCAAGAAGAACAGCAACTCAGGAACAACTTGACTGGGGGCTTGGTGTTGGATGTTATGATAATGGTACAAAAAATGAAAAATTCAGAGGGCTTGAAAAACAGCTTGCTTCTGCTGTAAGAGTTTTCAGACACTGGTATGATGATGGTATTAAAAACAGAGTAAGCCAGAATGGTTATTCAATGAGAGTAAATTACAATACAACTAATCATACAATAAGAAATGAAGCTACTTATTCTCTTTTCAGATATACCCCGCACACAGTAGATATAAAGCTTAATACAACCGGTGGTGGTAATCACCTGTTCTCAAGACTTTATATACAGTATTTTGGAGGATTTCTAAAGTAAGTAATTGTTGATTGAAAAAAAAACTGTATATCTGTATAATCATTTTATGAATAAAAAAAGCGTAATCTTTTATGTGTTTTTAATTTTTTCATGTTCTGTTTTTAGCTATGATTATATAATTACACCAGGTTTTTCACTCTATTCTTATTTAGAATTTAATCAGAGAACATATAATACTGTTTTGAAAAAAGAAAAACTTGATATAAGAAAATTGAGCTATACAACAGAAAATCAGATGTGGAATTTTGTCAGAACAGACTTTACAGGTTCGGAAAAAGATGTTCGTTATGTAAGTCCTTCAAATGAACTCAAGTGGAGTATTGATAAAGGGAATATATTTGTTTCCTATCTTAATAATGAAAAAAAAGATTTTTTTGATTCTTTAATTATATATATTAAAAATTTTGGATTTGGATTTAATTTTAATGGTGGTAAAAAAAGTGCTGACAGCTGGGCAAGATATGGTGGTTATAATGTTAATCAGCTACTGAAGCATATAGGAGCGGGAAGAACTCAGTTTAAATCAAAAGATTATGTGGATAAATTTTTTGTAATAGCGGATTACAAGTTTAAAATCAGTGATAAATTTGATTTTTTATGGAGTTATAACGGTGATACAAATTCTTTTGGTATAAAATACTCAGTTTCTGATTTTGTTTTTGAAACAGGGCGTGTTGAGTCAGGTGATTACAGCAAATTATCCAAACTTGCAAATATTTCTCAGAATCGTAATTATTTCAGAATTATCTATTTTTTTAATTGAAGAGGTGTTTTATGTATCAATTTATT
>Ga0265293_10009621_pt1 | contig 13840 bp, 9 predicted proteins | sample Munlanlewell138R_FD_192505 | JGI IMG/M metagenome (GOLD analysis project Ga0265293, IMG submission 192505) | Leachate microbial communities from a municipal landfill in Southern Ontario, Canada - Leachate well 138R | ecosystem: Engineered > Solid waste > Landfill > Unclassified | place: Canada...
TGGATGGCTCTTTACTTTGGAAATACAAAACTGTAAATCAATTAGGATGCAATGATGCAGCACCTTTGATTTATGATGTTGATAATGATGGTTTGCAAGATGTTGTGGTGGCAAGCTCTTGCGATTTGCATACATACTGTTTTGACGGAAAGACAGGTGCGGTCAAATGGGCAGTAGAGTCACGCGGTACCGATTCACCTCCATCAGCTGCAGATATAGACGGCGATGGATTTATTGAAATACTCCATGGTGATTTCGGAGGGTATGTTGTGTGTTTAAACGGCTTAAACGGAGAAAAGGAATGGGAGATTAAAGTTGAAGAGGATGCATCAATTCAATCTGCTCCTACTATCTCAGATTTAGATGGTGACGGCATACTTGATTTCGTAGTTTCGACTTGGAATTTCAATACTAACTCTGCTGTATATGCTTACAGTGGAAAAGATAGAGCTTTATTGTGGACAACAGATGTTGCCGATGTTGTATATCATTCCGCATGTATAACAAATATGGACAATAATGAGGTGAACGAGATTGTGCTGGGTGATTACGATGGGAATCTATGGGCTTTTAGTCAGTTTGACGGTTCTCTTGTTAATCATAAGAAATTCAATTCATACATTCCTTCGCCGGTGGTTTCGGCAAATCTTCCGGATGGTGGCTGCGGTATAATATTTACAAGTGGGAGTAAGATTGTAGCAGCAAAATCATCTTTTGATATTTTATGGGAGTATGAGATTCCGGAATCAGGTCAGTCGTTTAGAGGAGCTGCACTGTCCGATTTAGATTCTGACGGATTTTTCGATGCAGTATTCGGTACAACGAACGGATATTTGATTGCTTTGTCCGGAATTGATGGTACAGAATTATTTAGCATGAATCTAAGTGAAATTTTTAACACAGAATTGGATATAAATCATGCTCCTATAATTGGAGACTTTAATTCTGACGGATTAGCAGATGTTTTTATCGTTGGCGGAAAAACCGAATACCCTGATTTCTCATCAAATTACGGAAAAGCAATTGCCATTAATCTTGATGTTCCTCTGACAACAGAGTGGAAGGCATTTCAGAATAATCATCACCGAACTTGCAGTACCTGTGACCATACAGTAAGCGTTAATAGGCGAGCTGAACCCGGAGGTTTGAGTGTTAATTATAATTTTAACCGTGTTGTTTTAAAAGGTTTGGACATGAGTAATGATTTAATTGTTTATGACTTAAACGGAAGAATAATTATGCGTGAGAAATTGAATTCTAATCAACGTGATATATTGAAAAGTAATCTTTCAAACGGAATCTACTTCGTTCAAAACGGTGTGAACCATGCTTATTTTATTGCTTTTTAGAAAAGTTATTATAAAATTTTAAAATAAAACTTTATTGATAATAATCTTTAATTACGAGTAATTTAACCATGTAATTAAAACAGAAAAAAAATTAGTTTTACAAAATAAATATTATTGTTTCAACAAGTAGATGTAATATTAATTATATTTGTAAATAAATTCTTACACATTCAAATTAATAATTAATTAAGGATATATTTATGAAGAGAATTCTTATTCTGCTTTCAATTGTATTAGTATTATTTTCCTGTACTGAGAATAATGTAACAAATATTGTCGGATATGACCGGACACTTGTAATAATAACAGATTTCAGTCTCGAAAGTGATATTATGATTGGCATAGAAGGTGCCGTAAGACAACAACATCCTGACGTGGACATCAAACTGATAAAGAATCAGGCTTTTGATGTGTTTGAGTCGGGTGTTCTTCTTGAGTCAGCGGCGCAGTCATTCCCTGAGAATACATACTTCGCAGTTATCGTTGACCCGGGAACTGCTGCATTAAAATTCGTTTATGAAGCTGCAGGCAGAAGAGTATTGGTTCCCGACAACGGTGCTTCGACAAAGATGAGGAAATTATTTTCTGCAACATCCATGCATTATATAGATGATCCGAGCTTGTTCGGTGATGAATTTAATGATATACCGAGCATTCCTTACGATAAATTTTGGAGAGATGCCATTCTCAATTTACTTTCCGATAAACCATTGAGTGTATTCGGTTCAGTCTGTGAGACACCTCAAGAAATTAACATCATAAATCCCAAAGTCGAGAATAATTCTGTGATTGGGCAAGTTCAATTAACTGATAATTTCGGTAATTGCGAAACAAATATTTCACTCGATTTTATGACTGGTTTCACTAACGGTGATATTTTAGAAATATCCACTTCCGAAAGAAGATTCTTTGCAAAATACGGAACTCACTACGCATCAGTAGAAGCTGCCGAAAATGTAGCATTCCCGAACAGTAAAGACAGGTTGGAAATTGCTGTTAATCTAATGAACATGTCAGAGCGTTACAATATAAAAGCCGGAGACCAAATTTCTGTTAAGAAAGCAACAATAATTGCCGGAATTCTTCGATACAACTCTTCAGAACTTGTTGATAATATCATTGCAGGAATCAAGTTAAGAATGAATGAGCGGGGATTTAAGGAAGGTATCAATATTAGTTACATTGAAAAAAATGCTAATGGTGATATAGCTAATTTTCCTGATTTAATTCAAGAGATGAACACAGCGGGAACCGATTTGCTAATACCTGTTTCCACACCTGCATCGCAGGCAGCAGTGCAGTTTGTACCTCAAGATATTCCTATAGTATATACCTATGTTACATCACCTGAATTTGCCGGAATTGTCAATAAACGTCTTAACGTTACAGGCTTATCTGATGCCACGAATTTCGACGATTACTTGGGCTTTGTGAATGAGTTGTTACCCGAGATTAAAAATGCAGGAAGGATTTATAATCCCAATGAGCCTAATTCAGCCTATTCTCAAGGACGATTTCTTGAATTGGGACCATTTTACGGTATAACTTATCATAATCAGGAAGTGTTTGAGCAATCTGAGATTGAATCGGCTTTCAATTCAATAATAAACACTGAAGCCGACGCCATCTTGATTGCAGCAGACAACACAATGAATCTCGGTTTTAAAGGACTTGCGGAATTATCTTCCGGCAGCAAGATTCCCTTAATCGGCGATTCCTATGAGAATGCTTCAGACGGTGCACTTGCTTCAATTTCAGTAGATTATGATTTACTTGCATCATCTACCGGCAATACAGTAAGTAATGTTATTTTAGGTGTAAAAGCTGATGATATTCCTATTCAGAGATTTCCGACATCAGTAATAACTCTCAATCAGAAAACTGCAGATAAAATTGAATTCACATTCCCGCAGTCAATTTTAAATAAAGCTAAACATATAATAGAATAAGAACAAAGAAAATGAAATTTGTAAGTTCACAGTTAAGCTATTTTATTCAGAATCCCGGTACACAGAAGAATATCATAAAGCTTTTGAAATTCATAAGTATTTTACTTTTAATGATATTGGCTTACAGTGTTTTATTCCATTATATAATGGAATTTGAAAATAAGGAATATTCTTGGTTGACCGGATTCTACTGGACTATGACTGTGATGACTACGCTTGGATTCGGTGACATCACATTTGGTTCTGATATCGGTAGAGCATTTTCGATGCTCGTACTTGTGTCCGGAGTGATATTTCTGCTCGTTTTGTTACCGTTTACTTTTATACAATTTTTCTACGCACCCTGGCTTGAAGCACAAAACAAGACCAGGGTGCCTCGTATCTTATCTGAAGAAATCCGAGAACATGTAATAATCAGTACTTTTGATTCAGTCACTGCTTCATTGGCACTCAAGTTGAAAAATTACGGAAGGGATTATGTAATCATAATTGACGAGTTGCAGAAAGCATTAGAACTAACGGATTTAGGCTTTAATGTCTTACTCGGAAATGTTGACGACCCTGAGACTTATTACAATGCAGGAGTCGAGCGTGCCGCACTGGTAGTTGCAATAGGCAGCGATGAATTGAATACTAATATCGCTTTCACTGTTCGTGAACTTTCCTCTGAAGTACAGATAGTAACAAATGCTACTTCTGTGGACTCACTGGATATACTCGAATTAGCAGGAAGTTCTAATGTTCTTAATCTAAAAGATATGTTGGGCAATTCGCTGGCTCGAAGAACAATGGGTGGTGACGCCAAAGCAAATGTTATCGGCAGATTTGACAAATTATATATCGCAGAAGCACCTGTTATCGGTACTCCACTGGTCGGTAAAACGCTTTTACAGGTGAAATTAAGAGAAAAAATCGGTGTCAATGTTGTTGGAATATGGGATCGCGGCAAGTTCGAACTTCCTACGCCTAATACGGTCATAAGTCCAACTTCGACTATCGTTTTCTCGGGTACTGAAGAACAGCTTGCCAAATACGATGAGATTTTATGTATTTACCATGCTACCGACTCACAAGTCATCATAATAGGTGCCGGTGAAGTAGGAGTGTCTGCAGCTAAAGCACTTAAAGAAAGGGGATTTAATTATTTGTTGGTAGAAAAAAATGATTTTCCCGAACTTAACGGTATGAAATATGTTTTGGGAAATGCCGCTGACATAGGCACGCTTAAAAAAGCAGGAATTGACCATGCTCCTTCAGTACTTATTACGACAAATGATGATGCAATGAATATCTATCTTACAATTTATTGCAGACGTCTGAGACCCGATATTCAAATCATCAGTCGCTCAAACGAGGAAAGAAACGTCTCAACTCTACACAGAGCCGGTGCAGATATTGTAATGTCCTACGCATCACTTGGCTCAAGTGTGCTGTTTAATCTTCTAAAAAAGCGAAGGATACTCATGGTGGCAGAAGGATTGGATATTTTCCAACTTCCCGTTCCAAAATCAATCCATGGCAAATCACTTATCGAAGCTAATATCAGGAATAAAACTAAATGCAGTGTTCTTGCTGTATCCAAACACGGTGAATTGTTACTCAATCCGGATCCACATATTGTCTTTGAGCCGGATGATGATGTTATTTTAATCGGTACAGCCGATTCAGAGAAAGAATTTTTAAATATTTTTTCTGTATAATGTGTGAATCTTATAAAAAAATTTGGATATGTAAAAAAAATATTATACTTTTAGAATCAGATAATTCATTCTGATTTTTTAAAGATTGCTTATGGAACAAATTAAGAGTTTTTACAGGAAGATAGTACCTCCCGAAAACTGGATGCGTCCGGTTGTAATAATTCTCGGGATATTGACGGGAGTAGGAGTAACGGCATTTCATCTTTCGAATGCATCATCTTATTTATCCGATTCACCCAGAACATGTATCAACTGCCATCTTATGACTCCTCATTATGCAACATGGTCAAAAAGCAGCCATGGACGTGACGTAACTTGCAGTGATTGTCATGTCCCGCATGATAATATTTTTCGGAAATATCTCTTCAAAGCAAGTGATGGTATGCGTCATGCAACTGTATTTACATTAAACACAGAACCTGACATAATCCAAATTAAACCCGCCGGAACTAAAGTAGTTCAAGATAACTGCATCAGATGTCATGAGAAGCAACTTGGTGAATCCGGCCTTGCTGAACATACCGGCAGAGCTTTTGCTCACGGTGAAGGAAGATTGTGTTGGGATTGTCACAGGACAGTGCCGCACGGCATAGGCAACAGCCAAGCATCAACTCCTTACGCTCTTGTACCGGACCAGACTCCGGCGATACCCGAATGGCTAAATAAAATTAATAATTCAAAATAAAGGATTAATCATGGAAAATCAAAAAAGAAAACCATTGGTGAACTGGATACTGTTTTTAGTTACCGTTGCAGTTGTATTCACAGCAGGTATATTCACTGCATCAATTATGGAACGTAGAGCTGAAAAGGCAGCAAGATTACAAATTGTCAGAGAAATACCAGAATGGGAGCCGCGTAACGAAGTTTGGGGTGAGAATTTCCCGAAGGAGTGGGAGTCTTATTACAAAACTCTTGATACTAACTTTTCAAGTGCACACGGTGGCAGTGCCACAATTGATTATCTTGCGGAATTTCCTGAGCTCGTGATATTATGGGCTGGTTATCCGTTTTCAATTGAGTATAATCAAGGAAGAGGCCATGCTCATGCAGTCAAAGATGTAAGAAAGATTCTCAGGACAGGCGGCGTGGAGAACAGTCCTATGCCTGCAACCTGTTGGACTTGTAAAAGTACAGATGTGCCAAGAATGATGAATACCGTAGGCGTCGAAAACTTCTATAACAAGAAATGGATTGAATGGGGTGAAGAAATTATTAATCCTATCGGCTGTCAGGATTGCCATGATCCTAAAACAATGAAGCTAAGAATCACAAGGCCTGCTCTCGTAGAAGCATTCGAACGTCAAGGCAAGAAGATGAATGAATTTTCAAATCAAGATATGCGTTCGCTTGTCTGTGCACAGTGCCATGTAGAGTATTATTTTAAGAAAGAAAATAAGTATCTCGTGTTTCCATGGGATAACGGCTTTTCAGCCGATGATATGGAAAAATACTACGATAGTCTTGAATTTTCCGATTGGACTCATAAGTTAAGCAGAACGCCTATGTTGAAAGCTCAACACCCTGATTATGAATTGTATAAAACTGGAGTTCATGCTTCCAGAAATGTTGCATGTGCTGATTGTCACATGCCTTACAAAATTGAAGGCGGTGTAAAATTTACAGACCACCATATCGCTAGTCCTTTACAGAATATGGCAAACGCTTGTCAGACATGTCACAGGGAAAGTGAAGAAAACCTAAGAGCCGATGTATATTCACGTCAGGATAAAGTGATTGAAATCAGAAGAATAGCAGAAAAAGCGTTAGCTGCTGCTCATATCGAAGCCAAAACTGCTTGGGATGCGGGTGCAAGTGAAGAAGATATGGCGCCTGTTTTGAAAAATATTAGACATGCCCAATGGCGTTGGGACTGGGTTGCTGCCGCTAATGGAGTAGGATTTCATTCACCTGTTGAAGCGCTAAGAGTGCTCGGTACTTCTATTGAAAAAGCTGAAAAAGCTCGCGGTATGATAAACGTAATCTTAACTAAACTCGGGAAACAGATTCCGGTTCAACTTCCTGATATTTCTTCTAAAGAAAAAGCTCAAGCGTATATCGGAATAGATTTAGAAAAAGAAAGAGCCGACAAAATGCAACTGCTTGAAACCGTTGTTAAGGGTTGGGATGACAATGCTCAAAAAAGACAAGGTACAATGCAGAAATATTAAGTTGTCTTAAACTAAATGTCGCAGGAGTGTTATCGTCTGTAATTTACGATGAATAATACTCCTGCGATTTTTCATATATATGAGGAATTGAAGAGAGCAAGCAAAGTTTTGGAAATCCTATGATTTAGTATTTTATCTTGTAATTTTCTGCAAATTGTGTTAATTTGCGTTTTTATTTTATTCTGATAAAAAATTATATTTAGGATGTATGGATTTCCATCATACAATTATGAAAGAAACGGAAAACACAATATATGAACTAAGCGAAAATTTGGCAAAAGGCTACTTGCAGGCAGTCAGAGTTTTAGGTCGAGCAGCAGAAACTGTCGAAAAATATTATGACGGAGGACATTCTCGTTTTGTTTCCGATATGAGTGCACAAGTTGCAGCCGATTTGGGAATGAATGATGAGGATATTATGGAAGTAAGAATTGCAGGTTTACTTCATGATATAGGGAAATTAGGATTTCCTGATACTTGCTTGTATAAATATACTTCCGAAATGACAGAATCAGAGTATTCAAGATATAAGAAGCATCCGGAATTAGGAATGCATCTGCTCGAACCTTATGAATTATTTGCCAATATCGGAGAGATAATTTTCCAACATCATGAAAAGCTCGACGGCTCCGGATTCCCCGGACAACTCACAGGAGGTAAAATTCATCCTGCAGCAAAAATTATTATTGTTGTTGATTATTACCATAATCAAATTTTTAAAAGGCAGAGAGCAAGAGGTGAGTATTTTTCGGGTGCAGTACAGTATTCAAGTACATTATCATACCTTGAATCCACAAGGGACAGATATAATTCTGCTCTGAACTTTCTTACTAAAAAATCAAATATTCTATTTGATTCTAAAGTAGTTGATTCTTTTATAAACATTATAGAAGCAGAAAGAAAGGATTTAGGCATGAAGTCTGTTATGAGAATATCTGTTCATTCACTTGAGCCGGGTTATGTATTCGCCGAAGATTATCTTACATCATACGGACTATTGATTGCAGCTAAAGGTGAAACTATTACTCCGGAATCATTAAATGCCTTAAAACGATTTGTAAATGCCGATGAGCTTCCACAAAAAATTCTTGTTATGAAATAAATTGATAATTTTATGGACATCATTAAAGAAAAAAAGAGTAATTTCATACCCGGTTATGAAGACAGGAAAGTACTTATTGTTGAAGATGAAGATCCTTACAGGAGATTTCTTACAAAATTGATTGAAAAATATCTGCACGCCGAAGTTGTTGCTGTCCCTAATCCAAAGGAGGCTTTTGATTATTTGAATCATACAATACCAGACCTTATAATTATGGATTTGCAAATGCCCTTCATGGATGGTATGACTGCACTTAAATATATTCGAGCAAATGAAAAAACGGCAAACATTCCGGTTATCATTTGTTCAGCATTAGGTTTTGAATCTGTCATTAAGTCTATGAACCAATATAATGTATCTGATTTTATACTCAAGCCGGCAGATGCTCAACTTGTGATTAAGAAGATAATCAAATCTTTTACTGTTCAACTTAAAAATGATTAGTTATGTTCAACTCTGTTGAAGAATTTTTAAAAAACGATAACAAATTTCCTGTGATATTTTTGTTCGGTGAAGACGAATTTTCTCGTGAAGAAGCACAGAATAAAATTTTAGCAAGATATATTAAAAGCGAAGATGATAAGTTCAATTTCGATTTACTCGACGGTGATGATACAAGTCATAGCCGGCTGATTGACTTGTGTATGAGCTATCCCATGATGTCTGAATATAGGGTTGTTCTCGTCAAAAGATTTGAAAAAATGTTCAGCGGGAAAACTTCAAAGAAAATGGAAAGTTCATCTCCGATTGCAAAATATTTAAAAAATCCTTCGGAAACAACAATCTTGATACTTTGTGCACAAACTGAAGGTGTTAAAGATGTTTACAAGTCCTACAAAATGGGTAAAGAATTATTTGCAAAAAAATCAGCCTCCTTGAAATTCCCATTTAATATCTTGGTATCTAACCACGTTTGGATTGAATTCCCGAGAGTTTACGAATCTGATTTTCCTAAGTGGTGCGACAGAAGAATCAGAGCCTTAGGTAAGAGTATTAAACCGGATGCCTTGGAAGTATTAGTATCAAGAACTAAGCATACACTACGTGATTTGGGTAATGAAATTGATAAACTTATGCTTGCTACAGACGGGAAAAAAGAAATCAATTTGGACGATGTAAACTCATTGACAGGTTCGACTCGCGAGTTTACTGTATTTGAGCTTCAGAAGGCTATTGCAGATAGAAATTTATCACGATCAGTCATGATTCTAAATAAAATTCTTTCAGTGGATAGGCAAGAAATGCTTATGCTTGCAATATTCAGCAAGTTCTTCATGAATTTGATGAAAGTATGTGACGGCTTCAAATCAGGATTGTCTGCACAGGCATTGGCTCAGAAAGTGGGTCTGACACAATTTCAATTTAACGATTATCTGACAGCATTAAGAAGATATCAACCAAGTGAAATAGAAAATGCCCTAATGAGCCTCTGTAGGACAGACCTCAAGCTGAAATCATCAAATTCAGACTCCTTGCTCATTATGCAGTCAATGATATTTGATATAATTGAGAAAAATGATGAAAATACTTCACTGCGCTGATATACACCTCGGTAGAAGAATCGCCGGCGCTGCAGGTGAATTTTCCGAAATAAGGTATAATGATTATTTCCGTGCTTTTGAATACATTATTGACCAAGCTATCAACTTAAAGGTTGATGTTTTTGTCGTCGCTGGTGATTTGTTTGATAAAAGAGAAATTACTCCCGAGATACTTGATCGTTGCGAAAAATTATTTCTAAAATTATATAACAAGAATATTATAACACTTGTAATCGAAGGAAATCATGACAATATCAAATCAGGTAAAGAGCATGAATCCTGGATTTATTATCTTGAGTCAAGGAATTTAGTACGTCGTCCACACTATAATGAAAACGACGGTGAATTCGATTTTAATCCGATAATTATCGGAAATGTGCGATTCTTCGGACTCGGATACCCCGGCTTTTTTGCTGATGAATTATTGGGAAAACTTTCTGAAAACTTAACACCCGATGATAATTTCATCAATTATGTAATTATTCATACTGCTCTTGCCCATCCTGATTTCATGATGGGGACAATCAAGCATGAGACCGTAAATAGATTGATAGACAAAGTAAATTATATTGCCGGAGGGCATTTTCACGAGTATTTTACTTATCCCAAAGACAATCCGGTGTTTTTTATCCCGGGTTCACCTGAGATGTGGGATTTAAATGAATTCAGGCAGCAGAAAGGTTTCATAATTTTTGATACCGAAGATAATAGTAAAGAGTTTCATGAAGTTGTTAATCGAAGAAAAGTTGTCATCGAACTGAAATTAAATCACAGTAATTTATCTGAATCATATATGAAATTATTTGAGGAAATCAATATTACGGATTTTTCGAATAATCCGATTTGCTATTTAGTGATAAATTATGAAGAGCGTATTCACTTCGATACCGGCGAATTGGAGAATTTAATCATTCAAAAAGGTGCAATCAAAGTCATAGTAAAAAATAATATCAAACAAAACAGAAAGACTACCGGTTCTTTGGGTTTAGATAGTACAGTTTCTGAAATTGAGTCGGAAATAATTTCATCATGGGATTATTACTCCGGTTCACCGGATGATTCTTTGAGATTACTTGAACAAATGAAGTCTTTCCAAATTGAAGGTCTTGAAGATGATTTCAAGGACTATTATGATTTATTCCTTGAAAAATTATTGAGTGATGGTGGAAATGATAATTAAAAAAGTCATTCTAAATAATTTCAGGAATCATGAATATCTTGAAAAAGAATTTTCAAACGGAGTAAACCTGTTGTCCGGTCCAAACGGCTCAGGTAAAACATCCATACTTGAGGCAATCGGATATGCCTTGTTCGGTGGAAAAATTCGTAACAGTAGTCTTGTTGACTCTGTCAAAGAAGGTGAAAAAAAAGCTAAAATATATTTGGAATTCTCACTCGGTAATGATGAATTTGCTGTTGAGAAATCAATCCCTTCTGGAGTAAGTAAATTAATCTCACTCGATAATAGTGCATTAAAAATAAGTGGACAAAAAGAAATTGAGAAAAAATTGCTGGAGTTGATGGATATAAAAATTAATTCAAGTGAATTCTTTTCCAATATTATTCTTGCATCACAAAATAAAATTACCGATTTATTTGCAGGCACTCCAGAGGAAAGAAGAAGGAAATTCGATAAAATATTTAATACAGAAATTTACAGGCAAATTGCTGACGGCATAGTAAAAAATTATACAGACAAAACTGAAGCAGAAATTAATGTCAATTTAAGTAAAATCGAAGAAATAAAATTGCAAATTATTGATTCTAAATTGCTGGAAAATGATTTCACGGAGCTGTCTCAAAACGTTTGTGATGCAGATAATCATAAAAGTATTTTAAATAATAAAATTGAAGAATTAGGTAAATCTATACAGGAACTGAAGGATTATAAGAATCAAGTCGAGAATTATGAAAAGTTGTTAGACAGGAATAAAAGCAAAATATCTGATTTTAGTGATATGATAAAGAAAACTTCTGCCAAAATCCAGATGGCTGAGTCTGCAAATATAATAGTCCAAAGAACTAAGGTCAATTATGAAAAGTATAATAAACTTTTAGATGAATTAAAAAGTATTGATGGACAAATTGATAAATTTGAGAAAATTGTTCGTCAGAATGAAAAATTAATTCAGAAACTAAATGACTCAATCAATAAAATTAGTAATTTGAAAATAGAGCAAAAATCAATTTCTGAACGATTAATTGAATTAGAATTAGAAAAGACAAATTTAGATAATAAAGTAAATGCACAAGTTAAGAAAATTCTTGAATATAAGATGGAGCTTGACAGTAAGTCTCATAATATCAAGAAAATAACCGATATTATGCAGAAAGTTGAGGAATACGAAAAGCAAATCATTTCAAACGATGAAAAAATAAAGATTTGCACGTATAATATTACCCGGTATGAAGATAAGATAGTGAAGCCGGAAATGTTATATTCAAAAATTGAGGGCATAAAGTCGGAACTGGAGATTCTTAAAGAAAAATTTACTCAAAAAAGTAATTTCGAAACACAATGTTCGGAAATTAATACCAGACTTGTTGATAATGAGGCTGCTCGTAATGAATTATCCGGCGGAATATGCCCATTTTTATATGAAACCTGTAAAAATATAAGCAACGGTCAATCACCTATCAGTTATTTCGATGTTAAAAGAGCAAAATTAGAAGATGAATTTGCAAGTATCAAATTGAAATTAAATGAATATTCTCATATTGATTCTGATGACAAAAAGCTCAGAAGAGAATTATCTTTACTTGAAGAAGAAATGAAAGACAATGCACAAACAATTGAAAAGTTGACTAAATCTAAATATGAAAAAGAACAGTTAAATAGTACTAACGAAAAGTATTCTCTACAAATTCAATTACTCTTTTCTGAGAATAAAGATTTCTTTGTCAAAAATGATTTTCAAATTAATGAATATACTTCATTGTCTTTATCGGTAATCAAAAATCAAATATCGAACCAAATCAATTTGTTGGATAATAATTTATTTAATCTTAGCAATGAACATAATGATACGAAAAAGGAGTTTGAGAAAAAGAATAATGCCATAGATGCTTTGCTCAAAAGAAATCAAGAAGTTGTTACACAAATCGAAGAAGAAGAAAAATTAAAAGAAAAGTTAAATAAAGATATTGAAGCTAATAAAAATGAGGTTGAATCATTAGATAAGTTGAAGGAAGAGCATTCCGGATTGAAATCGGAACAAGAAGCTTATAAAAGCGATTATGATGAATATCTTACTAACCTTAAAACATCAAGCATGATTGAAGAATTAATTTCTGAGTTGAAACAATACGAAGTTACATTAAAAGAAGCTGAGTCAGAAGATGAAAAATTATCCTGTTTGATTAATGAGAATTCATCAAAATATGATGAAAATGTACTCAATCTAAAATCTGCTGAATACGAGAAACTAAAAAGTGAATACGTTGAACATGAAAAAACATATTCTGTGTTGATACATAGGCTTGCAGAACTAAAAGCAAAAATCGAGAATAATAATACTCTTATACGAAAAATAGAGGAAACGAAGAAGACTCTATCAAAACTCGAGTTAAAGAAGGAGTATTCATCGAAATTAAGGACTTATCTCAAGTCAATGGGACAAATAATTGCTAATAAATTATTAGAAAAGATACAGTTGATTGCAAGTGAAAATTTCCGAATGATAAGCGGAAGGCGAGAGAGCATAATATGGAAGTCTGACAGTGCGGATGCCTATCAGGTAGCATTGGAATTGGAAAACGGCAGGCATCGAAATTTCGAATTGTTATCCGGTGGGGAGCAGATGATGGTAGCTTTATCACTAAGAGCAGCTATGAATTCAATACTTACTAATGCCAAGTTTGCGGTGTTTGATGAGCCTACGGTGAATCTTGATGCCGATAGACGTAAAGCACTTTCTGAATCCTTAAATCAATTACTCGTATCACTCGACCAAGCAATTATTGTAACTCATGATGACACGTTCAGAGAAATGGCAAACAGAGTTGTTGATCTGTAGCTAAAATGCTGT
>Ga0265293_10009622_pt1 | contig 13840 bp, 12 predicted proteins | sample Munlanlewell138R_FD_192505 | JGI IMG/M metagenome (GOLD analysis project Ga0265293, IMG submission 192505) | Leachate microbial communities from a municipal landfill in Southern Ontario, Canada - Leachate well 138R | ecosystem: Engineered > Solid waste > Landfill > Unclassified | place: Canada...
AGAGTCTAAAGCAAAAAAAATAGACCGGGTCCTGGAAAGGGACCCGGTCGGGGGGAAGCGGCCGAGGTAATGAATCACCAACCTCTGGAAAGCTATTTTTTAACAGCCATCACTTTTTGAGTCTCGGCCACTTGTTTTTCCATCATTTCGCGACCGGCTTTCAGGCTGTCTTCCACGTATTTGGTGGCGGCCTGACCTTGCTCGGTCACGATTTTCAGAATCGATTCGTTGGTGGTAACGATCTGTTCCCGGGTTTTGGCGGTGTGGTCCAACAGAACTTTGACCATGTCTTCATTTCGCTTTTGCATATCAGCGAGTACTTCCAAGTTTTTCTTTGCGGTATTGATCATCATGTCGATCATTTAACTGTCCTCTTTCTTGCGGGGCGTGGCGCCTCGCCGTTGTGAAGAGAACTTAATTGAGCGCTGTTGCAAAATGATTGCAGGAGAGGTTGCAAATAAAATTGAATTTATTTCCATGTCGTTCCTTCCGGGTGTTTTGATCATCATGACCTTCGGGGTTTTCGCGGGTCTAATGATGTCTCGCAAGATGCCCGCGCTGCTAGCCTTGCCCTGTATGGCAGTGATCATCGCTGTGATCTCCGGCGGTTTCTACGATTGGCCGGTGGCGGCGGAGCCGGTGGTGAGTAACTCGATCTTTGGAAAGATCATGGGGCAGATCGGGGGCGAAGCCTGGAACAACTGGTTGACCCGGAATAACGCCTTCATCCAGTTTATCTCGGAAACCGTGCTCACCGATGGCGCGGCAAAACTGGCCAAGGCCATGATGTATGCCGTTTTTGGAGCCATCCTGAGTCAACTGGTCATGCGTTCCGGGATCGCCCAGCGCATCGTGAGCGTGGCCGCAGAGTACGCCGGTGACCGCAAGATGTTGCTGGCTTTCCTGCTCACCGTAGTGGTGGCTGTCTGCTTTACCACGGTGACCGGCCTGGGGGCGGTGATCATGCTGGGCTCTCTGGTCCTTCCGATTTTGCTGGGTGCGGGTTTGTCGGCGGAGTTTTCCGCCTGCCTGATGCTGTTCGCCATCGCCATCGGTGGGGTCTACAACCCGGCGATTCTTGGTTTTTACGTAGAAACGTTGGGCATCCCGATGGCCGTGGCCAAGAAGTACGTGGCCGTTTACGGCGGATTGCTCTTTTTGTTTTTGTTGGTGTTTTTCGGGGTGCGGGGCCGCCGCGAGACTGAGAGCTACGCCTGGGCGGCCTCGGTGGCACCGGTCGAACTCAAGGGCCACGTACCTCTCCTGGCTCTGCTGACCCCCCTGGTGCCCATCGGTCTTATCATGGTTTTCAACTGGTCCATCATCCCGGCCTTCATTGCCGGGATCATCTACGGTGCCCTGACCACCGACGCCCGGAACGCCCTGAAAAATATCACCGCGGCTACCCTGGAAGGTCTGAAAGACATCGCGCCGGTGATTGGCCTTTTCGTGGGCATTGGGATGGCCCTCAACGCCATGATGGCCGACCCCACCAAAGCGGTGATGGCCCCGTTTCTGGAGAGTATCTTGCCCCAGACCTCCCTGGGCTTTCTGGTCTTTTTCAGCGTGCTGGCTCCGCTGGCACTCTATCGAGGCCCCTTGAACTTCTACGGCCTGGGTGCCGGGGTAGCCGGCCTCATCCTGGGAGCCAAGCTCATGCCCGCGGTGGCCATCATGGCGGCCTTTTTCGCGGTGGGCCAGATCCAGGGGGTGTGCGACCCCACCAACACCCACAACGTGTGGCTTGCCACCTTCACCAAGACCTCCACCGAGAAGTTCTTGAAGACCACCATCCCGTATGTTTGGGGCTTCGTGGTGGCCGCTCTCACTTATGCCGCCGTGATCGACGGAGTGATGAAGCCGTGAAGCGCGCGGTCAGGATCGGCATCGATGTCGGGGGCACTTTTACCCACGCGGTGGCGGTGGACAATGTTTCGTGTGAGGTGCTCAGCCACAAAGTGACCCCCACCTCCCACTCCAGCGAGCAGGGAGTGGCCGCCGGGATCCTGGAATCGTTTCGATTGCTACAAGACGACCTGGGCCAGGATGCCGAGGTTGTGTTTCTGGCCCACAGCACCACTCAAGCCACCAACGCCTTACTGGAGGGGGATGTGGCCAAAGTAGGGATCGTCGGGCTGGGCCAGGGTCTCGAGGGCATGAAAGCCAAATCGGATCTTCAGGTGGGCGATATCGAACTCTCCCCTGGCAAGTACCTGAGAAGCACTCTGCAGTTCGTGGAGGTAGGCTCGGGGGAGGTGGCCGCCGCTATTGAGGCCTTGAAGCAAGAAGGGTGCCAGGCTTTGGTGGCCGCCCAGGGGTTTTCGGTGGACGACCCCTCGGGGGAAAAGGAAGTGATGCAAAAGGCTGCAGAAGCCGGCCTGCCTTCCTGCGGGACCCACGAAATGTCCGGGCTGTACGGCCTGCGGGTGCGAGCCCGCACGGCGGTATTAAACGCCAGCATTCTTCCCAAGATGATCGAAACGGCCGAAATGACTCATCAGGCCCTGCAACAGCGCGCGGTCCAGGCGCCACTTATGATCATGCGCTCCGATGGAGGGGTCATGAGCCTGAACGAGGTACGGCGGCGGCCGGTGATGACGCTGCTTTCCGGACCGGCGGCCGGGGTGGCCGCGGCGCTTATGTTTTTAAAAGCTTCCGACGCTCTCTTTCTAGAGGTGGGCGGTACCAGTACCGATATCTGCCTGGTGAAAGACGGCAAAGCGGCCGTAAAATCGGCCAGCGTGGGTGGTCATCCCACCTATCTCAAGACTCTAGATAGCCGCACCCTGGGGATCGCCGGAGGCTCCATGATCGGCAAGGATCAGGAGAAGCTTCAGGTGGGGCCTCGCAGCGCTCACCTGGCCGGTTTTCCTTACTGCTCCTTTGCTGCTCCGGAGCGGCTCGAAGGCGAACTGAAGGTGGTCGAGGTGCACCCCCTGGCTGGAGACCCGGCCTACTTCGTGATCGAGAACGAGAAGGGAGAGCGGACCTCTCCCACCACCACTTGCGCCGCCAACCTGCTCGGCTACATCAAGACCGGAGACTATTCCGCCGGAAACCTGGAGGGGGTCAAGCGGGCTTTTGAGGCCCTGGCGAGTCATCTCGGGAAACCTTCCGGAGAAGAGGTGGCCAAAGAAGTCTTGAGTGCGGCAGCCGACAAGGTGTTACCCACCATCAAGAGTCTGATCAAGGAGTACGGGGTGGGCGATCGCACCGTCAAGCTCCTTGGGGGCGGGGGTGGAGCCGGTGCGATCGTTCCGATCGTAGCCGAGAAACTGGGATTTCCTTTCGAGATCGCCAACCGGGCGGAGGTGATCTCGGCCATCGGAGCCGCCCTAGCCATGGTGAGGGAGACGGTGGAGCGAACCATCGTCAACCCGAGTCAACAAGACCTGAAATCCATTCGTGCTGAGGCCGAGTCAGCCGTGATCGCCATGGGAGCGGACCCGGAAACGGTGGAGGTCACCGTCGCGGTGGATGCCCAAAAGAACGTTGTCACCGCCACCGCCACCGGATCGGTCGCGTTTTCCGAAGGAGAGACCGGGCCGGTGGAAGAGGTCTCGCCCGAAGAGCGCCTCAAGACCTTGAAGGAGACGGCGCCCAGGGAAGATGATTTTCGGCCCCTGGGAGATACCTCCCAGTACTACCTCTTCGAGAGCAACCGGGAAGAGAAGTATCTCTTCTTCTTCACTCGCAAAAGAGAGACGCTGTGGGTCACCGACCGCAAAGGAAACGTTAAGTTGCAGGTTCCAGGAGGCACGGCCGAAACCGCTTCCATCGGACAACTGGACACCGCTCTGCAAGCTACCTTGAACAAACATACATCATACGGCGATGCGGGAGCCCTGATCCCGGCACTGCACGTGGTGGCGGGAAGAAAGATGACCGATCTCACTTCCCTCACTACCCCCGAGCAGGTCCTCACCCTCGCCCGTCAAGAGTTAGGAGGTCTGGACCCGGAAACACCTGCTTATTTCCTGGTCCATCCGGCAAAGTCATGATAAAAACCTCAGTCCAAGAACAGATGCCGGCCTGGCATTTTTCCCGCTACGGTCGGCCTTTACAGGAATACGATGTGGGCCAGGCCTACTGCTGGGCGGAGCGGGCCCGAAAACAGATCCGTCGAGACCCGGAACGCGAGTTCGAGGGGCGAGGCTACAGGATCGTCTATCAGGAGCTGAGTTTCGGTGGGGTCCGGATTCGAGCTCGCCTCAACAACCGGACCAAAGAACTCTTCCTGGATCCCGAGTCGGAGGCTGAGCTGTTCGCCGGCCTGGATGCCCTGGGATTTCCCCTGGAGCCCTCCCCCAAGCGGCTGATCCTCACTCACGAACTGTTCCATCTCTTTTGCCCCCGCTGCCCCTCCGGGATCGAGGAACTGGCGGCCCATCTCTTTGTGGCCGAAGAGTTGGGTCTGGATTACTTCCCGGGGATTCTGGATCTGGCTCGGCGCCCAGCCTCTCTAATCGCCTAGTCGGTTTCGGTGTCGGTCTCAACCGGCATACGCCCACCCTCGCCTTTTTCGGGCGGAGGCGGTGCCTGGGTGGTCTCAGGTTCGTTGATGCGGTCGATCATTAAGCGCAGGCGGCCGTAGGCGGCAAGATCGAACCGTAGCTTCAGGTGGGGCAGGCACTTCATGTTGGGGTCGATGGAAGGGTCGGGCGGACATTCGGTGGCTTCGATCTTTCCGGCCACCAGCAAGTCTCCAAACTCCTGGTTTAGGGCTTCCAGCATTCCTTCCGGCAGCGGCTCGGACAGCCTCAGAAAGAGATCCTCGCCCTCAAAGCGCATGGAGTGATAGCGCCGATAAAATTTCACCACCTCGCGGCAGGCCTCGTCCACGCTGTCGGTGATCAGATATAGGTGCTGATCGGCCGGGGAGATCATCCCCTTTTCGAGCAGCGCATTTTCCACGTACCCGGTCAGGTGCTCCCAGTAGTCGTACCCTGGAGGCTGCAGAAAGACCACCGGAAGAAGCTGAGCTTTGCCCGTCTGGATGAGGGTCAGGACCTCAAACCCTTCGTCCAGGGTTCCGAAACCGCCGGGGCAGAGTATGACCGCGTGGGAGTCCTTAAGAAAGGCGAGCTTGCGGGTGAAGAAGTACTTAAACATGATCATTTTGGGATCATCGATGATGAACTCGTTGGCGTCTGTCTCGAAGGGCAGCGCGATCCCCATCCCAAAGGAGTTCTCTCGACCGGCGCCTTCGTTACCCGCGGCCATCACCCCGGGGCCCGCACCGGTGATCACCATGTAGCCTTCTTCCACGATCCTTCGAGAAAATTCACGAGCCTGAATATAGACGGGATCGTCCGGGGCCGAACGGGCCGAGCCGAAGAGCACCGCTTTACGCGAAAGGGAGTGCTCTTCCAGCACATCGAAGGAGTGCTCCATCTCTTCTAGAGAGGCGGTGGTGAGTTTGAGATCAGTTCGTCTTGCATCGCCGGACATACGCAGCACGGAGGCCAGCATTCGCTCGATCAGATCTTTGTGGGGGATGTCATTATTCAACTGAGTGACAAAATTTTTGGCCAGTCGGTTGAAGTATCGGGCCTGTTGGGCGTCGGGTCGCATGGTCGGAGCTTTGTCGCAAAGATCGTCGCCCCCTGCGTGATGGGTTTGCAATTGTAGCAGGTATCAACCCGAGACGATCTCTTTCGCCGACTCCTGCACGACGTCACAGAGTGGGATGGTACCGGGCGTTAGGAGTTGTTGATCCCGGCTTTGGTTATGATCTTCTCAGCTAGTGCCTTGAAGTCTTGATAACATTCCTTCACGGCATAGAGGTGAGCGCCTATCGCCCCGTCGGCGGTTTTTAGCAAAAAAATCGGCTTTCGGGCTTCCATCGCCATGGGCATCAGGCTTCGGTAGTGCTTCAATTTTGCTAAACATTCCTGATCGGTTTCCAAGCTGTAGGTGTCTGCGTCTTGAGGGAAGATATATTTCGAGTAAGCCTCGGGAATTTTATCGGCCCAGTTGGCATAGGCTTTTACCACCCTCTTACTGAACACGCCATGCTGCAGCAAAACATAGCCTAGCGGTCTCATCTCCCCTGCTGGCACGGAAATATCGGGCGGTGCATTAGAACGAATAGTAGTCCAGTCACTCCTCCACTTCGAGAGAGTAGGTCCAAGATTACGAAGTCCCTGCAGGGAAAACAGATCGGGAGCGACCGGAAACACAACCATATCGCTGGTGAGCAAAGCCGTACGGTTTATCGCTCCGAGATTCGGCCCGACATCGAGAAGCACGAGGTCGGCCTTCTTCTTCTCGGCGGCCGTCGCAAGTAGACGGTGAAAGGCCGTGAGCACTCGAAACGACCGCTCGTCTCCACCAAAGCTCTTGCTCCACGACTCAGAAAGGCTATCCTCAAATCGAGACAGACCCAGATCACCCGGTATCAAAGAAATTTTCGTCGAGACATCGATCGTGGGAACGGCCTTTACGTCGCCCAGTCCACGTAAAAGATCTTCAACAGCCCCAAAAACGGTCTCTCTGCTCCTCTGCTTTTCCCAAAGCTCGAGAACCTGGCTATCCTGCAAAAACATACTCGTTAGGTTTGCCTGGGGGTCAAGATCGGCCACCAGAACCTCAAGATCGAGTTCGGCGAACATCCAGGCTAGGTGATAGACCAGTGAAGTCTTCCCCACTCCCCCTTTGTTATTGAAGAAAGTCAAAGTCTTCATAGAGCGTACAACACTGCTTTCAACGAGTGCTGAAAAGGCGTAATCTCGGCCGGAGGATTGCCGTTTTCGGCAAGAAGCCGTTGGGCTCTTTGAATTCCGTAGCCGAATCGATTCACGAACCCCAATATTTTCAGCGCTTCAGCAATGACCGGATTTCGATAAGAATTGACATTCGGAAAATTCTCAATGGTGGCTTCTCCGTACAAGCCTCCAGGGTTTTCCAATTCAATCCTATCCTGAAATACGTAGAATCTGTTCGGCTTATGGCTTTCCCAATCGCGATGCATCAAAGAGTTCAGGAAAAGTTCGCGCACGGCCCACAGCGGATAGCTCTCCTTCAACTGCTCTTCAAACCCGCCGTTTCTAGTCATCCTTGTAAGTATGTGAGCCTTCAGTTTCTCTTCAATCAGTCTAATAACAGTAGCGAGATCGCCGCCTACCTCTGCCTGGTCTATCGGTGTGTCCGTCAAACTCGTTCCAGGGAATACGAGGTACTGAACATAGGCCCCAGGCAAGAAAAACCTCGTATTCTTCCCAAACAGAATCATTCCAGCATTGGTCGGCCGTTTTCGTGACGTGTCGAAGAAACGAAGGGAAGCGAGTTGCTCTTCGTAGCTACGGTAGTTGTTTTCAATCGTCTCCGGGTCCACGGCTTGAGTGCGGTAGGTGTCAAACAAAGGCCTGGCGAGATCGCTGAGGCCGGCCTCATCACAAGTCCGAGAATCAAAGGCCTTGGCTTTCGACTGGCGCTTTTCAAAAAGTGCTCTTTCTTCTTGTTCATTGGCCGTCGCACGGCGGGGACCGACTCGGACCCAGCATTTTGCCTTATACCTGACCGGCGGACTCTCCGACGGGAAAACTTCAACCACCAACACGTCGCCACTCTCCAGGCTGAACTTCTGCAAGTTCATTCTGACCTGGGGTAAGAGGTTGCCATCCGAGCGAATTCCACCCACATTTCTTTCCAACTCGTCGGTCACTTTCAACCCGCACAAAGTCCCGTCGTCTTTGGCGCCTATCAACAGATAGCCTGGTTTTCCACTATTCGGCAAGTCATTTGCGAAGGCGCAAATCGCCTCGCCAAACTTGTCCGTCTTACTTTCCGACATCGTACGCTCTACCCGGTCGGACTCGGTGTTCTTCAATAAGTCCAGCAAATGTTCCGAGGTCAACATTGTTGGTTGTTCGCAGGAACAGAAGTTCATCCTACCCTCCACGGTCGGCGAAACTCTCGATCCCCTAAGTCATCAGCCGCGACGCACTTTGGGAACGCTTGCACAACAAAGCTGCGTGGAGTATTTGCGATCGTGGCAGGTATCGACCCGTCTGCTTTAAGAAAGCACCCCGGGTGTCCGGCCACCTCTTCATATTTCGCGGCGATCTGACTAAACTGGCCTGTGACGGTTGGCTGATGCCCACGGGATACGAACTGAGCGTCGAGAGCTACTGGTTGAATCCGGAACCGGAAGGGTTTGGGCAGGCCCTGAGCGAGCTTTATGAGCAGCAGGGCGAAGAATGGAGGCTGGGCAAAAAGCGGGTTTTGCCGGTCCCCCTCTGGCCCGATGATCGCAGCCGCCCCTGGCTGGTCAACATCCTCTATCGTCGTATGGATCGAATGATCGAGGCTGTGGAACAGTTTGTAGAGACAGTTTTGGCCCAAGCGGCTGAGCCCGTCAATGACCGCGAGCGACATCTGCTGGCTCTTCCGGTCATCAGTACCGGCTTCGGTGGAGGCGCCAAGGTCAAGGGCCAGGTCATCGATACCCTGGTTCGAGACTTGCTGGCCCTAGTGGCTCGCAAGAACGTGGACATCGCTCTGGTCACTCACACCGCGCCGGCTTTTGCGGCCGCCCAGAAAGCCAGGATGGAAAGCGGCTTCGACTGGTCGGACCTGGACTCGGACTTTGTGGAAAAGGCCCGGGCTCTGGCTCAGGTCGGTAGCGACGAAGGATTGGCTCTCTTTCTGGGAGCCGGGGTGAGTTGCAGCGCCGGACTGCCCAGTTGGAACGGTCTTCTTTCCAAGTTAGCTGAAAAGATCGGGATCATGGGCTCCGAATTGACGGAGTTCGCCAGTCTAGACGTGCTGGACCGGGGGAGTGTCCTGGAGCGGCGCTTTCGGGCTCGAAAGCAAGACGTGAACGACCAGATCGCCACCATTTTTTCTCGCTCCTGGGATCACAGTCTGCTGCACGGCTTACTGGCCTGCCTACCGGCCCGAGAAGTCATTACCCAGAATTACGATCGGCTTTTCGAGGTGGCCGCCGAGGGGGCGGACGCACCGGTGGCCACTCTTCCCTACACCGCCGGGGATGTGCACAACCGCTGGCTGCTGAAGATGCACGGCTGTGTCTCGAGGCCGGAGGACATCGTGATCCGCCGGGAGGACTACCTTCGCTACTCCGAGCGCCGGGCAGCGCTTCACGGGATCGTGCAGGCCACCATGCTTACTCGGCAGATGCTCTTCGTGGGGTTTTCCTTGCGGGACGGCAACTTCCACCGGGCGGTGGACGACGTGCGCCGGGCGCTGGCGGGGCAGCGCAACCGACTGGGCACGGCCCTCTTCTTGATCCCCAGCGCCCTGACCGCCGAGCTTTGGCAATCGGAACTCGATATCGTGCACTTCGCCGACCGCAAGAAGGACGAAAAGTGTGCCGCCCGGCGCTTGGAGATTTTCATAGACTGCCTCCTTGGGCACTGCGGGTCCAACACCGGTCACTTGTTGGATCCCACCTTTTCCCATCTCCTCACCGGACCGGAAGAGGAACTCAAGAAAGCCCTGCTGGGGCTGGCCAAAGAACTCAGCCCCGAAGCCCGGGAAACAGTAGCCTGGAACCGGGTGCTGGAGCTGATGAAGTCCATGGGTTGGGAAGAGCCTAGGAGCGTGTCGGAGTAACCCGGTAAGGAACTTCATCTCTCAAGCCGAATGAAGAGTTATGGCCGAACCCAGCATGAAATACCAGCCAGAGGACCTGGAGCCAGATATCTCCCACATCGAGATCGAGGATGGAGAGCCCGTGGACAGCATCTTTTCAGAGAAGCAGCAACAGCTTCTCCTCGATTGTCTGGAGACCTCACTTCGAGAGGAGCTTCGCCCGGTGGTCGGACTTGCCAACGTGGGCCTTTTTGCCTCCCCCGACCTGCCTCCTCTGGTCCCGGATCTGATGGTCACTTTTCAAAAGAAACCTCCAGGGCCCCTCGACTATAAGAAGAACAAGACTTACTTTATTTGGAATTACGGCCGTCCTCCCGACATCGTCATCGAAATAGTTTCCAACCGAGAGGGTGATGAGGGTACCCGAAAACTAGAAAAGTACGCCGAGTGGCGGGTGGGACACTACATCATCTACGACCCCTTCGAGTACCTCGGGTCTCGAAAGCTTCGCGCTTATCAACTTCAAGGGCGAAACTACGTGGAACTGCTCGAGCCCACTAAGCTCATCGACTTTGGGCTCGGGCTCGTGGTTGAAGAGGGGGAGTATCGCGGTTATGAAGGGCCCTGGCTCAGGTGGACGGATGCTTCAGGTAAACCGTTGATGACCGGGGCGGAGAAGGTCCTGGCTGAAGCCAAACGCGCGGATGCCGAAAAAGCTCGGGCGGATGAATTGGCTCAGAAACTCAAAGAGTTAGGATACGAGTTATAGCCATTGAGGTAAGCAAAAGCGGTATGGAACTTTTTGAGAAGGTGGCCCGCAGGCTCTCTCTGCCTTCCCAGCACGTCAAGGCCGTGTTCGATCTCTTGTCCGAAGGGGCTACTGTGCCGTTTATGGCCCGTTATCGCAAAGAACGTACGGGCGGAATGGACGAAGAGCAACTGCGGGATGTGCAACGACTCCGGGAGGAACTGGAAAAGCTGGAGAGTCGCCGGGAGTCCATTGTGAACTCCCTGCAAGAACTGGGGCTGTTCCAGGGTGAGTTGCGGCAGGCGGTCGAGAATGCCGATAGCCTGTCCGTTTTGGAAGACCTTTATCGGCCCCACAAACCCAAGCGAAAGACCAGAGCATCCCGGGCTCGGGAGCTGGGTCTGGAGCCCCTGGCCCACCTGATCGTGAAGCAACCGAGGCACTCCGAACCAGGGCAGGAGGCTCGCCGGTTTGTGAAGGGGGAGGTGGCTTCGCTGGAGGAGGCCCTGGGTGGGGCTCGAGATATCGTGGCGGAATGGGCGGCCGACAAGCCGGAGGTCCGCCAGACGCTGCGAATAAAGGCTAGAAAGTTCGGGCGGCTCAAGGTGTCAGTCAGGCGAGGGGCAGAAGATCCCCGGGAGGTCTATCGCGACTACTACGAGTTCGATCAGCCGGTGGCGAGGGTCTCATCTCACCAGGTTTTGGCCATCGACCGGGGGGAGAGAGAAAAGGTCCTGTCGGTCTCGGTGGATCTGCCTGAACGCGACTGGCGCGACTCCCTGAGACGAGAGTTTCGAGTGTTCTCCGGCAACCCCTGGGGCACGCACCTGCAGCAAGCCCTGGACGACGCGGCCAGGCGACTGGTCCTCCCCGCCGTAGAACGAGATACCCGAAGCGCCCTGACGGAAGAAGCTCAGGCGCACGCGATCAAGGTCTTTGGACAGAACCTGGGCTCTTTATTAACCGTACCACCACTGGGCAAGCACACAGTCCTGGCCCTGGACCCCGGTTTTCGGACCGGCTGCAAGATCGCCGTGGTGGACCCCACCGGGCACTTGTTGACAACCGCCACCATCTATCCGCACCCTCCCCAGAAAGAGCACCGGCCGAGTCTGGAGACGCTCCGGGCCTTGATCTCGCGATACAAAGTCACGGTGATCGCTATCGGCAACGGTACCGCCAGTCGGGAGACCGAGCAGTTGGTGGCGGAACTGGAAACCCCCTATCTCATCGTTTCCGAAGCCGGTGCCAGCGTTTACTCCGCGAGCCCACTGGCCAGGGCTGAGTTTCCCGATCTGGATGTCTCCTTGAGGGGTGCGGTCTCCATTGCCCGACGGGTCCTGGACCCCCTGGCCGAACTCATCAAGATCGACCCCAAGTCGGTGGGCGTGGGTATGTATCAGCACGATCTAGACCAGGGGAAGCTGGACAAAGAGCTATCCAAGGTGGTGGAGTCGGTGGTGCACAAGGTTGGGGTGGAACTCAATACAGCCTCGGCTACCCTCCTCTCCCATCTCGGTGGGATCGGGCCCAAGACAGCCCAGAACATCGTAGAGTACCGGCAGAAGAAAGGCGCCTTCCCCGACCGGCAGACCTTGCTCAAGGTGAAGGGCCTGGGCCCCAAAGCGTTCGAACTCTCGGCCGGCTTTATCCGGGTGCGAGACGGCAAGAACCCACTGGATGCCACCGCCATCCACCCGGAGAGTTATCCGGTGGCGCGACAGGTGCTGAACTTGGCCGGAAACGATCCGAACAAACTTGACCTCAAGACCCTGGAAGGGCGGGTCGACTGCCCCCGGCCCACTCTGCTGGACATCCTGGAGCAACTCAAGAAGCCCGGCCGAGACCCACGCGAAGAGCTCCCCAAACCGGTCCTCCGCTCCGGCGTCCTCACCATGGCCGACCTGTATCCTGGCCTAGAACTCACGGGTACCGTGCGAAACGTGGTGGATTTCGGCACATTCGTCGACATAGGGGTCAAGCAGGACGGGCTGATCCATCGATCTAAGCTGCGGGGGCGGCAGCTTTCGGTGGGGCAGGTCATCGAGGTGGAGATCCGGGAGGTGGATGAGAGGAGGGGGCGGATAAGTTTGGGGTTGGCTTAGCGAGGCCAAGGTTGAGGAAAAAGTAGTTGGCGTCGTACAGAAACAAAAGCAGAGTCCGAGAGGAATGCAAGATTGCATAGAGTTTGTGGAGCTGTTGGGCTAAAAGGTTGGAGACCGGACACGGTTGAACTCAGAGGCCTGATGAGGGGGAACTGCTGTGAAAAACCTTATCTGGCGGCGTGGAGTGCTACTTTCCCTGGCTCTTATCTTTGGGGTGAAAATAGCAGTGGCGAATTCCGAAATCTCTGAGACCTGGCAGATTGAGATCGAGCAAACCAACCGGTTTGTGAGAACACGAGAGTACAGATTAAGTGGGCCACGGTCGCTGACGTGGATTTATGAACTGTACGAGCGTGATCCGGAGGATTTCTTCTCGATGAAGCTTGGCGAACCACACCCTGTGGCCGCGTGGCCAGTGAAAAAGTTCAGCGTCGAAAAAGATGTTCCGGAGCTAGATGATCTGGAGTTCGATCCCGACGAGCCGAGCGTCTTCTTTAATTCACTAAACCGCCCTTTCCTGGGTGAGCAGATTGGAGAGATCCCCGGTCACTTTTCTCTCAGGGATTACATCTACGGGTTGGTTGTCGACGGTCGCCTGCCAAAGCGCGTGAGAGTGGAATTTGAACAAACAGCCTACCGCGCAGTCTGCCTGGTTACCGTCTTATCCTCAGCCCAAAGCCTATCGGATTCCTCCAAGGGAAGGTGGTCAAGACTCGCGATCAACCTCTCGGCCAGGGTCGCACGCTGCTCCGTATCAAGTTCGAGTGCGTCCTTCAAAACATCGTCCAGGTTAGCCATTTCCGTTCCTCTCTTGGCGCTGATCCCATTCTATCACCAAAAGACAAAGCTCTACCACTTCACACTCCAAAAATACGGGACGGTGTTCCCGTCGTTTACGGGTAAACTTTAGAGTTTTTCTTCGCAAACTCCGATAGCGACTGCCCTCCCGCCGTTCTCCGCGAAGTCGACGAAGGCTGCTTCGTCGACATAGGAGTCTAACAAGACGGCCTGATCCACCGCTCCAAGCTCCGTGACCGCCAGTTGTCCGTGGGCCAGGTCATCGAGGTGGAGATCCGTGTGCTTTCCGCAAATGCTCCTAGTACGGTAGCGCGCCGGAAGGTAGGATTTTCCCATCAGAATGAATGGGGAGCAAGAAATGCCATCGAGATCCGACCAAGAACAATTCACCCACGCACTGTCGAAACTGAGCCAGAGAATCTTCTATCTTCGGAGCCTATTAGATCTTGAAAGGAGAGACGCCCTTTTGTGTTGCGGGCGGTCCTCCTTGTCAGCCCTTTAGTAAAGCTGGCAAGCAAGAGAGTTATAGTCAAATCTGGTGTACGGCAGGTGAAATAAAGTAGCGCCTCCCACTGGTTGTTAACGATCAAACCAACAACCAAAGAAGGAAACGCTATGAAACAGAATACCG
>Ga0265293_10009623_pt1 | contig 13840 bp, 4 predicted proteins | sample Munlanlewell138R_FD_192505 | JGI IMG/M metagenome (GOLD analysis project Ga0265293, IMG submission 192505) | Leachate microbial communities from a municipal landfill in Southern Ontario, Canada - Leachate well 138R | ecosystem: Engineered > Solid waste > Landfill > Unclassified | place: Canada...
CAACAAACTGTGAGCGTATATTCCAAGTATCTGTTTCGCTTACCGACGGGAGCGTGTAGGTAACCGTTTCGCCGTAGTCATAAAGCCTATCCTCTGATGCGGAAACAAATTGAGGTGTATACTTGTTAATTAGGTCGGGGTTGGTTGTTTCATCAACAAACAACTGCACTTGGCTAGATACTTCTATCAACTTCCAAAACCTAATCTTATATATGGTATTTTCTGTTACTATTACATTAAGAATAACCTTGATGATGCGCCCCTCGGCATCTGTTATTGTTTCTACAACGATGGTGCCGTCATTTGAGGACTCTACATCTAGCCAATTGTTGGTAAATATACGGTTGCCGCTCTCGTCCACTTCGTCCAATGCCTCTTTCATAAGAATTGCATCAAACCTATAGTTGGCGCTTGGCTCAATCTCCACCCTTACAGATGCGTTAGCAATTGTTTGCAGAGAGTTGTTAGATAAGGTGCGGGAGTGGCCACCCACAAAATACTTTACCGTTCCACCCTCGTTAGAGCCTATCCCGCCTATTGATTCAAGCGAAAAACTCACATACAAGCGGTTGTCAAAGTAAGCGTGAATTTCTCTGTTTGCCGTGATTTCGTCACCACGGTCGGCAAGGTCTACTGCTGTCTTTTGTATAATGCCCGCTGGGTTGTAATCAATATAATAATAGGTGGCGGTTTGACTTTGGTTAAAGGTGGTTTGCCTGTCCATACCGTTTAGCACCAATGTTGCCCCGCAATAGATGCGGTAGGTGTAGGATGCGTTTTCCTCGTTGCCGTCCGTATCCGTAAGGACAATCGCACTTGCGGCAATATTGGGTTTTTGCTCGGGGGCAAACCTTGCTGTGGCGGTTATGCTTGCGTACCTTCTATAACGCATATCAAACCTATCCACGGTATAAGAACCGCTCATATACTTGTACTCGGGATGCACTTGTACCGTAATTTCGTACATACGGAATACAACCGCACGGAACTCTCGGTCGCCCCTCACTTGATAGTTAAGCACTCTGCCTTCCGAACTCAAGGTGATGCCGTCCACACCGTTTTGCACATATACCCATTCGCCGTTCTTTTTCTCTTGATAGCCGGTAAACTGATAGTTTCGGTCGGCTTGGGCGGATATGGATATTGTAAACCTTGCACGGGTAAAGTATTCGTACTTTGTGCCGTCGGCAGACATATTGCCCTCGTAAGAGGTTTCTAAGTTAAACACGGGCACGCCACCCATAAGCGGCACTGCGTCGTAGTCCATTCCTGTTTCGTAAATGTGGGAGTTAACCGTGCTGTAATGCTCGTCTATTTTGGTTGTGTATCTCACATATAGCGTTCTATTTGTGGGCGAATGGTAGTCCAACATATCAATAACAGCACCCGTAACTGTGAAAAACAGGGTGGGAGCGGTAAGATTGTTTGTCACGCCCGTCTGCGAAAAATCTATTGCCGTGTCAGGGTTGGTTTCCCTGTTTTGGAAGGTGATGCTAGTAATGCTATAACCCTCTGCCCTGTTTTGCGTGATGCCCGCATTTTGCAAGAATGTAATGCTGTTGTTGGGCAAAACTAAGGATAGCGTGGGGTCGGGATTACTGCTTGAAATATCCCTGCCATTTACATACATCTTAACTGCAAATGTGTTTCTAATAAATGTGGCATTTATCACTATTTCGCTTTTGCCGTTTACAAGTTGGTCGTTTATATTAAGAACATTTGCGCCGTAAGATGTGGAATACTTGTATACCAAGTTGCCCTCGTGCAACTCCTTTCTGTTGTCGGTAACCACCGTTCTCTCGTTTATCACAAGACTTTGCAGGCTGTAACCGTAGTTTGCTATATAGTTTAGTACCACATCGTCGTGGTGCGACACAAAGTTGTAGTGCGTGTTATCTGCCGCCCCACTGCCAATGATATTCATACTCACCGTATAGGTCTTTATTGTGTAGGTAACATTGACCGTCACATCGCCTGTGACATTTAAAATTGTAAAGGTAGAGTATCCGTTTACCGTATCAATAACCACTAAGTCTTGCGGACGGGATAGCATTACCACATCGTTTTGTGCGGCATCTTTCATAGTTATCCTAACCGTGGCTATGCGATAGCCGTTAACTGGCAAGAAGTACAGGGTGAGCCTGTCGTTATACCTTGCGCCCGCTGCGCCGCCGCCCGTTACAATGCCGCTCTCGTCTATGATATTAGCGCCCGCCGTAATGGGAGCGTTTGCCCGCAAAGACGAAAAATGCTTGCCCGGCAACTGTGACGCTTCATTTACCACCATACCCGTAGAGGATATGTGGGGGATGTCCTTAATATCAAATGTTTCGTTGTAGCCGCCAAGGAAAGTAACCGCATAAGGACGCCTTTCGTACAGGAATGTAACTTGGGTGTTGCGCCGTATATCGTTTAGCGTAAACTCCGCATACTCCCTGTTCCTTATTGCGTTAAAAATCTCGCTGTTGCTGTTGTCGTTAATTCTCAGCCCTGTTAGTATATAACCATTGTATACGGTGAGCGATATCACAGTGGGGTCGCCCCAATCCACCGTAGAGGGTGATGCCTTTGTCACACCGCCATACTCGTTATAATTAAAAGTGATATGGAATTGTTCTAAATTAAACGATACTTCCACATTAAGCTTGGTAGTGACTTCGGCATAGTAGTTAAATACTGCCTTGGGTGCGCTAATAGCTTGATATGAATTGTTAACATAAAAACTAGAAATAATATATCCGCTTTCGTACCCGTTTGCCTCGTTTTTGGGTGTGGTACGGAATACCAACCTCGTGCCGTAGGTTGCCAAAATATAATCTTCATAAATATCCACCCTGCCCGTTGTCGTGATTTCTGTGCGGTGGGTGTTTACAGCATCTCTTTCCCAAAGCATTATGCCGCCCTCGGTATATATACCTATTATACCTCCCGAATTGCCGCTAAAGGCAACTTCTTGGCGAATGATTGTGTATATTGCAACTATATCTATATCCGTCCTAATCTCACCATTAAAGCGGGAAGAACGCACAGAATTGATGCGGTCGATATCATTAACCCTAAATGATGTTAAGGTGTAGCCCGTGCCGGGGTTGACAAACAAAGTGTAGGTCAAGCCATATTCGTACTCCCCGTCCACCAACTGAACAGCGCTGCCGCTGCCCGCATAGGGGTTGGAGAAAACATAGTCTAATGAGCCGGTAGATGCAAACGGCGCACCCATTTGGTCGCTCACCGTACCGCTAGAGAATGAGAATAACTCCCTCTTAAACTCAAGCTGTATTGTAAGGTTGCCTCTTATATTAGCGTGAATATATTGTGATGACCTTGCCGCCTCGGTAGTGCCGTCTATGCGGGTAACTTGATTGCTCTCCTTGTTGTCTGGCGATACCCAAGTGATGATAAAGGCGGATACATAGTAGCCTTTGGAGCGTATGGGCGCAAACACAAAACGAAGGTCGCTGCCGTGTTCAATATCCGCATAGTATCCCTCGCCCTCGGGCAATCTGCCGTATATGGAGAAAGTTCCGTACTTAGAGGGGATATCGTCATAACGGCTAAAGTTCACACTGCCGTTGGATATCGTATAGCTTATCTCATAGCGGTTTACTGCATATACAACTTCTATGCTCAAGTTAGTGCTTACATTATGCACAGCGTAGTCCACCGTCCTGTTGTTGTTGGGTTGGGTGGGGTCTAGATGCCAATCCTCTATTAATACATTATTAATCCTTAAAGTTTCAATATGATACCCTGCCGTTGCCGTCATTCTTATCACAACGGTTTCGCCCGCAAACAGCCTAAGCGCTCTGCCGTCTGACATAAGCTCTGTTTCCGTACCCACCAAAGTAGTACCTCCGGCAGTTTGGGCTATCGTTGTGCGGTAAATGTTGGGGCTAAAGGTTACTGATATGTTTGTATGCCCTATAATTTCACGGGATAGCGTGCCGCTAATGTATCTTTGTATCTCACGGTTCATAGTGGGATTGCCAAGAGTGGCGGGATCAATGCTTGCACCGTTTATGTCAATAGACTCAATAAAGTGATTGTCGTTTGCCTCAATAACAAGACGGAAAAGTTCGCCATACTCAACTACTATTTCCCTTTCCACTTCGTTGTCCACCATACCGCCGTCATTAGTGGTTATCATAAGTTCGTATTTGCGAGGTGTGAATAACACAAATATTTGCAAGTCGGATATCGCCTCGCCTGCGGGAATCACATAATCTATTTGCCCGCTATTTATGCGTGCAAGGTCGTCGTTGCCACGGGGAATGGGGGTAGAATCTCCACCGCCAATCTCAAAAGAAGTAACTTCATAGCCTATTGCAGGGGCTAGGCGAACAATAATATCATTATCCCCATAATTAAATACAGATTTGCTTACCGTAACTATACCGTTTGCATTGTAGTTTACCGATATGTTAAATAGCCGCCTGTCAAACACCGCATGCACGCTAACATCAGCGTCAATGTTGGTAAGAATATATTCGTTGCCCGTATACTCGGTCTTTTCGCCGTTTATTACAAGATATTTTAAAATAAACTCATCGGACAATGGCTCAAACTTCAGCGTTGCATCATGGCCGTGCGGCACACGACGGAAATGCACGGGGTCAATCGGCTGGGTTTCGCTGGTTTCCGATACCAAAAGACTGCCCATTGATGCGTCAAAGGTTAAATCGATATCATATATGGACTTGTTATCCTGCTCGCCCAAAATATCCCGAACAGGAATGAATATTTCTATATCCTCATAAAAACCAACCACGCTCAATTCGTATTGATTGAATACCGTGGTTGTGGTAAGTTCCATATAGAACATACCCGTATCCCACACAGGCAGGCGGGACACCACTCCCAATATGATAATATCATCTTTATAAAGAGTCTTGCCGTTTGCAAGGTCTATGGTGAGCTTGTAAGTTTCGTTGTATTGCACATAGTTGGAATCACTGTGCGCCATACTGTCGCCCTGATTGGCAAAATAATACTTGATGTTGTATGTAAGACTTTCGGTTGTCACGGTGATTGTGTGGTCGCCGCTCACATTATCTAAAGTAATGTTGTGGAAACTCGCATTAAATGCTATGTCCTCGGGAACACCATTGATTTCTACCGATGTCAGTTTGTAGCCGTCGGTCGCACGAATAACAAAGTATTCGTTGGATGACGCCTCACGGACAAGCGACTTAGGCAGTTCGGACTCGGTGGTAATATCGTTCTCGGTATACTCTAGTATCGTGTTTGCGCCGGAGAAAGTCAAAGTGAAACTTTTGCGTTTGAACTCTACGGTGATATCCTTGTCCTCTCTCACCCCTTCTAGCGTGATGATTTGCTGTGCATTATGCTCGGTGTAGGCAACGAGTTGCCCGTTGTTTACCACATACCCCGATACATAATAGTTTGCCGTTGTACTTGCGCTAAAAGCAATACTTCCGCCATAGTTTACCGTGGCGGTTTCGGACGGCAGGTTGTTAACCATAGTATAAGCCTCGCCAAAGCCGTGCGTGCCTATAGTAACATTATAATAAAGTCTTGCAAACTCCGCCTCAATCTCTAGGTCGCTGGACATTCTTCTCATTGTTAGGAGATAGGATGTCACCCTCTCATCATTAAAGGGTGCGCCGCTAACCACTCCCCGCCCCATAACCATAACATTATCTGTTCTGTAATTGGTGGAGAATGAATAGGGGTCTACCGCCGTGCCGTTTATGCGGATAGCTTTAATAAAATAGCCTTCGCTTGCTTGCACTTCAAACATAGGTTCGTCGGCAACGGTGTACGGCTGCTGGGTTTTTGCAGTAACCACCCCATGCCCGGGAGTATGGTTGTATATCTGCGCTATGTACTCAAACCGCCCATAAGATATCTCCACATCCACCCTGCGCCCAATGTTTTCCAGCACTAGTGTATATGCAGTGGTTCTTGAAGGCAGTGCAGATATTGCAACATCGTTAACCTTAACAGAGGCAATATAATAGCCCACCCTTGCTTGAATCCAAATATGCTTGCTTATGCTGTCGTTGACTTTGGAGAAAATAGTAACATCATTTTTTGCCTCGGTTATCAGCTCTTGCTCAACAAGCACTTGGTAAGAGATTGTACCCGAATCCACTTGAGAGTCCGTACCGTTTCTTACAATTAAGTCATACTCGCTAAGACGGAATACCGCTTTTATGTGATAATCGTCATTGATAATCTCATTTACACCTATTGTAATCGTGTAGCTTAATACGCCCGGCAAGTCGTATCTTTCGGTATGATTGCCCTTGGTAACTTCTACCGCAAGCAGAGCATAGCCTGCATCTGCGTTAAAATCAATAGCGTAATCTTTTATAACATCTAACTTATAAATGCCTGTAATTCCCACTCCCATTTCCGGCGCAGCACTTTCCTCACGCACCTTGAGCGTTCCCGAACCCTCTACTGATACGGAAAGATTTTTTTGATTTACTTTAAATACGGGGAATATTTCGGTAAACCTTTTTTCTATTTTGTAAGTTTTATCTATTGCACGGTCGCTTATGATATCGGCATCACTGCCACGCTCACCCAAATACCAACCGGTAAATGTGTAGTTTGCCCGCTCGGGAATCACCGACGGGAACAGCGTGTCGCCCTCGCCTGCAAGCGAATCTTGGTAGTATACCCAAACAGAAATATCCGACGGCATATTCTCGCTTTCGCCACGGTAGAATATTACCTCGTACTTTTCCTTTTCCCAATAGGCAATAAGGTCGGCGGGTTGGTCAAATGAATGACTGTTTTTGATAAGCACAGGCAAGCCGTTTTCGTCCACAGCGCCGTTTCTCACATACCAACCTTTGAATGAGTATCCTAATATTTCGTTTAGTTCTATTGCATCAAAAAGTGCATCTGGCTCATCATCCACCTCAAAAAATTCACCCAAAGTTACCCCAACAGGTATTTCAACCGTGGGATAGGATGCGGTGGACATACTTGTAAATGTAACTATGCTGTTGTTGTATACATAGTTGGCTTTTATGCGAATATCGTCCGTATAAGATGTGGGGGTAAAGGTGAGAACATACTCGTCACTCGCCCCCGTCCTGCTTGTGGAGAAAGGTACAGCATTGTTTGCCTGCCCTATCTCTATGAGCGCAGCAGAGCCTTCCCGCTCTAGGAACAGCCATTCCCCTTGATAATTTAATATATTCCAACCGACAAAAGTCCTGTCGGGATTGGCGATTACACGAATTACCGCCTCCTCATTCTTGGGATAGTAGTCCATAACATCCCGCCCTGTGCCAAGGGGAGTACCCTCTATGCCCAAAGTATGTTCAAGCACGACATCGGCGGCATACTTTTCGTATATCGGCTTGATTATCATATCGCTTGTGATATTGTTGAGTTGTTCGGTGGTGATATCCCACCCCATAAATCTATGCCCGTACTTTTGCATACCCCGCTCGGTGGGAACATGCTGATAGCTTGCCGCAGAACCTCCGTGTGAGATTAGACGCTCCCTGCCCGTCGTGCCGTCGGCATATTCAAAAACTACCGTATAAACTTTGCGTACAAATACCGCTCTTACATCCTTATCGGAGGAAACTTGCATATCCCTCCGCTCTGCGCTAAGCACTCCGTCATTCCAATAATCAAAACGATAACCTTCGTCGGGGATTGCCCTAACGGTACTGCCATTATGTCCGGCAATCACCTTTTGGTCGGTAACGCCCTCTATGCGTCCGCCGTTGCTGGCTGTGTAACGCAAGCGCATCTCGGTGGGCAACACTTGATACTCTACTTTTTGCACAAACCCGCCAAAGTTGAGAACAACATTGGACAGTCTGCCCGGCTCGGAAATTTCTAGCCCTGTCACCAACAGTTCGGACAAACTCTTTACTTCCTCGGTATTGTCGCTGTACTTGATTGTAACAAACACATTGGTAACATCTGCATTTACGCCAATCATTGCATTGTCGTTGGGAACAATGGCAACAACTTCCCTCTTTTCGTAAGGCACATTTTCTGCAAGATAGGGAAGCGCAATAACAGCAGATATGATAAGCAACGCTGCAACTGCGGATACCACAATGATACCAAGACTTCTCTTCCCGCCCTTGCGGTAAGCAGAGTTTATTTTATTTATTAAACCGGGTTTCATAGACATTTCTCCTTATAAGGGAATGCGCACGCATTTATTAAAAATCAGATATATATATTATTACATAGCCATTATATAAGAGAAACGAAAACGGAGCAACTGATTTTACTAAAAAAATACCTAAGGTTTTCTCCTTCACCTACTAAAATACGGCTTGACACCAAGAGAACACCTTTTGTTCACAAAAACTTCACATTGAACTTAAAATTTTATTTTAAGGGTCTATCCCATTTATTTTTTACAATCTGCTTGGCTCTCGCAATGCAAAGTGCGTTGCCGGGAACATCTTGAGTGACGGTGCTTCCTGCTGCAATGTATGCGCCGTCCTCTATTTGCAGCGGAGCAACAAGATTGGTATTGCATCCAATAAAAACATCCTTACCAACAATTACACTGCGTTTAACTTTGCCGTCAAAATTAGCAAAAATAGCGCCGCAGCCCACATTGGTATTCTCTCCCACATAGGAGTCGCCAATATAAGCTAAATGCGCCGCCTTAACATCGTCTTCAAGCGTAGAATTTTTTACTTCTACAAAGTCGCCCACCCTGCAATTGTTGCCGATAATTGCGCCCTTTCTTAAACAAGCAAAAGGTCCTAGCGTGCATTTTTTCCCAATCTTAGATGCTATCGCATAAACCGCCCTAAGGTCGCTTTCATCACCAATTACCGTGTCCTCAAGGTCGCAATAAGAATAGATAATCACCCTCTCGCCAATAACGGTCTTGCCTTTAATATGCACCATTGGATAAATCTCTGTACCCCTGCCGATTATTACACTGTCATCTATATGCACGGAAAACGGGTCGTGAAAGATAACGCCGCCTTTGAGATGTCTTTCAATAATTTCATATTTTCGCTGCATCATTATATCTTTTAGGGATTCCAAACTTTCAACTTTTGTTACCGTAAATGGCAACTTTGAGCTAAGCTCCCCATCTTGTGCGCCTGCTTTTTTTATATATCCCGCCCCTATTCGATAGCCGCTTGCAAGCCCCTCTAGGATATTCTCGCTAAGCTTATCAAGATGCCGCAGGGTAACCAAAGGGGTATCGGAATATATCAGTGCTACCACCCTGCCAACCGTTTGCTCAACCTCCTCGGGAGAGGAAACAAGATGCGCTTCTTTCCCCAACATATGACGGGCAAGCTTGCCAAACGGTATGCCGCATATATCAACATTGTCATATAAGGTAGATTTTTCCACAAGGTAAACAGTTGGTTTTTCCATTTTTATATCCTCGCTAAAATATAATTTTTTATCTCTGCTGCAAGGTGCGCCGCCCGCTCCCGTGAGGGAGCTTCTACCATTATCCTTATTCGTGGCTCTGTGCCGCTCACCCGTACCACTGTGCGCAAATTGGGTGTTTTCGTAATAGTTTTAAGATATCCGTCTATTTCTTTGTTATTCCTAAATTCTACAATCTTTGACGGAACAGTAATAATATCATCTGATACTTGAGGATATTCTTGAATATCGTCCAATGCAAGCAGCCCTCTTTTTTTGTCTATTTCCGCAATGAGAATAGAGGACAGCAGCCCGTCACCCGTGTTTTGATAGTCGGTAAATATTAAATGTCCGCTTGCCTCGCCCCCTAGACAACAGTTATGCTTTTTCATCTCCATTGCCACATTCTTATCCCCCACGCTTGCCCTAATAAACCGTATTCCCCGCCGCAAAAAAGCTTGCTCTGCGCCAAGATTAGTCATAACCGTACCCACCGCAGCGGCAACCCTAAGCATTCCCCGCTCTTGAAAATAGCGTGCCGCCGCATATAGCAAGCGGTCGCCGTCCAATAGCTTGCCGTCCTTTACCGCCATAACTCGGTCGCCGTCACCGTCATAGGTAAAGCCTATATCATATTCACCTTGGGCCATTGCATTTATTAGTGTATCGGGGTAGGCTGCGCCACAGTTTTCGTTAATGCGCCGCCCGTTCACTTCATCATTTATCACGCTAACTTGTGCGCCAAGCTCGCTAAACATAAAGGGGGCAACCCTTGCCGCCGCCCCGTTGGCGGTATCCAAAAGCACTCTAAGCCCCTTTATATCGGGGTTGAGTGCGCATTTAATATGCTGCAAATATCCGCTAACCGCATCCGCTAACTCCCGTATACCCGCTTGCGCCGCTTGCTGCCTTTTATCCGTTTGATGTCCGCAACTTTCTCTTTTTTCGGCTTTACTGCTCCCATAATCGTTTATTAGGGATTCCAAACAGCGCTCTGCGTCCTCTGTGAGCTTTGCCCCCTCGGGAGAAAAAAACTTAATACCGTTATATTCTGATGGGTTGTGGGATGCGGTTATCATTATTCCGTATTGAGCGCCGCTTATTCTCGTGTGATACGCAAGAACAGGCGTGGGTATGATTCCTGCAAAAACTATATTTACTCCCCGCCTCGTCAAGCCGTCTGCCAAAAGCGCCTCTATCCGCTCCCCCGACACTCTTGTATCCCTTGCAATGATGATTTTGCTGCTATTTGACGCCGCCGCATAGGCAATACTATCGACAAATTCGGGTGTAAACATTTCTGCCCGCCCTCTTATGCCGTCCGTTCCAAAATATTTCATTTTCCTCCTATAAGTTGCGGTATATATCGGGCACCATTTCAAAAATTACTTTTTCCGCCTTGAGCTTGTTTCCGTCATCCGCTGCCTGTTTAAGCTTGGTGAGCGTATTGCGCAACTTTTGCTTATTTACTGGCTCTAGGCGGCAAACAAATATTCCCTCGTGGGTGGTTACATCCACATCCTCGTCACTAAAGCGCAACTCTTCAAACAACTTTTCGCCCGAACGCAACCCCGTTATTTCTATCTTTATATCCCTGTTTGGCTCAAGTCCGCTAAGCTTGATTAGGTCGGATGCAAGGTCATAAATATATACAGGCTCGCCCATATCCAGTACAAACACTTCCCCGCCCTTTGCTAGAGCTCCCGCCTGCATTACCAAGCGCACCGCCTCGGGTATCGTCATAAAATAGCGTTTCATCTCACGGTGGGTGACTGTGACAGGACCGCCAGAATTTATCTGTTTGATAAATGTGGGTATCACGCTCCCGCTTGAGCCTAGCACATTGCCAAACCGCACAGCGGCATATACCGTGCCATTGGACACGCTTGCCTTATTTTCCACCAACAATTCCGCCATACGCTTGGATGCGCCCATAATATTGGCGGGATTGACTGCCTTGTCGGTTGAGATGAGTATGAACTTCTCCACCCCGCTTTCGGCACATTGGTCTATCACATTTTGTGTACCGAATATATTGTTCTTTACTGCCTCGTCGCCGTTTATCTCCATCATAGGCACATGCTTGTATGCGGCGGCATGAAAAACAATTTGCGGCTTTACCTCGTCCATAACACTGCGCAGTTTTTCTCTATCCTTTACAGTACCCACTATCAAAGAGTATTTATCGCCAGAGTAACTCTTTTTAAACTCCTCATTTATTTCAAACATACCATTTTCGTGGTGGTCGAATATGATGAGTTTTTTTGCGCCGTATTGCAACGCTTGGCGGCAAAGCTCACTTCCTATTGAACCTGCCCCTCCCGTTACCATAACAATCTTATCTTTTATAAAGTTATCTAAAAGAGCCCTGTCTATTTTATGCTCTCTGCGCCGCAAAAGGTCCTCGATATTCACATTTTTTAGCGAAACCGCCTCGGAGCTTAACGCATCCTCTGCGCCTGTGATGCCTGCAACCGCCTTAACAGTTGCGTTGTGACGGCGGCACTCCTCGTAAATCTTTCGCATTTCCTCACGGTTGATTTTGGTAATCGCTATTGCTATCGTGGTTGCCTTATACTTATTCATCGTTTCTCGGATATTATCCCTGCCGCCAACCACTCTGATGCCCGACACCACGCTGCCACGCTTTGACGCATCATCGTCAAGAATAGCAACAGGGTTATAACCCTCGTCGGGGTTGCCGATAAATCTTTTAATTAGCGCCGCACCCGTGTACCCTGCGCCGTAAACAATGATATTTTCGGGAGGAACTATTTTCTTATTGCCAAAAGTGCGCACAAGCGCCGCTGTTAGCGGCTTGTAAAACCTTAACAGCATTGATGCGGATAGGCTAAAATAAATATACAAAATCATTATGGTAATGCTCATAGGCAGCCCTTCGCTCATTGAAGTATCAATGATAATGAGGGTGACGAAAGTAGCGCAAAACGCACCTATAACATTTAGCATCTCGGATATCCCCGCATAGCGCCAAACAACACGGTAAGAGCGGAAAACTGTTAACCATACAATCGTCACGCTCACTGCTATTATCCCCTCGATGTATTGGGATTTCCATTCAAACTTTGCGCCGTTCCTGCCCAAAACATAAGCAAGCACATAGGCAACCGCATACACCAAAATATCCTTAGCCAAAGTGAGTAAGGACGAATATCTTATACTTGCTTTCTTTTTCTTTTCTTCCATAGTAACCTTTAAAGCGCCAAGCTTATGTTGCTCTATTTAGCAGCATCCTTTGCAAGTTGTTTTATTGTCGCTATAACGGCTGTGCCGTTAATTTCGCTTGCCCTTTGGGCAAAGCGTTTGTATATTTCCTCGCCGCCGTCGCCTCCGCTATCAGATATCACCCTAATTATGCCTATCTTGACGCCGGACATATAGGCAACTTGCGCCACCGCCGCACTTTCCATATCGCATGCAGAGGCATCAAATGCGCTAACAATATCCGTTGCATCAGTGTCAGATGCGATAAATTGGTCGCCGGTAGCTATTGTTCCTATCTTTGCAAGCGGTAGCGATTTTTTAAGAATCTCATTTATATCCTCGGATGTGTCTATATACACCCGATTTATCCCCGATATATATCCCCGCTCGTCACCAAGCGGAGCAGTGGACATATCGTGCTGTACCGCCTTATCGGCAATTAGCACATCAAAGAGTCCTAACCTGCCAAGCCCGCCCGCTATACCCGTGGAGATGATTGCAAAGGGCTTATACAGCTCTATCAACACTGCGCTTGCAAAGGCGGCATTAACCTTGCCCACCCCCGAAAGGGTGACGGCAACGGTTATTCCGTCTATTTTTCCCTCGTAAAAAGTATGGTAGCCACGCTTTACAATTTTAAGATTTTGGAGGCGGGATGATATCGCCTCCGCCTCTATCTGCATTGCGGCTACAATGCCTATCGTTATATTTTGCATTTCCTTAAGTTTTATCACCTAGTCGCTATATTATTTATTTTATTTAAGGAGCGGTATGGGTAATCACGGTGATTTTGCCTGCGGATATACCGCCTGCACCCAATACCATATTATCAGTTACAATACCGCTTTCATCTGTTTCCGCCGTGCCGACTTTGCCCAACTTGCTAATAAGTTCTGCAAATGCCTTGCCTACGACTGCGTCCATCTGTCCGTCCTCACCCTCCTCATTCTCGTTAGCAAGTACCTTAATTATCGCCGCTGTTAAGGGGGAGTCGTCCATACCGTTTATTGATATGCCATCCGGAGATGTGGTTAGTGCGCCCTCGCTATCTGCGGCCACAATGCTGTAAGAAGTGAAGTAAACCTTATCGGGCAGCATATTAATCACAAAGTCTGGTACAGCGCCACCCACTTCCTTCTTGATGTCCTCTTTAGCGCCAAAAATCTCTGCGGAAAAAATAATTTTCAAACGATAGTTAGAATCTTGTTTTAAAATACTCACTTGTTCTATGGCAGCGCCTATTTCTTGCAAGTGTGCCTCG
>Ga0265293_10009624_pt1 | contig 13838 bp, 16 predicted proteins | sample Munlanlewell138R_FD_192505 | JGI IMG/M metagenome (GOLD analysis project Ga0265293, IMG submission 192505) | Leachate microbial communities from a municipal landfill in Southern Ontario, Canada - Leachate well 138R | ecosystem: Engineered > Solid waste > Landfill > Unclassified | place: Canada...
AAAGACCAGCATAGCTTTAACCTCTCACTAATATTTACACTTAAAACCGTTAAAATCCTCTAAAAAGATGAAAATACTTTGGTCGCTTACATCCCCGACACTAAAGATGTCGGGGTTTTACGCTCCCTATATAAATAGAGTTTTCCCAGGCTCCATATATAGCAGTTCCTTTTCAATTTCATGAAGCCTATCATGAATTCTATTAAATTCTTCTCCGTCTTCTAATATTCGAGACCTTTCCTTTTCCTGTTCTTCTGGAGGAAGGCTGAACCAAGCCGCTGCCTTGGCGTCCAAGGCTTTAATCCTTTTTAGCAAGTTTTCTTGTTCTTCTTTTAGCTTTATATACTCTTGGTTTGGGATATAATTCGTTTTCATTTTTTCAAGCAGTGAAGAACCATCTTCAGTTGACATCCCTAATTTGATTCCAGTATCTGGATACATCTTTTGAAGCTCAAGCAACAAAGCTCTTCCGAATCCTCCTAGCCTTTTGTCTTCTGCAACATAAATATACTGGATAGAAACTTCATCATCGAAAATTGAATACTCTATGTATCCTACTGGATTCCCTGGAGGAGAATAAGCTATTAATGTATTGTCTGCTTGTCCATGGTGAAATCCACGGTTCTCGTCTCTAAAAACGATTTCGTTTTCATCTTTTTTTTGAGATTCCTTGTACCATGTCATAATTTCTCTTTCGTTTTATAGTTCGCCATTCCCTATTGACATAGTATAATACAAAGGATATAAGTCAATGATGGAAACTTTACTTACAAGGGATGACTTCCGCCGGCTCGTCTTTGAAAGAGATGGGCATAAATGCGTGGTTTGTAAAGTTAAAGACGCAACCGCTGCTCACCATATTATCGAACGTAGACTATGGGAAGACGAAGGATATTACCTTTCAAATGGAGCCAGCTTGTGCGACAGATGCCATATCCTTGCCGAACAGACTAATTTATCCTGCGAACAAATAAGAGAAGCGGCTGGCATTAAAAAGACTATCCTTCCAGAAAACCTTTACAGAGAATACACCTACGATAAATGGGGGAATATCTTAAATGAGAACGGAAGCAGAATAAAAGGGGGATTATTTTACGACCTGTCTGTCCAGAAGATATTAAAAGCAGGAGGAGTGCTAAAGGAATTTGGAGACTTTGTAAAATATCCAAGAACATGGCATTGTCCTTGGTCCCCTGGAATAGGGAGAGATGATCGGGTTCTAAAGGATATGGGGCATTTTGAAGGCAAGGAAGTCATAGTAACTGAAAAACTTGACGGGGAGAATGCCTCTCTTTATAAAACTGGTCTCCATGCAAGGTCTCTTGACGGAAGAAGTCATCCATCTAGAAATTGGTTAAAACGCTTTCATTCGCAGTTTAGTAATGAGATTCCAGAAGGATGGAGAATCTGCGGAGAGAACCTATACGCTAAACACACAATAGGGTACGACTCTTTGCCTTCGTATTTTGTCGCATTTTCGATATATAATGAAAAAGGGGTTTGTTTAGGATGGGAAGAGACTATTGAGTGGTGCGAATTAATAGGCCTACAAACGCCTCCAGTCCTCTACAGGGGCCTATACGACAGAGAGGCTATAGAGAGTTGCTATACGGGTATCTCTCGTTTTGGAGGCCTTCAGGAGGGCTATGTATGCCGTTTAGTAAAAGCCTTTCCTTTTCAATCTTTTCAAAAGTCTATTTTTAAATATGTCAGAAAAGGTCATGTCGGAACAAACTCCCATTGGATGTATGAACGGATTGTGAAAAACGGCCTTATTTAATAAAAGGAATTTGTCTTGAAAAATATGTATAATGAACATATGCTCATAATATAACAAAGGAGATCATTATGAATAGAGATAAAACAGGACCAGAAGGAAAAGGACCAAGGACAGGAAGGGGACTCGGAGATTGTCCGAAAAAGGCAAGGGGATTAGGACTTGGAAAGGGACGCGGTCGGGGATGCGGCCAGGGGCGAAGATCTGGTAAGTAAACTCAACCATAGCAATTAAGAAAGCCTTGGGTAATTCCAAGGCTTTTTTATTACCTGTCAAGATTGGAGGGAAGTCAATGAAAACACAGGAAATATGCATTATTAAGAATAAGATTCAATATGCCAACCCAACCCAAAAAACGAGATAAAAACAAAAGAGAGGTAAAAGAACCTATTCTCGGAATGTTGATGAGTAGTGGCGAAGTAAAAATAGAGCCTGAAAAAGGAAGGTTACATCAGCACATATGGGGAGATTGGGCTGTTGAAAGAGCATTGGCAAGATTTAGATACGACCCATCAGATAAAGAACTAATGTGGACTGACAGGGACAATGCTAGAGACCCAGAAATCTTCTTTACGATAATCAATGCTTTAGAAAGAAGAGGATGGACCGTAGAAAGGAATAAGTCTCTAGGCGGAGGGCTTTTGAGAAGCATCCCAAATACAGCTTCCTTCAATTTAAGGAAATTCAGAATGGGCTTAATGCCGACTAATCAATTCCTTCAGCTTCCCGCCATGAATAATATTCCCGATTGAGAATGGCAACATAGCCAACCGCTCTGCATTTATAGACTCGTAGTCATAATCCTTAGTCTTTGTATCTTCATAGTGAAGAGTCCAAAGAAATGGTTTTTCTGGCCATGGTGTTATAAAAGTCCCATAGGTAAAAAGTTTGTGGAGATGGAACCGTAAAGCCTCTCTAGCATCATGGGATCCTTTCCAGACTCCATCCTCTCCTCCTGAGCCGCTACTGACCATCTCATGGAATTTGCTGGCCTTACGGACATCTTCATCGGCCTTCCAGCAGTAATAGATTTCAGCAGAGTTCCTGTCTCCATAAAAGGTGTCGTAGCGAAGAAGAATCCCTGGTTTAAGCCAAGAGAGTACTAGTTTTTCTTCTTGTCCTTCAGACTTAAAAGGGAATGTCAGAAGCTCTTTAAATCCCATGTTTTTAATCGCAACTTCCCAGTCTTCAGTTTTCATAGAAAAAACTGTGTCTTGATTAGAGCTTAAAAGAGCGTCCTTATCTCTATTTAATCCCTGCATCTTAATGAAGGCAATAGCCATTGTTGCCTTGCTCGTTGCGGACGGCTGACCAGTCATCTCTTCTGCTTCAGCAATAGGGTCTGTATTCAAAAAAGCGTCGACAATAGTGGGAACTCCATAGTCTTGGAAAATCTTCGGAATCCTATATGGTCTTTTGGGTCTTTTTTTAGAAAGAGTCATTATTTACCTCTTGATAGTTCTTTAGACACTTGTTTAGACATTTCTTCAAATGAAACATTAGCATCCTTCAGCCAAAGACCTGAAGACTTGTTCCAGATTAGAAATTCACCATATGTAATCTCATAACGAGGAGAAATATGAGCCAGATAAGCCCTATCGGGCCGGATTTCCATAATGACTTTTTCGCATTCTTTTAAAGAAGCATGCGTTTTTTCTTTACGGTCTGATTCATTCAGGAAAGTACAGTCCAAGACGACTTCCTGAACCCCTTTGATTTCTTCTGTATCAAAGCCAGAGTTATCCAAAGTATATGCGAACAGCTTGATGTCTTTCCTCTCCATAACATCAACCTGCTTGAGTTCTCCGCTCACAATTCTCGCCCCAACCGTTTTAGGGTCAATCCCAGGTTTCAGTTTTTTAGACTCTTGACAGACGCAAAAACCGAGGGACCCATATACAGAAGAATGGTTCATTTTGAAAACCTTGATATAATGCTTCCCGCCAATATCAATACTGTCTCCAGCTTTGATATTTTTGAAAGTCAATTTATACTTCAAACGCTCTTGGGGATTCAAATCTTGGACTAATTTTACGAACTTACTCATCCAAGGATTGTCCAAATCGCACCAAACATCGAGAGGTTTGTCATTCCCTCCTGCGGTGAGGCTTCGTAAGCCTACAAGACTAACCAGCCCTGCAACATGGTCAATATGAGGGTGGCTTAAGACAACCCTGTCAATTTTGAAGATTCCATTCCGAAGAGATTGAGAAACTCCATCCCCGCAATCGAAAAGAGTTCTTGTCTGTTTATGGAAACACCAAGAGCTAAAAAGGCCTACGGAATACATCCGGATTACATTGTTATTAATATGATTCATACTCTTTGAAGCAGGGAAACCTCGACATCTTTAGTGTCGAGGAGGAATTGCCTCCTTTCTAAATTATTTTTTGAAAGTTAGAGGACTTTCGTCCAATAGTCAAGAAGTATTGAGATGAATGAAAGCAATCAGGACATATAAATTAAAGATAACCTCTGAAGATACAAGGTTTTATGAGATTTCCAAGGACTATCTTGAAGTCTACAATTGGCTTTCTTTGATTGTTTTCAAATCCCGGAAGCCATCGACAGCCCCAAAACTTTCAAGAGAATTTTATGGAACCATTAGAGAAAAGTTCGGCCTCCCAAGTCAAGTGACTTGCTCTCTTTTTAGACATATTGTGGCTACTTACAGATCTATGAAGTCAAACAGACAATGGGAACTTGCGGTTATGAAACGACATTGTGTTCCTATATGCTGGAAACGAGACTTTAATTTGAGTTCAAAAGGGGTTACTATTTGGGGAAAATCTATCACCTATAAGTCTAGGGAATTACCAAAGGGCAAATGGTCGGATTCAAAACTAAAATTGATTAATGGAGTATGGTATCTATGTCTTACAATGGGAATAGATATCCCAGAACCAAAAGAAAACGGAACAATTATCGGAGTCGATAGCGGACAAAAGAACATATTGACCGCTTTCGATCCAAAGACAAACAAGACTTTGTATGTTAAGGGAGGAGCCTTGGCTCATCGCAGGCTCCAAATAAGACAAACAAGAGCGAAGGTCGCCAGCGTTGGCACTCCTTCCGCAAAACGCTTGCTGAAGCGTTTAAGCGGAAGAGAAAAAGCCGTAACGCAAGAGGTAATGCATCTCGCAAGCAAGCGAGTGGTGGACTTCGCAGAACAAAACGTGGCTAGAGCCATAATTATGGAAGACTTGACTGGAATCCGAAATTCCAGCAGAAAACCAGAAAAAGGCTCAAAGTCCAAACAACACCACAAACAAAGAGCAAGGAACAACAGATGGCCATTTCGCCTCTGTCAGTTCTTTGTAAAGTACAAGGCTGAATCCAAAGGCATTGGATTTGAACTGGTAAATCCAAGAAATACCAGCAGGTCTTGTCCTTGTTGTGGACACACAGAAAAAGCCAATCGGAATGGTTTGGTTTTCCGATGCGTTGCTTGCGGTTTCGCAGACAACGCAGATCGAGTGGGAGCTAGGAATATCTCTCTACGATCGCTTCTCCAGAGGCAAGCCTCTGTGGAACGAGCAGACTGTCAACCTGCTTATAGTAAACATGAGGGCAATTGTGCTAGTGATTTACAAGCCCAGCCATCTTTAGTGGCTGGGTAGTTGACGTTGAAGTTGTATCATTGTTCTCTTTATTAGTCAATACAGGAAAAATTATGTTTTTTTATGTATAATAAGGTTCGCCCACAAGAGAGGTTTTTATGATTTATTGGCATCCTATGGTTATTCTGCGTCGAGAACTTCCAATGATGCAGAAGATTAAAAAAGACGAAAGATGGCTTGAAAGCGAAAAGCGAGGCTACGATGTTGGAGAACAAGATCCAATGGTCGAAAAATATGTCTGCGAAGTCATTCAAAAAGTTGGCGAGACTATGCGTAAAGAAGCAGAGGAATTGCTGAGTCAAGCTACAAGCGTTGAATATAGAATGGTGAAACATAAAAAACCATCTAATAATGAAGTAATGACTATTCATCAGGTCTTTTGCGAAGAAGGCGGGGCTGTTTGTGGCGTATGCGCTTCTCCTTTTATCCCTTGCGGAATCGATTCAGAAGAACTTTCAAGACAAATTGAATTTATGAAAAATGCGACTGGCGCACCAATACTACAAGAAGAAGACTTCTCTTTTGCGGATTGGTCAATGTCTACGAATCTTCTGCCTGGGAGATAATCAGACTGGGAACAATGTTTCAGTTTCAATCCTGCTTTTGCCCAATTTGAAGTAGGCTGGATTTATTTCTGCAGCAAACGGCCTTCTGCCTAAAGACAGGGATGCTAGACTGGCTGAGAATAATCCTCCGAATGGTTCCCAGACAACATCACCTGGATTTGAAGTAGACTTAATGATACGACTCATTAACTTGAGAGGCTTTTGATTGAGATGAACGACCTTATTGTCTATTTTCATTCTTTCGGAACCATGCAATGCCGGTTCATTCCAGACATTTGAGACTCCATATTCGAAATTAAAAGTATACCAATAACGGTCCCATCCTTTTTCGCCTAGATTGATTCCTTCAGGGACTTGAAAGTAAGGTCTACCTTTTTTATCTCCGAATGTATTCGCATAAGTTGAAAGTTTATCAAAGATTTCAGGAGGAGGGGGATAGAAACAATGGTCTAGAGTTAGATATTTTCTAGTTGCAGCATTCTTTACACCGCAAGCTCTATTCGCAAAACTCAATGGCAATCCAGAACGTTTCCATTCGCTTCTTAACCATTGTTGCGCCGTCATTTCTCCCTTAATAGGCTTGAAGAACGGTTGCCTGACATACATAACGCAGACTTCCGTAACAACTGGGAACTGCCTCATGGTTTTTCCATTACAATTACCGGCGATATGAGCAAGGCCCTTGTCCCATATATTACATCCATGATAAATCCAACCATGATCCTTTATCGTTGGATGGACTGTCGCCCATCCAAGTTCCGTATTCCAAAACCACAATACGGTATGAGACTCCGACCTTTCAGACCATATTTTTAGATGTGGCCTGTAAAAATCTGGCAACGAATCTACAGTCTTTGGATCGCCTTCGTAACCTCCAACTCCATAAGGCCCATCTGAAATAATCACTTTTGGAGATTCCCAAGAAGAATATACTTCTAAGGCGTCAGAATTGACGAGGATATGTCCCATTGGAATTATTTTGTCTTCTTGATTAAAACGGTGTCAATCAATCCGAACTCTTTGGCTTGTTGGGCAGACATAAAATAGTCTCTGTCTGTCGCTTTGGTTATATCACCAATCTTCTTTTTGGTATGATGAGCAAGAATTTCATTAAGAGTCGTTTTTAGTCTCAAAATTTCTTGAACCTGAATATCAACATCGCTCGCAGTTCCTTGCGCTCCGCCCCATGGTTGATGAATCATAATCCTTGCATTAGGGAGAGAAAATCTCTTTTTAGGAGTTCCAGCAGCCAATAAGATAGCGGCCATACTTGCGGCTTGGCCAACGCAATATGTTGCGACATCTGGCTTCAAGAACTGAATGGTATCATAAATCGCCAATCCAGAAGTCACAACTCCTCCTGGAGAGTTGATATATATGTTAATGTCCTTTGAGGCGTCTTCGCTCTGCAGATAAAGCAATTGAGCTATGACCAGGCTACTGACATCATCATCTATTGCAGAACCTATGAAAATAATTCGTTCCCTTAAAAGCCTTGAATAGATATCAAAAGACCTTTCACCCTTACCAGACTGCTCAATAACCATCGGAATTAGATTTGATTGCATTGTATTTTATTTCCTTTATCTGAATCTTTCATTGTTAAACCACATCCGCCAATCTTCTATTTTAAGTTTTCTCTGTTTCGGAGCCCATTTTTCTTTCCAAACTATATAGGCTGAAAGAATAGGCCTGTTAATAAATTCAAGAGGATGGAAGTATTCGGTTTCATCTTTGCAATTGTGAAAGATTTTCCCGCCATGAAGAATAACCCAACTACCCTCGTCTTTTCTGAACATTTGAGAAATCAATACTACATGGTCTTCGTTAACCAGATTCATTAGCGAAGGACGGTTTGTGACCTTACATACTGAAAGAGGAATAACATGGATCCCGCTATTTTCTAAAGCTTCGACCATAAGCTTGTCAGTAGTTAATTTTCCAAATCTTCTATTCGGATTATGGCCAACAATGGTTTTAAATGCGTCCCATCCACAACACCCAGGACTTGCACTAAATCTGTAATCCAAAAACGGTTCAAAAAAAGGGGACCGGTATGCCTCCAAATCCGAGTAAAAATTGGCATACCGCCCCTTCTTCATTTGAATCAACTGGGTAGATTAACGCCAGACAAGTCCAGCTCTGGAGAGAACTGACTTCTTTGGAGTCTCTGTGGCCTTCTTCGCAGCCTTCGCAGGAGCCTTCTTGGCTACTGTCTTCTTTGATACGGTCTTCTTGGCTACAGGCTTTTTGGCTGGAGCCTTCTTCGCTACTGCTTTCTTTGTTTTTTTAACTGGCATTTTACTGCTCCTTCTTGTTTTTTGCTTTTAAGCCCTTACTTCCCGAGGCCTTGCGGGTCCCATGAATAATCTCATGGAGAGTCTTTGCACAGTCATTATATACCGAAGATCCGATAGGGTCTCCAGCTTTTGAACAAAATTTAGCCTTTCGTTCCCATTTTTTAATGACCTTTGACAATTTTTCAATTAACTTTAGACTTGGTTCTTCTTGTTTTGCTTGAGCCGCTATCTTTTGCAAAGAAGCCCTTCTTTGTGATTTAGGAAATCTAAAATCCGTCTTTTCCATTTCGTTTGAAACGAACAATCTCTTCACATCAGGGTTGTCTCTGCGGATATGGTCTATTAAAATCTCTGACATACCAACTCTGGACTGTCTGATTTTTAACAATTCTTCTTCCATCGGATTTTGTTTTTCTTCAGGTCTCTTTTCCATTGTGAACCAATTCCTATTTGTTATGAAGACTCTGTCATCTACTTCAAATCTTGTCAAACAAAACATTATACAGACTGTCTGTATTCAAGAATGTATAATACAGCATGGACAATCTTTTTGAAGGCTTTGAAACGAAATTTCATGATAAGGACTCCCAAATCAAACCATTTTTAAAATGGGCTGGCGGGAAGTTTAGATTACTTGAAGATATAAAATCAAGACTTCCTCAAGACAGAAAGAGATATATTGAGCCATTTATGGGCGGAGGGTCAGTAACTCTAAATGTTGACTATCCAGAAATGATTGTATCAGATGTTAATGCTGACCTTGTTAATGTTTATGTCTCATTAAGGGATTTGGAGGAAAAATTTATAGGAATTTGTGAGAAAATCTTCAATACAAAGCCAAACAACAAAGACACTTATTATAAATTCAGGGACGAGTTCAACGCTACAGAGGATCAGACGAAAAAGGCTGCGATATTTATCTATCTAAACAAACACTGTTTCAATGGTCTTTGTAGGTATAATTCAAAAGGGTCATTTAACACTCCAATTGGAGGGATAAGGACTCCGAAATGCCCTTCCGCTGAAATGAGGAAGGCTATTCCAAAATTGAAAAAGATTGATTTCCGTATTTCGGATTTCAAAAATACGCTTAAACTCGCTGGGGAGGGAGACCTTGTCTATTGCGACCCCCCATATCTGCCAATATCAACAAAATCGTTCGTTCAATATTCAAAAAATGGGTTTACTCTAGATGACCAAATTGAACTGGCTAGGCTTTCAGAAGAAGCTGCGAATAGAGGAGCTTTTATTCTTCTTTCTAATCATGACACTTCGTACTCCAGGGAACTGTATAAAAAATACGGAGCCTCAATAAGCAGCATAAGCGTTAGACGGTCTATTGGCGGAGAAAATGCGAAAAGAGGGGAAGTCCCCGAGTTACTTGCTTCGTTTGAGAAATGATTCATCAAGCTTTCTAGAAGGCTTCCCCAATGACTTCCTTTGCGAAGAAATAGATGTTTCAATATCTACAACGGAATCTAAATAGTTCAAACAAGCTGTTTTATATGGCATTTTTACTGTTTCTATCTTTAAATGGCAATTTAGAGCACCTAATAAATCAATATCTTCAATATTTTCAGCATCGCATTTCTTTGAAGTAAAAATCTCAATTGCAGCCTTTAGACTGTAGCAAGTAACACCAATGTTCTTCCAAAACTTTTCGGTTCCTGAAGAATTCGGGCTAAAAGGAATAGGAAATGGAAATGGAGATCTTGAGAGAAACAGAACTTCGTCTCTTGAAGAAAGAGCAACCTTAATCGCACTTGAATCTGCCATATCAAAACCAGAAACTTCTTGAATACAAGTCGCCAAATCGCAAGATCCAGACGATACCTTTTCAACCAGTTCATCTAATGTTTTTGGCTCTATCATTACTTCTCCGCAATTGAATACAAGAATTAGAGGGGGTTTTTCTAATAAGTTCAACGCATAATCAAAAGCCCTTTCAGTCCCATCTCTATATTTCTTTTTCGATAAACTCACAATTACTTTTTCATTTTTTATTTCGTCTAGTACTTCTTGGCTATCTGAACAAACCACAATTCTATTTGAATTGTTACATTTTAAGGCTATTTGAGTAACCCATTTTATAGCCGTTTGACCGAGAATCTTTATCAACGGTTTTGATTCGACTCTTTTACTTCCTGTTCTTGCAGGTATGACTATTAAAGCTTTCATAATCTATTATACAACTCTTTTGGTTCTTTTAGACTTTCTAGTCTCCCGAGTTCTGACAGCCGGAGTGGAGTGGGGCCCTGAGACGCGCAGACTCCCCCCATGGAGAGAAAGTCTGCTGACTGCCGTAAGCGTATGAGTACGCCCTGCTGACAGCGCTTTACAAAGGTTAGGGGTTGGATCCCCGCGCTACGGTCACCCTGGTGAGCGCTATATCCTTTGAGACCCCGGGCAAGCCCGGTGACGGTCGGTGCGTCTTGCGCGATGCACCACTTCGTATTGTTGTTTTTAAGGAGAATTGCTTGCTTTTTAAACCATTTACAGGCGAAGGAATCTATCTCCCGTCCACATCCAACTTTTGAACTATATGTCGTTAGTCTGTTCCTAGCCAAACCGTCTTATCCCTCCGTCACAAGTGTAAAAAGGAAAAATATTTTTCTTAGAGGATTTTTCCGCAATATAATGAATAACAATTCGACTATCGACAGCCTTGTTTTAAGTTCTGTCGAATGTTCGGAACGGCGCAACCCGAGAGGTTCGGACCGCCTATGGACGTAAGAAAGAGTCGTTTAAACGATACTTTCAAACAGGAGACAGGAAGATTATGGCAAATACATTACTAAAAATAGCAGCTAGTTATATCGGGACAAATACAGGAATTTCGGTTCCTCTCCCAACCAATAGCACCCTTTCAAGCGGAATCTGCACAGACCGCTCTGGAAATGTGTATATTGCAGATGCAAATAAGCATGTCATCTATAAGGTTGACTTGGCAGGAATCAAATCAGTTCTTGCAGGAAGCGAAGGAAACTCTGGTTCAGTAAACGGTGCAAGCCAAACTGCTAGATTCAATTCGCCCCGCGGACTGGCTTGCGATGCTTCGGGAAGCCTTTATGTTGCAGATACTGGCAACGGCAAAATCAGAGTTATTGGAATCGGAGCTGATGTAGCGACTCTCGCTGGCGGATTCTCCAATGTAACCGATATTTCTGTAGCACCTAACGGAGATGTTATCGCTGTTGATACAGACGAAAACGCTGTTTACAGAATTGAACCAGGCGGAAGGAAGTTCCTTGTGGCTGGCGGAACATCTGGAGATGTATACGGAACAGTTGCTGGAGTCAAAATCAAAGGTTCAGCAGCGAAATTCAATGCTCCAGAAGGCGTTGTAGTCGCAGCAGACGGAAGAATCTATGTCGCAGATTCAGGAAATCATAAAATCAAAACCATCGGAACGGATGGCTATGTAACATTGGTTTCGGGAAGTATATCTGGCGATGTTGATGGTCTGGTTTCTGTTGCGAAATTCAGATGGCCTTCAGATATTGCGATTACTCCAAAGGGAAATCGCTTATTCGTATTAGATAAGGTTTCTGGACATAACAAGGTAAAAATTGTTACAATGAATGGTACTGTCGAAGAAGTCATTGAATTGACGACTGCTGATGTACTTGCAATTGCATTAGATGTCAACGAAACTCTCTATTGCGTAACATCTGATGAAGCTGGAATTGTAGATGGCGAAGAATCCTCGGAATCCTCAATGACTCCTTCTTCGTTCTCTCATTCTAACTCTTCAGTATCGGCAACCTCGGCATCTTCAGAATCGTCTTCTAACGGTTCTTCTGGTTCGAGCGAGTCGAGCGAGTCAACGCCTTCGGAATCGTCTGACAATTCGGCATCCAGCTCGTCTGAATCAAGCGAATCGTCTAGCGAGTCTTCAGTTTCAAGCGCTTCTTCGGAATCGTCCAAAACCGAATCGTCCGCTTCATCGAATCCATAAGTCGCTTAATTGCGATTTGCAAAATAGGGCAGGTTTTCCTGCCCTATTTTTTTTTAATTACCGAAGGGGATTTGTATTATTCTTTTGAAGTATAGACGAGGTTTATTATGGCAACAATTCCAATTTATAACACAGGAGAGACTACAACATATACTGTTGCAGCTACTGTGGAGACTACTGTAGTCGCAGGTAATGGCTCTGGTAAAAAACATTACTATCTAAAACTTAGTACAAATAGAAAAGCTCCAGATAATACAGCTATTCCTACACAAATAATTGAAGATATTGGAGTCTCTGATGTTACAACATCTATTCAAGACTCCTTACAGATAATTCTTCAGCATGCAGAAGGAGATTTTTTAAGTTCCGATTCCATATTGGGGCAATCCTCATCTTCATCCCATTCTTCAGTTTCTTCAACTTCTTCATCCTCTCAAAGTTTAAGTAGCTCATCTTCAAGAAGTACATCTTCCATAGGAATTGTTGATGTTTCCCTGGATCCCGCAGAAATTTATACCGTTGTAAACCCATCAGGTATTGTAAGAGTAGTATTTAATGCAACTCCTGGAGATGAAGCAACAGTTTCTATAAATACTGTTTCTTTTACAATTGGGAATGTAGCCGGGTCGTTTGTATGGGATGTTTATAATGTTGGAGGAGTAGGCTCTTATACATTTACTTCAATAGGAGAATCTATTACTCGTTACGCCCTTGGCGTCCCATTTACAATTATATGGAATGGCTTCGGAAGTTTACTATTCGACATTGATTTCGATGTTATCGCTTCTTCTCAAAGTAGTATTTCTAGTTTATCTAGTTTAAGCTCTTTGAACTCCAGTTCCACTTCGAGTTCAAAATCTTTAAATTCTAGTTCTAGTTCGGTCTCTACTCCAAGTTCAGTTGCAAACTCTAGTTCTAATTCCAGTTCCAGCCCTGCAAACTCTAGTTCTAGCGAATCTACTCCTAGCGTCTCAACAGTCTCATCTCAATCTGCAAATTCATCTCAGTCCAGCTCATCTGTTGGGCCAACTGAAGAAATTGTGACATTTGAGTTTACAACCGACCCGTATCTAGAACCTACAAGTATCCATAGTAAGTTAAATTCCTCTCCTATTGTTGTAAGTACAGGCGGGTCTATTCTAACAAATGTATATACTGGTACATACTTCCCTAACGAACCATATATTCAAGATGGAGGAGGGTGGACAACTACTGAACAAACAGGGTCTAAATGCTTCCAATTCGATTTAACTCCAGAAGCGGGATATGGTCTTACTATTACAAATATCTCTTTTAGGACATATGCAACTAGTTCTGGACCAGAAGTTCAAGGGATAGATATTAATTCTGGAGCATGGACATATTCTGTCAGTCAGCCAGACTCTGAATTATTAGTAACAGACCAAAGCGTTTCTGGAGTTAGAGGCGCAACTGGCACAATTAGAATTATGATTCAAGGATGGCTAGATGGGTCTCGGGCCAGTTCTGGAGGAGGAGACTTTAGATTAGATGATCTTATCATTACAGGAGCTGTTAATGCAATACCTGGTATGTCTTCTAATTCCTCAAGTCAATCTGGCGGCTATTCAAGTTCCTCTGGGTCTAGCGGGTCTTCCT
>Ga0265293_10009625_pt1 | contig 13836 bp, 17 predicted proteins | sample Munlanlewell138R_FD_192505 | JGI IMG/M metagenome (GOLD analysis project Ga0265293, IMG submission 192505) | Leachate microbial communities from a municipal landfill in Southern Ontario, Canada - Leachate well 138R | ecosystem: Engineered > Solid waste > Landfill > Unclassified | place: Canada...
TTGCCGGAGGGTGTGAGGATGAGGCTGGTGAACGTATGACGACACGACGAGTGAGCCCCGACGACGCCAAGGAACTCCGCGCCTACTTCGGGGGCGGCGGCTTCTCCCTGCTCGAGCAGTCGCCTCTTGGGCACCAGCTCGACGCGCTCCGCCGGTACGGTGGCTCGCGGCACTGTCCCGTGTGCGGTGGCCTCGGGGTGGTACCCGTCGATCGCGGTGCCGAAGCTCGGGCGGCATCATGCGCAGAGCGCCGTCGCCGTGCCGCCGCGTGGGGTGTCTCCCTGGTCGCCGAGCGCGCGCGGAAGATCCCCAAGTCGGAGATGCCGCACCTGACGGAGTACCGCCGGCTGCGCGACGACGAGCAGAATCGCGCCGGAGCCGAGCAGTACCGCCGGGCGCATGCCGAGGAGATCCGGCAGGAGTGCGACCGGGAGAGCGGGGCCCGGGCGCGCGAGCAGGAGCGGTGGATCCGTGGTGAGGCTCGGCGGCTGGCGCAGGAGGAGCGCGACGGGGTGACCGAGCGCGGGTGCCTCGAGTGCCGTGGCACCGGCTGGATCGGGGAGCAGCTGCGGCACCGGCTCACCGCGCGTCCGACGTGCACCGACGGGTCCGGGCATGTGGTCGGTGGGCTCGAGAACCTGGACCCGCTCGACGTGCACTCGACGGGCTCGAGCCGGCATGGGGAGGGCGGCTACGACGTGGGCGATGTGGCCATGTTCGCGATCGGGCGCATCACCCGGCGCCTTGGCCGCGTGTACCTCCGCGATCCGAACCTCGCCCTTGCGCTCGCCCGGTTCTTCGCCCCGCAGTCCGGGGGCGCGCTGGCGCTCTGGGATCTGGTGCCGGCGGGCAGGACCCTGCTCAAGCAGCAGGGCGACGGGATGACGGCGGCGCAGACCTACCAGGAGCTCGCGGCCAAGCAGCGCGAGACGCAGGACGCGCGCCTAGGGCGGCAGCTCGCCGAGGCACGGGAGCAGGCGCGGGCGCTGGCCGATCGGGCACTGCTGGCGTGGGTGGAGTCCGAGCCCCGTCGAGGCCCGCAGCCCGTCACCGGGGCCCGGGCGCGTCCCAAGATCCGAGCCCCCCGGTCCGCCGCCCTGACGGCGATGGCGGCCATGGTGCGGGAGGCGCTTGAGGCCAACGAGACGCAGGAGGCCGCCTCCTGATGGCCGGCGCCCAACTCCTCACGCTACCGGAGGCGTCTCGGGCGCTCGGGTTTGCGGACGCCAAGGGAAGGCGCCTGCGTCGGGTGCTCATCGCCCACGAGAGCATGACCGGGTCGCGGGTAGGAGTACTGGTCGGTCGTGGCCGAAAGGCGGCATGGCGGGTGTCCCTGGCGGCCGCGCGGGAGGTCCTTCGCTCACACGGGCTGCTCGAGGGGGGCGACCGGCTCGACCGATTGGGAAGGGAGGTCCGCGCCAACCTCGCCGGACTGGACGAGCGGATCGACTCACGAGCCGAGGTGGTCGCGACGCGGGTGGTCGGACGGGCCCGCCGTGACCTTGAGGCCCGCGACGAGCAGGTGATGGCCGAGGTGGTCGAGGTGTCCCGCGCGCTTCGCCGGGTGGCTCTGGCGGCCGGGGTGGCGGGGGAATTAGTCGCGCGGAAGGCCAAATAGGCAACGCCCCGGCCGTTAGGTCGAGGCGTTGGAGTCCACGGCTATGGACCAGTCCTGCTTACTTGCCATAGCGCCGCCGGTCAAGTATCATGGCCGAGTGACCACGGCTAAGGCACCAGCGGGACGGGTTTACGCAATTCGCAGGGTCGATGACGGATCGGCGGTGTACGTCGGACAGACGGTGACGCCGATCTCGGTGCGATGGGCCAGGCATTGCGTCGATGCATTCGAGCGAGACTCGGGGCTCAGGATTCATCGGTACATGCGCTCCGTTGGGAAGGAAGCACTCTTCGTCCAGACTCTCGAGCGGACCCGAGTGGAGGATCTGAACCAACGCGAGATCTTCTGGATCGACAAACTCAAGACGTTGTTCTGGATGGGGGCCGGCGGTATGAACGTGTCGCCGGGAGGGGAACAGAAGGGGCGCGGCAGAATCGGCAAGCGCAAGCGACGGCCGAACGGTCGGGTCGCTGTTCTTGGTGCGTTCGGGGTGCAGCGCTCGATTCCGCGGCCCCCATCCACACCAGCTACGAAATCCGCCAAACAGAAGCGGGCGCGGGGCCGGCTAGGTAATCCCCCCATCGCTGACCGATTCGGGGCAGACGGGTTCCTGGTTAGGTAGGGCTGGCCGGTGGTGTATCGAGTCGGGCGCGCAAGACGGACGCCGCAAATGATTGCGGGGCCGAAAACATGCGTCTCCCGTAGCCGCCACGGACCACCGTGGACCACCGTGGACCACGGATCCGGCCCGTATAAGATCAGGGGTCGCGGAGATCCGTAACGCCAGGCCCGCCCCCACGCCCCAGCCCCGAGGACGAACCCCGGGCCGCACACGGCACAGGGTCCCCGACCGCCCCCGCTCAGGAGGCCCGGAGGGGCCCGCCGGATGCCAGCAGGGACAGGGCGCGCCGGTCATCCCCGGCGGCCTCAGCCTCACGGACGGCAGCACCCAGCGGATCCTCGCGGTCGTCGTCAGGGTCGGGCACGGGAGACGCAGACTCCGCCAGCCACCGGAGGCGATCGGCCTCGTGGTAGTGGCCCAGCGATTCAGACTCGCGGGCCGAGCGGAGTAGCTCGGCGGTAGTCACGGCACGTCACGCAACGGAAGATAACGCGGGCCGGCCGGAGAGTCAAGATGGGGAAGCGCGAACGAGAGGCGGACGGCCCGACGGCCGCGAACGCGCCCGACGAGTGGGTGCCGCTCTCGAGCCTGACGCACTGGGCCCGCAATCCTCGCCGCAACGACGACGCGGTGGATGGGGTCGCGCGGAGCATCATCGCCTTCGGGTGGGGCGCGCCGCTGGTCGTCAGAGCCGAGGACCGACGCATCATCGCCGGGCACACCAGGGCCAAGGCGGCGGCGCGACTCGCCGCACTGTGGCGCCGGCAGAACGCACGCGAGCGCGGCGACTGGCACCCGGACGCCATCCGGACGAAGGACAGCGGCGAGGTTCCGGTCCGCTGGAAGGCGGGGCTCTCCGAGCAGCAGGCGGACGCGCTGGCCGTGGCCGACAACAAGCTCGGCGAGGCGGCGGGTTGGGAAACCGACCTGCTGGCGCAGGTGCTTTCTGACGTCGCCGACGCGGGGCTCGTGGCAGACCTTGGCTTCTCCGACGGGGAGCTGGACAAGCTGCTCGGAGATGCGGCCATCGTCGATGGCGCCGCAGACACGAGCGTCTCGGCGCTGACCTATCAGGTCATGGTCCGCTGCCGGGACGAGCCGCACCAGGGCGAGGTCATGGCCCAACTGGAGGCGACCGGGCTCGACTGCCGGCCGCTCATCACGTGAGGGTTCAGATCGTCCGCGAGTCCCCGGCGTCTCGCAGCTTGCGCGCCCGGCAGCTCGAGAGCATGTTCGACGTGCCCGCGCAGGAGAAGACCCGGCGCGAATGGTCGGGCGACTTCCCCTTCGAGGCCGAGCCGTGGTCGGTTGGGCTTATCGTTGGCCCCTCCGGGTGCGGCAAGAGCACGATCCTTCGCGAAGCATTCGGCGAGCCGGAGCCGTTGGGGTGGTCGGCGCCGAGTGTCGTCGATGACTTCTCGGACCGCTTCGGCATCGCCGAGGTGAGCGAGGCTTGCTCGGCGGTCGGCTTCAACACGATCCCGGCATGGCTTCGCCCGTTTGCGGTGCTGAGCAACGGAGAGCGGTTCCGGGTTGAACTAGCACGCCGACTCCTGGAGACGGAGGGCACGATCGTCGTGGACGAGTTCACGTCGGTCGTAGACCGGCAGGTGGCGCAAATCGGCTCCGCCGCCGTCCAGAAGTACACGCGGCGACTCGGCAAGCGGTTCGTGGCAGCGTCCTGCCACTTCGACATCATCGACTGGCTTCAGCCCGACTGGGTTCTGGAGCCGGCGACGATGAGATTTCAGCGGAGGTCGGTTCAACGACGCCCTCCGGTTGACGTCACGGTCGCGCGAGTACCCCGAGCCGCGTGGGCCCTGTTTGCTCCGTACCACTACATGAGCGCGGACCTGCACCGGGCAGCGACGTGCTTCGGGGCGTGGGTGGCGGGAGAGCTCGTGGCGTTCTGCGCGACGATGCACTTTCAGCACCCGACGGCGCGGGACATCCGGCGCGTGTCGCGAGTCGTCACGCTCCCCGACTGGCAGGGCCTCGGGCTGGCAATGCGCCTCGTCGCCGAGCTTGGTGCCGCGTACAAGGCAGTCGGCAAGCGGCTGCGAAACTACCCGGCGCACCCGGCGTTCATCCGATCACACCAGCGCTCGCCACTCTGGGCTCAGACCAGGGAGGCGGGGCGCGGCGGAGGGACCCCGGGTCGCAGTGGGCAGCGAGCGAATCGGACGATTAGCTCGGAGCTCCGCACCGGCGCGGTCTTCGAGTACGTCGGACCGGCCGCCGACGTCAGAGCTGCCCGGCTACTGCTGGCGACGGCCTGACCAGTCCGAGCGTTCCGCGCATCTCGACTGGAGCGCACGGACGGGGCGTCGACAAGACCCAGGCGTAGCAGCCGGCCGCGCGCGCGGCGTCGAAGCGCGCGTCGCTCAGGGTGGTCGCCTCCCGGTCCTCGGGCGCCAGCGGTCGCACGTCGAGCACATCGACGACGCAGAGCAGGTGCCCGGCTGGGTACTCGCTGCGCCCCGCCTCACGGTCCCTGCCGCGTCCAGCCAGGATGGCGACGGGACCGCGGTAAGGCGTCGTCCAGGACCGTACCTCGACGCTCTTTGCGCCCGAGGCTACCAGGGACGCCCAGGGCTGACGCAGGGTCAGGACGCGCATAGGTGACAGGATACGGCCGCGCGGCCGGATAGTCAAGGCCCGATGGCCGAATCGCAGAAAACGCAGGAAAAGCGCAAGCGCCCGCGCACCCTGAACACCCCCGACGCTCTCCGCGTGAAGGCCGCCGTGGCCGAGGCTGCGAAGCTCCGCATCCTGGGACTGGGGTATCGCCAGATCGGCGAGCGGATGGGCGTGACGGCCTCAACGGCGCACAAGTACGTGACCCGCGCGGCCGAGGGCTACGAACTCCAGGCTGCCGAGGCGATCGACACGCAGCGCAAGCTCGAGCTCGCGCGCCTCGACCATGCGATGACCGTGGTGATGTCGCAGATCGCCAAGCTGGCCACCTCGACGAAGCCGAACCCGGCCGCCATCGACCAGCTCGTCCGAGTCAGCGAGCGCCGGGCCAAGCTGCTCGGCCTTGATGCTGCTCTCGAGGTCAAGGTCCAGCAGGCGATGGGGAATGAGATCGACGCAGTCATCGCGCGGCTACGGGACGGGCTGAACGATGAAGAGTTCGCCAAAGCTCTCGCCGCTCTGGGCGTCAGCGGCGCGGAAGGTGCTGGCGAAGCGGCCGACGACGGCGACGCGACTGGGTGACATCACCCGATTCCACGGTGACCCCGTCGGCTTCGCGCTGGCGGTCTTCGGGCTACGGCTCGAGTTCGACGGCTACACCAGGCAGGCCGAACTAGTCCGAGCTGTCGCGCGCTTCCCACGGGTGGCGTGCCGCTCGGGGCACAAGACCGGCAAGACGCTGAGCATCGCGCTGCTCGCGTGGTGGTTCGCCATGACCCGCCCCGGCGTGCGGGTGGTCTGCACTCACCCGACGGCGCGGCAGGTCAAAGAGACGATCTGGCGCGAGATTCGGCGGCTGCGCACGATGGCGCACGCTCGCGGGATCGAGCTGCCGCACGTACCGCTGGACCCGGCAACGGGCATCGGGCTCGACAACGGCTCGCAGATTCTCGGCTTCACCGTCGAGGACCCGGACGCCTTCAGCGGCATCTCGGCGCCCGAGGTGCTCTACCTCGTGGACGAGGCGAGCGGCGTCAGCGACGCGGTCTTCGAGGCCATCGCGGGCAACCGCGCCGGCGGCGGCAAGCTGGTCGAGACGGGCAACCCGACGACGACGTCGGGGCACTTCTTCGACAGCTTCCACGAGAAACGCCACCTCTTCGAGGACGGCGCGCTGCTGCACATCTCGTCACTCGAATCGCCCAACGTCACCACGGGAGAGAGCATCGTCCCCGGCCTCGCAACGCGCGAGTGGGCCGACGAGATGGCGCGCGAGTATGGCGGCCCCGGGGAGCCGGTCTACGATGTCCGCGTCGGTGGGGACTTCCCGCGCAGCGGACCGAATGTCGTCATCCCGCTCGGACTGCTCGAGGCCGCCATCGGGCGGCACGAAGAGGGCGAGGCGCCCCATGGTCCGCTTCGGATCGGCGTGGACGTCGCGCGGTTCGGCGACGACGACACGGTGATCGCGTGGACGCGGTCGCGGTTCGGCGGCATCGCCAAGCGGATTCACGGGGCTCCCACCACCGAGGTAGCCGGCGAGACGATCGACGCGGTCCGTCGGATGCGACGCGACCCCGAGGCGGTCGTGGTGGCCATCGATGAGGGCGGGCTCGGCGCTGGCGTAGTGGACCAGGTGCTCGAGGCGTTCGCGGGCGACGAACTCGTCACGGTGATCGGCGTCAACGCTGCGTCATCGGCCAACGATGAGGAGCGGTTCGAGCGGACGCGCGATGAGCTGTGGTGGTCGGTCCGCGAGTGGATGAAGGACGCGACCCTCGAGCCGTGTGCCGAGCTGGAACGCGAACTCGTCTCGCCTACCTACGCGATGACGAGCGCCGCACGGATCAAGGTCGAGCCCAAGGACTCGATCAAGAAGCGACTGAAGCGGAGCCCCGACCACGCCGACGCCCTGGCGCTGGCCATCGGCGCTCCCGACCTGCACATCGACACCGGCGACAACTCCGCGCCCCAGATGCCTTGGACCCGCTGGGAAGGCATGGGCCGCGGGTTCTGACGACACGACTGGAGACACCTGAGCATGACCGCAATCCTACAGTACGGCGACCGAGCAGCTCGTGAGGTGTCTGCCAGATTCGGTGGCACCTACGCCGACGCCGCTGCCATCACGGCGCTCGTCGCGGCGGACCGAGCGAATGGGATGATCGTCGCCAACCTAGATACGCAGATGCTCTGGATGTACGACGCGGACTCGGCCGATGTCGCCGGGGCCGGAGTCCTCGTCCCCGACGACACCCCCGCTGCGGGCCGCTGGCTGGTTCATGCCACGGGCGCTGGGCTCGCCGCTGGAAGCGTTGCGGTGACGCATCTCGACGCGGAGGCCACGCTGGCGGGAGTTGGTGCGGTTGGTACGGTCGGCGTCCCGTTCGTGATCTATGCGCCCCTGACCGCGGGGCTTACCGGCGCGGCGGACGACGTGCTGGTCACTGACTCCGTGCCCCTGGCGTGCCGCATCGTGGACATCAAGGCGGTCGTGACCACGATCGGCGCTGGCGATACCTGGACGCTCTGTGATGCGGCGGCTGGCGGCGGCAACGACCTGAGCGACGCGATCTCGGTGGCCGTGGCGGGGGTCATCCCGTGGGGCGTCACCGCGATCCCCGCCGACCTCGTCGCCGCTTCGGATCTGTACGTGCGGCGCACCGACGACACGACGGCCGGCGCGTTGATCATCACCTGCCTCCCGGCGTAACATGCGCGGCACTGAACTGCACAGCTCGCCACGGTGCTACACCAGCACCGCGGCGCTGCTGACGGACACCGACGGGATCAAAACCGACCAGGCGGGCGCGCTCATCCCGCAGTCCTTCAGCGGGGCCGCACTCGATGGTACCGTCCACGCCGACGGCTTCTACTTCCCGCGATACCCGTCGGTTACGACGGCGGCGTCCGTCGCGACCTACAACACGATCGACCCGATCGTCGTGACCGGGACGCGCGGCGGAGTGGTGGCGACCGTGTCGCTGCTGCTCACCGATGCCGGGGGCGACGAGACGATCGTGGGCACGACCCCCCTCGAGACGGTGACCAGCATCGCCGTCCCGGCACAGCTCCAGGCCGCGGGCGGGTTGTCCTTTGGAGTGTCTGGGATCGGGCCGTTCGCCAAGGTTCTAGCCGGCGCCATCGTCGGGAACGAGCCCTACCGCGCGGCCAAGGCGTGCGCGGCCGGAACGCTCGTCATGATCTTCCCCGACGCGACCACCGACACGACGACGTGCATCGCTGGCGCCGTCGAGAGGGTGCTCTTCGACGGCATCTCCGCGAGCAGCACCGCGGGCGAGATCACCGTCTACCGCTAAGGGCTCCCGATGTGGCCATTCACGCGCCCGCGCCAGCTGGCGCCAGTGGTCACGGAGTCCACGCTCGCGAGTGATCCGCTGCCCGTGCTCCCGCTGTGGAGCCAGTTCTCGCGCATCGGCGGCAACCTCACGCCGCTGACGGTCACGGCGATCATCCAAGAGGCCGACGGCGGGCGCCCGGCGCGCTTGGTGGACCTCTTCCACGAGTGCCGCCAGAAGGATTGCCACCTTCAGTCGGTGATGGCATCCGCCGAGCAGGACATCACGTCCCTCGAGTGGATGGTCGCGCCCCCCAAGGACGCCACCCCGGTCGAGGAGGAGGCGGCGACCGCGTTCTCGGAGGCGTGGGAAGTCGCCGACAAAGAGTCTGGCATCGCTCACCTCGTGGGCGAGTCGATGGCTTTCGGACACGCCACCGACGAGATTGGCTGGGAGCTGGTAGACGGACGGTTCGAGCCCGTGCGGCTCCGCCCCGTGGCGTGCCGGCGGTTCGGGTTCCGTCAGGCGGACGGCGCGCTCCTGTTCGACATGCGCAACGCTGGCAGCGTTGACGTCGGTGGCGTTGACCTCCCGCGCGCCTACCCCGGGAAGTTCGCCACGGTCACGCGCCGCATCAACGGCGACGTCCTGCCCCGTGAGGGCCTGGCCCGCTGCCTCATCTGGGCCGCGCTGGGGCGCAATTGGACGCTCAAGGACTGGCTCACGCTGGGAGAGATCGGGTTCAAGCCCTCGACGATCGGCGTCTACAAGAAGGGCGCCAGCAAGATCGACGTGGCCCATCTCGCCGATGTGATCGAGCGGTATCACTCGACGGGCAAGGCGACCATCTCGGAGATGCTGGACCTCCGCATCGAGTGGCCGAAGAACGGGACCACCGGCGGCGGCGGGGTGCACAAGGAACTCGCCGAGCATCTCGCCGGGGAGATGAGCAAGGCCGTCCTCCACGGGACGCTCACAATCGAGGCCGGCAACCGGGGGGCTCGCTCCCTGGGAGAGGTGCACGACAAGGGACGCGACGGCGTCAGGGACACGAACGCGCGGGTCGTCTGCGATGCGCTCTCCCGCGGCCCGGCGGCGACGTTCACGCTCATCAACTACGGTCCCAATGTGCGCCCCCCGCGGGTGCTGCTGGCGACTGAGGACCAGATCGACCTCGAGAAGTTCGGCAAGGCGATCGCACAACTCCGCGCCGCTGGGCTCCGCAAGATTCCGGCTAGCTGGGTGCGCGATCAGGCTGGCATCCCCGAAGCGGTCGAGGACGAAGAGACGCTCGACGTCGAGGTGACCGAAGAGGGATTCGGCACCGACGAAGAGGGCGACAAGTCGGGCGACGGCAAGGCAGACAAGTCCGAGAAGCCCGCCGAGTAGCAGAGGCACAACCGATGGCAGACACGACAGGCGCAACGCGCATGGTGGTTGCGGTGCGCCCGCGCCTCGCTGCCTCGGACACCGTCGAGATCGACGTCTATGACGACATCGGGATCGACTTCTGGACCGGCGAGGGCGTGACGGCGAAGGCGATTCGCGACTCGCTCAAGGGCAGCAAGCCGAAGACCATCAAGCTCTCGATCAACTCCTCGGGCGGTGACGCATTCGAGGGGGTCGCCATCTACAACGTACTCCGCCAGTACGGCGAGAAGGGAACGCACATCGTCGGCGAGGTGACGGGGCTAGCGGCTTCCGCCGCATCGATCGTCCTGGCCGCAGCCGATGAGGTGAGCATCCCCGCCAACGCAGCGATCATGGTGCACGAGGCGTGGACCTCGATGCGCGGGAGCGCTGGCGACCTCGAGAAGCGCGCCGGCCTGCTCCGCCAGATCAACGACACCGCGGCCGACACCTACGTCCGATCGGCGATGCGGCGCGGCGTGGCCAAGAGCCGCGACGACATGCTCGCGCTGATGGCCGAGGAGACGTGGATGTTCGGCGACGAGGCCGTCACCCATGGATTCGCCGACAACGTGACCGACGCGCTCGAGGCGGCGGCGTCCGTCGATCTCTCCCACTACCGGCGCGCCCCCGAGATGCGCGACCGCCTACCCACTACCGCGCCCACCAAGGCCGCAACGGAGACCCCGAACATGAGCGAACCCGTCACCACCGACCTCGCCCCCGAGCAGGTCGCAACGGACGCCGCGGCCGAGACGACCGCTGCCCTCGAGATGGCCACCAAGGCCGACAACGAACTGCGTGCGCTTCAGGCGCGGCTCGCCGTGCTCGAGGATGAGAAGGCCGCCGTCGAACTGCGTGCCGCTGCGCAGTCCGACGAGGTGGCGCGCCTGGCCGCCGACCTCAACCGGCGCGAGGTCGAGGCGTGCGTCGGCGTCACCATCTACCCGGCCGAGCGCGATGCGATGACCAAGCTCCGCGCCGCGAACCCCGAGCTCTTCGCCGAGCTTCTGGCGTCACGCCCGCCCATCACCCTCACCGCGGACGTCACGGGCACCGACGCGCCCGAGAACCGCGTCACCGCTGACCCCGACTCGAAGCTCGCGGCGCTCGTCCGCGACGCAGGAAAGGACGAGTAATCATGCCTCGCGCAGACCGCAAGAACATCACCGAAACCGCCCTCATCGAAACGCGCGTCGTCGCCGCCGTCAACACCGTCGCCCAGGGCGAGCCGGTCGTGCTCGACGCCGCTGGCACCATCAGCCGCCCCTTGGCGCTGACCGATCAGATCTACGGCATCGCGTACAAGACCGAGGACGGCACCTGGCCCGCTGCGGCCGGCGATTCGGTGGACGTGGTCCTCATCGGCTCGCCGTGCATCGTGCCCTGCCGCGTGGGCTCCGCCTCTGCGACGGTCACGGTCGGCACCATCGTCAACGTCGATGGTAACTTTGACGGCGTGAAGACGATCACCGCCGGCGTGGGGGCCGTCACTACCCCGATCGGGATGGCCACCCAGCTCGGAAGCGTCGCTGGCGAGCTCGTCGGCGTCAACCTCGGCGCGCGTCTCGGCACCGGGGCCTGAGCCAACCACAGGACTCCAGAAGGAACCAATCAAGATGGCACTCCGTCACTACGCCGAGTTCGATCAGCGCACCCCCGAGGGCGCCGCGTTCGACCGCAAGCTCTCCGCTCTCCTGTCCGCCGCGCGCGAGAAGCCCGAGCTGATCAAGTCCCTCGACGAGGGGCTCGCTCGCCTCCAGGCCACCCCGGGCATGGTGGGCACCACGCAGACCCTCACCGAGCTGTCGCTCTCCTACGCGAACGACGACTACATCGGCGACCGGCTGATGCCCATCGTCCCGGCGAACAAGCTGGCCGTCGAGTACTTCCAGCGCCCGCAGGACATCGGGCTTTCGTACCCCGCCGACACCGTGGGCACGGACGGGTCCGTCAACGAGGTGTCGGAGCGCGTGACGCTGGCGACCGCGGCCCTGACGCGGCGCGCCCTCAAGGAGCACCTCGACGTCTGGACGATGGAGCTCGGCGACTCGGTCGCCCTCGAGCTGATCGACCCGCTGATGAACGTCCTCGACGGGCTCGCCCTCGGCCGTGAACAGCGGCAGGCGGCGATCCTCACCACGCCCGGAAGCTACGGTGCCAACACGGCCGCGATCGCGGCGGCCAACCAGTGGGACACCGCGGCCGGCGGCGACCCCGTGGGCAACGTGCTCGCGGCCAAGGCGGCATGCTGGACCGGCAACGGCCCGGGGCGATGGGTCGGGTTCTGCGGCGTCAACGTCTACAACGCCCTGAAGACGAACGTGAAGGTTCTCGACCAGGTCAAGTACACGGGAGGCAATCCCGCGGTCGTGACCCGGCAGGCCATCGCGGGCCTCTTCGAGCTGGACGACCTCTACGTCGGCATGGCGCGGCAGAACACGGCGAACGAAGGCGCGGCCGCGGTCTACACCCGCATGTGGGACGCCAACAACTGCTTTGGCATCGTGCGCGTGGCCAACCGCCCGAGCCGGCGCAGCGCGAGCTTCGGCATCACGCTCCAGATCCCGACCAAGACCGAGCAGTGGTTCGAGCAGGGCCGCGGCGGTCGCGGCAGCTACATCGTGCAGGCGAGCCACGCCGACGGTGCCGTGGTCCTCGCGGCTCCCTGTGGCTACCTCTACACGACGGTGATCTGATGGCGGCGCGGCGGTTCCCTCGGCGTGAGGATGCGTGGGAGGCGACCCCGTCTCCCGCGCCGCCCCCCGCCGAGCCCGTGGAGCCGGTGGTCGAGGTCGTGGCCCCCGTGGTCGCGACCGAGTACCCGCCGGCTCCGCCCGCTCCCGTCTCGGGCCTCGTTGTCGTCCGCGTGCGTGGTCCCGGCGGCGTCTTCTGCGACGGGATGCACGCGGCCGGCGAGGAGTTCGTCACCAACCGCACCGAGGCGCTTAGCCTTGGTGACTCCGTCGAGATCATCGGCTGACCGGAGGGCGACGCGATGGCCTATGCGTTCATCACGCAGACCCAGCTTTCGCGCCGCCTCGGGCCGACGACTCTCACCCGGCTCTACGACGACGCCGATGCTGGCACGGCCGACACCAACGCCGTCGCCCAGCTCATCGCTGACGCCTCGGGCAAGGTGGCGAGCTACCTCCAGGGCATCGTCACCCTGTCCACCGCGGCAACGGCCGCCACTGGCGACACGGCGCACGAGATCGTCCGGCTCACGCTGGACGTCGCGGTCGCCATGGCGGCGCAGCGGCACCCCGAGGTGCTGCCGAGCTACGACGGCCTCGAGTTGATGAAGCAGGCCGAACGCGACCTCGACCGGCTGCGGAAGAACACCACCGCGCTTGACACGGACGCCGCGCCGAACCCGGCCGCCAACGAGGGCGGCGACATCTTCCCCGATCCCAACACCGAGGACGTCTACACGTTCGCGCGCGACGGGTTCGGTGACTTCTGATGTTCACCGTCCGCGTTGACCTCGACGGCCTTCGCGAGCGCGCCGGCAGGTCGCAGGCCATCCTGATACAGTCGGCCGAGGACGTAGCCGACGAGGGGGCCCGGGTCTCCGTCGCACACGCGAAGGCGACGCACTCATTCACCGACCGGTCCGGCGCGTTGCGCGGCTCGATCATGGTCACGGAGACGGCCCGAGCCACGGCTCGGCAGGCACTCGCGACCATCGCGGCCAAGGCGCCCCATGCCGGCTACGTCGAGTGGGGGACGGGCCCGCACTGGATCCGACCCCGGATGGCGCGCGGGTTCACCGGCCCCACCCAAGAGGGGCAGAAGCGCGAGAAGCGCGCCCCCCACGGCCGCGGGAACCGGGTCCCCGGGATGCTGGTGTTCTTCTCCCCGAAGCGGGGGCGATGGGTCCGCGCTCTCGAGGTGTGGCACCCCGGCACCGCGGCGCGGCTCTACATGCACGACGGATCCCGCGCGGCCCTCGACGCCATGACGCGCTCCGTCCGCGGTGACGTGGCGCGACGACTCCAAGCGATCTGGGCTCACTGATGACCTTCAGCTACGGCGCGACGACGCTACCCGTCACGGCGCCTTCGCTGGTCGAGGCGTACACGGAGCCCGTTGGGGATCCTGGCCTCGGGGTCGTCCTGGCATTCGCGGCGGCGGTCCTCGAGTACGAGGTCGGGGCGGCATGGGAGGACGTGGCACCCGGCGAGCCGCTCATCCGGCACGCGAGGCCGCACGACCCCCGCGAGGAGGACTTCGAGACCACGGCGCTC
>Ga0265293_10009626_pt1 | contig 13835 bp, 12 predicted proteins | sample Munlanlewell138R_FD_192505 | JGI IMG/M metagenome (GOLD analysis project Ga0265293, IMG submission 192505) | Leachate microbial communities from a municipal landfill in Southern Ontario, Canada - Leachate well 138R | ecosystem: Engineered > Solid waste > Landfill > Unclassified | place: Canada...
ACAAAGTTGCCCTGTTCATAACCCAGCACCTGCGGGTTACGGCCATCTAGTTCCAGGGTGGCACCGGCCTTGACGCCGCTGTCGATCAGGTCATTGATCCGCGCCAGCGCGTTACGGTTAATCACCGGCCCCACATCGGTTCCCGGCTCACAGCCTGCACTGACTTTAAGGGTTTTGGCCTTGGCCACCAGCTCGGGCAGCCATGCCTGGCTCTCACCGACCAGCACCACCACTGGCAACGCCATGCAGCGCTGACCTGCGGCACCAAAGGCGGCACCAGCAATGGCATTCAGGGTTTGCTCCTTGTTGGCATCCGGCATCACGATGGCATGGTTTTTCGCACCCATCATGCACTGCACACGCTTGCCGTTGAGAGAAGCCCGGTTATATACGTGCGTACCAACATGGGTCGAGCCAACAAAGGAAACCGCCTTGATGGCCTGATGATCACACAGGGTATTGACCACATCAGGCCCGCCATGCACCACGTTCAGCACACCTTTGGGAATACCTGCCTCCACTGCCAGTTCGGCCAGGCGCATGGTCACCATCGGGTCCTGCTCGGACGGCTTCAACACAAAGGTGTTGCCGGTGACAATCGCCATCGGGAACATCCACAGCGGAATCATCGCGGGGAAGTTGAACGGGGTGATGCCGGCACACACACCTATCGGTTGAATTACCGTGTAGGTATCCACACCATTGGCCACGTTGTTGGCCAGCTCGCCCAGTTGCAGGTTGCCAATGCCGGCTGCATGCTCGACCACTTCCAGACCGCGGAAGACATCACCCTCGGCATCAGCCAGCGTTTTGCCCTGCTCAGCCGTCAGGGTCGCTGCCAGTTCGGGCATATGCTCACGAATCAGCTGTTGATATTTGAGGAAAATCCGTGCCCGTGCGCCAATCGGTGTTTTGCGCCAGGTTTTGAAGGCTTCAGCCGCGCTGGCAATCGCCGTTTCAACCTCAGCAGCAGTCGCAAATGGCACTTTGGCCAGAACTTCCTGTGTGGCCGGGTTAATCACCTCGCGCCATTCGCTGGTCTGCGACTCGACAAATTCGCCGTTGATCAGTAGTTTGACCGTTGGAACACTGGATGCAGTCATTGGATACCTCGCTTGATGGTGGCCTGCGCCTGACAAGCCGCTATCGGGTGATCTGGGGCGGACCACGATGGAGCAGTCCGTATATTTTTGTTTTTGTGCGTCCCGCTTGGGTACACTTCCAATGTAACAGTGCAATTTTGTCATTAACAACCCGAATGACTGCAGACGTACTGTGCATTTTTGCAGACTAGACATAAGGCGAAGACAAGATGGACTGGGATCAGCTACGCTTTTTTCTCGAACTGGCACGGGCCGGACGACTGGTGATTGCCGCACGGCGGCTGGAAGTGGACCACACCACCGTGTCGCGCAAGGTGCAGGCGCTGGAGAAAAAGCTTGGCATCGCGCTGTTTCTACGTGAGCCCGATGGCTACAAGCTGACCGAAGCCGGCCGTGACTTGCTACCCCAGGTGGAAGCCATGGAAAGCGCCTTTGTCGGCATTGCCCAGTCCCTGCCCAGCGGCAACGACCAGCAACTGTCCGGCCATGTACGGGTGGGTGCGACCGAAGGCTACAGCAGCACCATTCTCGCCACTCAGCTGACTTGCTTATCGCAGCGCCATCCCGATCTGAAAATCGAGCTCATTGCAGCACCCCGTGCCCTGCAACTGTCACGCAACGAAGCTGATATCGTCATCACACTGGAGCGCCCGGAGCGCGGTCCGTTCATCATCACCCGTCTCACCGATTACAGTCTGCGCCTGTATGCCAGCCATGAGTATCTGGCCAGACACGAACCGATCCGGCAGCGCGAACAGCTCAAGGGGCACCGTTTCGTCTCCTACGTTGACGACTTGCTGTACAGCAAAGAGCTGTTGTTCCTCGATGAAGTGGTCAAACCGGCGCACACCAGCCTGCGCAGCACCAGCATCATGGCCCAGCAACAAGCGGTGGTCGCGGGTGCCGGGCTGGCCATCCTGCCCGCCTTTGCCGCCGAGCGTGATCCAGCACTGGTAGCGGTCCTGCCGGACAGCATCCACTTTACCCGTACCTTCTGGATGCTGATGCCAATCGAGCTGAAAGACATTGCCCGCATGCGTACAACCTGGAATTTCCTGCGCGAACAGGCAGCTGCGTTACAACCTGTTTTGTTGCCGGAGCAAACCTGAGATGCGCGTGCCATTGATCATCCCGCGCCACGCTGGCAGTACCGTGTGTTACGAGTTTGTGCAGGAATCACTACTGGTCGCTGCGGAACGGGGCCTGCAATTGCGGCCATTGCTGGAACGCTGCGGCCTGCCGCCAGACATCATGCAGCTGGACCCGCGCGAGCGCCTGCCGGTCGCCCGGTTTGCCGAGTTCTGGCGGCAACTGAGCCATTTTCTACAAGACGAATTTTGCCATATGGACGCCCGCGCCATGCGTCCTGGCAGCTTTGCCTTCATGTGTCGCATGGCAGCCCAGCAACCCACAGTGATTGACGGCATTCAGACCGGGCTGGAATTTTTGTCGCTGGTGTTCGAGGACATGCGGGCAGTCTTGTTGCGCGAACAAAATCTGGTACAGGTCGTATTTGTCGAATCCAGTCCGGCTCCAAAACGCGCCTTTGCCTATTTCGCCTACTGGATGTACCTGCACGGCCTGACTTGCTGGCTGGCCAACCAGCGCATTCCGATTCTGGCGATTGACTCCCGCTGCTCGCAGCCCTCACTGCATGACGATTACCGCATCATGTTTACCAACAGTCTGCGCTACGACTGCCAACAGTCACGCCTGCTGTTCGTCTGTGACAACCTCGACAGTCCGATCCGGCGTAGCAACGACGAACTGGAACGCTTCATCGCCGAAACGCCGGACAATATCATGGTCAAGTATCGCGATCCGCACAGCCTGACCAGCCAGGTACGGAACCTGATGAACGACGACAACCCACGTGACTGGCCGGATGCCGACCGCATGGCAGGGCTGCTCTGCATGTCGGTGGCCACCTTACGCCGCCGGCTCGGCGAGGAAGGGCAAAGCTACCAGACCATCAAGGACAGCGTACGCAAAGCACGCGCATTGCAACTGCTGGCCAATCAGAATTATACCTTTGTCGATATCGCCAGCTGTCTGGGGTTTGCCGATGTGAGCTCATTTTACAAGGCATTCCGCAAATGGACTGGCATCCAGCCTGGCTTTTACCGCTCTACAGTACTGGGCGAAAGCAACTGATTGTCCAAATCGCTCATCTATTTTGATCTTTTTAGCTATTGTTTTACCGGCTGCTTCAAGCCGACCATCAAGGCGTATCTCTTGCGTTGTCAACAATAATAATTTGTCAGGAGTCAGCCATGAATCAGCTCAGCCAAGACTATTTCGCTGCTTTCAAACGTTTCGATTACGCCACCACCGTCAGCAATGCGATCAGCGGCACACTGGATGCCATGAACGCCTGTTACGAGTGTTGCGACCGTCACGCACTGCCTGGTCGGATCGGCCTGCTGCAAGAAAATGCCGATGGTACGTCCAGCATTCACAGCTATGTCGAACTCAAAGATCAGGCCGCACAGTTTGCCAACTTCCTTGCCAGTCAGGGTATTGGCGCCGGTGATGTGGTCGCCGGTTTGTTGCCGCGCAGCCACGAACTGCTGATTACCATTCTCGGCACCTGGCGGATTGGCGCGGTCTACCAGCCGCTGTTTACCGCCTTCGGCCCCAAAGCACTTGAGCACCGTTTGCACACTTCCGGTGCCAAGCTGGTCGTAAGCGATGCAGCCAACCGTAGCAAGCTGGATGAAGTCGAACATTGTCCCGATGTGGTCACTGTAGCAGGCAGCAAAGGTGTCGGTATCGGTCGACATGATTTCAGTTTCTGGGCCGAAATGGACAAATTTGATAGCGACTTTGCTCCGGTAATGCGTACCGGCGAAGACCCGTTTTTGCTGATGTTTACCTCCGGCACCACTGGGCTGGCCAAGCCCCTGCAAGTGCCACTAAAAGCCATTGTCGCCTTCCAGCGTTATGCCATTGATGCCATTGGCCTGCGCATGGATGATTCATTCTGGAACGTCGCCGACCCCGGCTGGGCTTATGGTCTGTACTTTGGCATCACCGGACCGATGTCGATGGGTGTGCCGGTACTGTCGGTGGACGGAATTTTCAATCTGGACCGCAGTCTGGCCATCGCAAAAAAACACAAGGTCAATAATCTGGCCGGTGCACCCACCGTATTCCGCATGATGATCGCCGCCGGTGAAAAGGTTGCACACGAATGGAAAGACCAGCTGCGCGTAGTCAGCAGCGCCGGCGAACCACTCAACCCGGAAGTGATCCGCTGGTTTGCCGACAACCTGGATGTACGCATCAACGACCACTACGGCCAGACCGAACTTGGCATGGTGCTGTGCAATCACCATAATCTGGAACATCCGATCCACATGGGCGCTGCCGGCTATGCCTCTCCCGGCCACCGCGTGGTGGTGCTCGATGAAGAAACCCTGACCGAACTGCCGGCGGGCGAGCCGGGTATTCTGTCGATTGATCTGGAGCAGTCACCCATGACCTGGTTCCAAGGCTACAAGGATATGCAAACTACCGCCTTTCGTGGCCGCTACTACCTGACCGGCGACACCGCCGAACTCAACGATGACGGTAGCATCAGCTTTGTCGGCCGCTCAGATGACGTGATCACTACCTCCGGTTATCGTGTTGGCCCTTTTGATGTGGAAAGCGCCCTGCTTGAACACCCCGCCGTCGTCGAAGCTGCTGTGGTGGGCAAACCAGACCCACAACGCACTGAGATCATCAAGGCATTTGTCATCCTGCAAGACGGTTATCAGGGCACACCTGAGCTGGCTGAAGAACTGCGCCTGCATGTACGCAACAGTCTGGCCGCACATGCCTACCCAAGAGAAATTGAATTCCCCGATGAACTGCCAAAAACCCCTAGCGGCAAGGTACAGCGCTTCATCCTGCGTTTGCAGGAAATCAATAAAATGAGTGGCCAAGACAGCAAAATGGCAGCCAACGGCTAAGGACTGCAGCATGCACATTGCACAACATACATTTGTCATCAGCGGTGGTGGTTCCGGTCTGGGAGCGGCCACCGCCCGCCATTTGTGCCAACAAGGTGCGCAGGTGGTACTGCTCGACATCAACGCCCAAACCGTGGCCGAACAGGCCGCCACTCTCGGTCCGCAAGCATTGGGACTGACACTGGATATCTGTGACGGCACAGCTGCACAACAGGCACTGCAACAGGCCCGCGAGCACTTTGGTGCCCTGCACGGCCTCATCAACTGTGCTGGCATTGTCGCCGGTTCACGCATACTTGGCCGCGACGGCCCGCACGACCTGGATCTGTTCAACCGCGTATTGCAAGTCAACGTCACCGGCAGCTTCAACCTCCTCAGGCTGGCAGCCAGCCATATGGCCGACAATGAACCCAACGAAGAAGGCGAGCGTGGCGTAATCATCAACACCGCCTCGGTAGCCGCTTATGACGGACAACTCGGACAGGCCGCTTATGCTGCCTCCAAAGGCGCAATTGCCAGCCTGACCTTGCCCGCTGCACGCGAACTGGCCCGTGTTGGTGTACGGGTCATGACCATTGCCCCCGGCATTTTTGAAACTCCAATGATGGCCGGCATGACCGAGGAAGTACGCAGCAGCCTATGCGCTGGCATCCCTTTCCCGCCACGACTGGGCCGCCCGGCAGAATACGCTACACTGGCCCAACACATTATTGAAAACAGCATGCTCAACGGCGAAGTGATTCGTCTGGATGGTGCATTGCGTATGGGAATCAAGTGACATGAACAATCAGGACCCAATCGTTATTGTCGGCATGGCCCGCACACCGATGGGCGGTTTTCAGGGCAGCCTATCCGCCCTGACCGCACCGCAACTCGGTGGTCAGGCCATTGCCGCCGCTGTCGAACGCAGCGGTCTGCCCGCCGAAGCCGTTGAACAGGTGCTGTTTGGCTGTGTGCTCTCTGCCGGACTGGGGCAGGCTCCCGCCCGACAGGCCGCGCTGGCTGCCGGGTTGCCACTCGGCACTGCGTGTAGCACCATCAACAAAATGTGCGGCTCCGGCATGCAGACAGTCATGATGGCTCACGACGCCTTGCTCGCAGACAGTATCGATGTAATCGTTGCCGGCGGCATGGAAAGCATGAGCAACGCCCCCTACCTGCTGAACAACGCCCGACAAGGCTATCGCATGGGCCACCAGCAAGTACGCGACCACATGTTCCTCGACGGACTGGAAGACGCCTATGACAAGGGTCGCCTCATGGGTAGCTTTGCCGAAGACAGCGCCACCCGTTACGGCTTTACCCGCGAACAACAAGACGACTTCGCCGAACGCTCCCTGCAACGGGCCTGTCATGCAATCGACATCGGTTTGTTTGCCGATGAAATTGCACCCGTCATGGTCAAAACCCGTAAAGGCGAAAGCACAGTCAGCCAGGACGAGCAGCCACCCAAAGCTGACCCCGCCAAAATTCGCACTTTACGCCCGGCCTTTCGTGAAGACGGTACCGTCACCGCCGCCAACGCCAGCTCAATCTCTGACGGCGCGGCCGCACTGATACTGATGCGCCAAAGTCAGGCCCAGGCTCGCGGCCTACAACCACTAGCGATTATTCGCGGCCACAGCAGCCACGCCGCCGAACCCGGTCTGTTTACCACCGCACCGGTTGGAGCCATCAATAAGCTGCTGCAACGTACCGGCTGGAGCCTTGACCAGGTAGACCTGTTCGAAATCAACGAGGCTTTCGCCGTGGTCACCCTGATTGCCATACAGGAGCTGCAACTGGATAGCGACAAGGTCAACGTGCATGGCGGGGCCTGTGCGCTGGGTCACCCGATCGGTGCCTCCGGTGCCCGCATACTGGTGACCCTGATCAACGCCTTGCAACAACGCAACCAACGCTATGGTGTGGCCGCTGTCTGTATCGGTGGTGGCGAGGCAACTGCCATGGCAATCGAACTTTGCCGGGCTTGACCATCTGCTGGCAGAAGACCGAAAGTGGTGGAAACAGCAGATGCACAAAATTTATGGCATCAGCGGTACAACGCTGATGCCGGCACAAGACATATCCCAAGGAGAATCCAATGTCCAAAGAACTGGAAATCTATCAGAGCGCACAGCAGCTGCAACTAAGCAACAAGCTGGTAGTGGAAAAAATCGGCCACACCGCGCTGCTGACCCTGAACAACCCCTCTGCCAACACCTGGGATGCCGGCATGCTGCGTGGCATCGAGCAGTTGGTCGCGCACCTGAACCAGGACGATGACATCTATGCTCTGGTGATTACCGGCGCAGGTGAAAAGTTCTTCAGCGCCGGTGCCGACCTTAATCTGTTTGCCAATGGTGACAAAGCCATGGCCCGTGAAATGGCCAAACGCTTTGGTGCTGCCTTCGAGGCCCTGAGCAACTACCGGGGTGTCAGCATTGCCGCAATCAACGGTTACGCCATGGGTGGCGGCCTGGAATGCGCCCTGGCCTGTGACATTCGTATTGCCGAAGAACAAGCACAAATGGCCCTGCCGGAAGCCACCGTCGGCCTGTTGCCCTGCGCTGGCGGCACGCAAAAACTGCCCTGGCTGGTCGGCGAAGGATGGGCCAAGCGCATGATGCTCTGTGGCGAGCGCATCAATGCTGCCACTGCTGAGCGTATCGGACTGGTCGAAGAAGTGGTGCCTCAGGGCGAAGCCCTAAATACTGCACTGACACTAGCAGAAAAAGTAGGCAACCAGAGCCCGGTTGCCGTCCGCGCCATCAAGCCGCTGATCCAGGGTGCCCGCACACAAGGGCCGGATCACTGGCTGCCGCTTGAACGCGAGCTGTTTGTTGACCTGTTTGATGCACAGGACACCACCGAAGGCGTCAGCGCCTTTCTGGAAAAGCGCAAAGCCCAGTGGAAAAACTGCTAATCAGGCAAGCAAGCCAAAGCCTGATGTAACCAAGCTTGCTCGTTACATCAGGCTGTTTTCTATCACCAAATCAGGCCAGTCGTGCGGCAAAACCATTGGCTGCCAACCGCTCCGCCTGTTCTTTGCTCATCTGCAAATGCTGGTGCAATGCCTGATAGTTTTCCGTGACATAACCGCCAAAATACGCCGGATCATCCGAGTTGACCGTCACCAGCGCACCCTGCTCCAGCATCTGCAAAATCGGATGCTGGCTCATGTGCTCATATACTTTCAGTTTGGTATTGGACAGCGGACAAACCGTCAGCGCAATTTGCTCGTCAATCAAGTGCTGCATCAGCCGCGGGTCTTCCCAGGCTCGCACACCATGGTCGATACGACTGACTTTCAGTACATCCAGCGCCTGCCAGATATACTCCGGCGGCCCTTCCTCACCTGCATGCGCCACCGCCAGCAAGCCTTCGCTACGGGCCTTGGCAAACACATTGGCAAACTTCACCGGCGGATGACCTTGTTCGGAGCTGTCCAGCCCGACAGCAAAAAACTGGTCACGAAAGGGCATGGCCTGCTCCAGCGTGGCAAACGCCGCTTCTTCGCTCAAATGCCGTAAAAAACACAGAATCAGGCCACTGCTGATGCCCATCAGGTCGCGCGCATCCGCCAATGCCTCACTGATGCCCCGCATCGGCACTTCAAAGGGAATCCCCCGGTCGGTGTGGGTCTGCGGATCGAAAAAAGGTTCCACGTGGAGCACATTTTGCTCCTCACATTTTTTCAGGTAGGCCATGGTCAGGTCATAAAAATCCTGCTCGGTTTGCAGCACATTGGCACCCTGATAATACAAATCGAGGAATTCCTGTAGATTGTTGAAGTCATAGGCTGCGCGTGCTTCCTCAACCGTATTCCAGGGCAAGCGGACACCGTTGCGTTGTGCCAGCTCCAGCATCAATTCAGGCTCAAGAGTGCCCTCCAGATGCAGGTGCAGCTCAGCTTTGGGCAGTTGGTTTAACCAGTCGTACATGGCAGTCACTCGTTACACTGTGATGGGCTCGATGCATGTTAACCCATTCGCTTTGACAGATAATCATCCACGCCAGAAATCGATCTGCCGCAGCTTTTACGCCTGCCATCCATAACAGGTCAATTACAGTTCACGCCAACGGTAACTCGCACCAGTGATCCAGCAGAATTTACCGGCTACAAAATGACCATCCCGCCTCATACTTAATCAAGAAGTATTGGTTTTCAGGATATGATTACCGCAAACTTGCCTTCACTTACCGGACTTTAAATGCCTGAGCCGAAAGGAACTTTCAGAGCATAATGCGCCCTTACCGGTTACTCTTTTTTGGAACATGCATTCATGCTGAGACGCCTGCACCTTGTTGCTATTTTCATTGCCCTGAGTTTAGGGTGGATGAGCAGTACGAGCGCGTCGCCAACAGTCCATGAAGCAAGCGTTCTGCTGCAGACAATCGAGCTACAGCAGGGCCAGACCGCAGCTCAGTACAATCCAGACTTCCAACACAGCAACCATCTGCAACAGATCGCTACCGACCCCTGCCAGGACAACGGTTTCCAGGACCACTGTGTCGGTTGCGGTGTCACAGTGGACTCACCTGATACTGCAAGTATGCCGCCTGTCAGCATGCACAGTCCGTTACCGCAACTCCTGTCCATCGCGCTCTTTGCCGACCTGATCGACTACCCTCCAAAATCTCTCTCCTGACCCAGCTTTGCCATGCCGCATACGCGCGTATGGCCGGGTGTATACCCTTGCCAACCATGTTGAGCTGGCCAATATTTGGTAGCCAATGGCAAACAATGCACGCCCTCTCTGCATCATCCGGCAACATAACCGGACAGGTGCAACACACTTAATTATGCAAAATTTGTAACCTGTGGAGACTTCACCATGAAAATTCAAACCAGCCTTCTTGCCCTTGCCGCAGCCATTTTGTCCACCAGCCTGTGGGCCGGCCCCGGACATCACGGGGACGACGCACATGAACACGCGGCCGCTCACGCCTCACCTGCCGGAACTCCCGGTAGCGAGCAGCACGTCAGTCGTATCATCAAGGTGGATGCACTGGACAGCATGTCGTTCAAACATGAGCCCATTACAGTCAAAGCCGGCGAAACCATCCAGTTTGATATCACCAACCACGGCGTACTGGTACATGAATTTGCCATCGGCGTGACGGAAGAGCACAAAGAGCATCAGATCATGATGCAGCAAATGCCGAACATGCAGCACGATGATCCCAACGTGGTGACCCTGCAAGCGGGCGAGACCAAAAGTTTGCTCTGGACCTTTGCCAAAGCAGCCGATATTGAAGTTGCCTGCAACATTCCAGGCCACTACGAAGGCGGTATGCATAGCCCTGTGCAGGTCAACTAAGACACCGCAAAGCAGCCCGGCATAGCCGGGCCATTCCCTGCAAACGCACGCAGAGTATCTGGGCTGGCGGTGATTCGGACAAAGCCTCAGCACCTGTGACGAAACTTGTTTCGGCGTGGGTGCGTAGCTGCAGTCCGGATCACCGCCAGCCCAACACACAGCAGAGCAAACAACTAAACCGCCACCTGTGCCTTGATATGCGGATGAGCCTGGTAATCACACAGCTCAAAATCTTCGAAGCGGAAGGCAAAAATATCATCCACTGCTGGATTGATCTTCATGCTCGGCAACGGGAACGGTTCCCGTGCCAGCTGCTCTTCCACTTGTTCCATGTGATTGGAGTACAAGTGGCAGTCACCACCACTCCAGATGAATTCACCAGGCTGCAAATCACACACCTGCGCCACCATCATGGTCAGCAATGCGTAGCTGGCAATGTTGAAGGGTACGCCAAGGAAAATATCTGCCGAGCGCTGGTATAACTGGCAACTGAGTTTACCGTCGGCAACATAGAACTGGAACAGGGCATGACAGGGCGGCAGGGCCATGTCATCAACCAGTGCCGGATTCCAAGCGGACACAATCATGCGCCGCGAATCAGGATTGGCCTTGATCATCTGTATCAGGTTGCTGATCTGGTCGATGGACTCACCATTGGGTGCTGGCCAGCTACGCCACTGGTAACCATAAACCGGGCCCAGGTCGCCGTTTTCGTCAGCCCATTCGTCCCAGATACGTACGCCGTTGTCTTGCAGGTATTTGATATTGGTGTCGCCCTGCAAAAACCACAGCAGTTCGTGGATGATCGAGCGCAAATGGCATTTTTTGGTGGTGACCAGTGGAAAGCCATCAGCTAGATCGAAGCGCATTTGGTAACCAAAGACGCTGCGGGTTCCAGTACCGGTGCGATCGGCCTTGTCAGTGCCGTGGTCGCGCACATGGCGCATCAAATCAAGATACTGTTTCATGCCTGCGCCCCCTCGCGCTTATAAGCCATAACCATCAGGCCGAGACCCACTGCGATCATCGGCACACACAACACCTGCCCCATGGTCAGCCAGTCAAAGGCCAGATAACCCAACTGAGAATCCGGCACGCGAACAAATTCGACAATAAAGCGGAAAACACCATAACAAGTCGCGAACAGTCCGGAAACCGCCATCATCGGGCGAGGTTTGCGAGTATACAGCCATAAAATGACAAACAGTGCGACACCTTCCAGCGCGAACTGATACAGCTGCGACGGATGGCGTGCCAGCTGTGCCGGATCAGTTGGAAACACCATGGCCCATGGCACATCAGTGGCTTTGCCCCATAGTTCGGCATTGATGAAATTGCCAATACGTCCCGCACCCAGACCAATGGGTACCAGCGGCGCAATAAAATCCATCAACGCCCAGAACGGTTTTTTGTGTTTACGGGCAAACCAGAATACTGCCAGCAAAACACCCAGAAAGCCGCCATGAAACGACATACCGCCTTCCCAAATACGCAGCACCAGCGCCGGATTGGCAATGTAAGATGCCAGGTCATAAAACAGTACATAACCCAGCCGCCCACCGGCAATTACGCCCAACGCACACCAGAACACCAGATCAGACAAGGTGTCTTTGTTCCAGGCTGGATCAAACTGCGCCAAACGCCGCTTGGCCAGCCACCAAGCTGCACCGATACCAATCAGGTACATCAAACCGTACCAGTGAATTTTCAACGGCCCGATGGCAATGGCAACCGGATCAATCGCAGGATACTGAAGCATTATGTGCTCTTGTAAGATTCAATTTAAAGAATGAAGTTAATGCCTATGACCAACAACATCACGGCAAACAACCGCTTCAGCGACAGTGGGTCAAGGCGGTGAGCCAGGCGTGCACCAACCCGGGCAAATAGCATCGAAGTGGAGGCCATACCCACCAGTGCCGGCCAGTAAACAAACCCACTGCTCCAGTTAGGCAGCCCCTCGGCGCTCCAGCCAGTAACGATATAGGAAATCGCACCTGCCAGCGCAATGGGTACGCCACAGGCAGCCGATGTGGCGACAGCTTTTTGCATCACCACACTGCGCCAGACCAGAAAAGGAACCGTCAGCGAGCCGCCAGCAATACCAAAAATGGCTGATGCCCAGCCAATAAAACCGCCAACACCTACCAAAGCCGGTGACCCAGGCGGCGGACGCCGGGTTTTCGGCGCCAGGTTGAACATCATCTGGGCCGACATCAACAAGGCAAATATCCCGATAATTTTTTGCAGCATTGGCCCCTGAATCTGGGCTGCCGTCATCGCGCCAAGAGCGGCACCCACCAGTACGCCAATGGTAATTGGCCGCACCAGGGGCCACAAAATTGCCTTGTGTTTCTGATGCGCCAATACCGAGTTGATCGACGTAAAGACAATGGTCGCCAGAGAAGTTCCAACTGCGATATGCGTCAGTACATCAGTACTGACGCCTTGTGCCGTCAGGCTGTAAATCAGGGCCGGCACCAGAATCATGCCGCCACCGACACCAAACAAACCGGCCAGCACACCTGACAACGCACCCACCAGCAGATAAATCAGCAACTCCATATACAAACGCCTGTTGCAAATACCGAAAACGGACATTCTACACGCCTTTGCATGTTTATCCTGCCGACTCTTTGCTTTACCCTAAAAGTGCTGTTCTTCGGTTTCTGCCAACAGGTCGGGACCATCTTCCAGCGGAATTTCCACCATGTGCTCCTGCACCTGCTCTTCTTCAATCCGCGGGTCAAGCGCCACCACCAGTGGTGAGCTGGACATGCCGTCGGGCATCGCCAGGTGCTCGACCGGTTCGTCGGGTACTTCGGTCTCGGGCGTTTTCACTTGTGGACGCACCCGCAGCGCAATCAGGCCAGCACTGACACAGAAAAAAACAAACAGCATGTTGGGCCCCAGCATTCCCATCAAGCCGCCTACCAGCAAAGGTCCCATGCTGGCACCCGCACCAAATACGGCCAGTAAAACCGCTGCCAGCGACACCCGCTGTTCTGCCTCGATATTGTCATTGGCGAACGCTACTGCCAACGGATACAAACTAAAGAAAAAAGCACAACTCACACCACCACCGACAAAAAGCAGCCAGTACGGCCATGTGATGTTCACCGCCAGTGGAGCCGCCACCAACAACAGTAAAACACTCAATAGCCGAATCAGCTTCGGGCGCTCAAAAGTATCTGACAACCTGCCCAATGGCAGCTGCACCAAAAAACCGGCCGCCACACAAGTCGCCATAAACAAACCAATATCACGGGTTTCCATACCGATACGGCTGGCATATAGGGGAGCCAGACCATAAAACGCACCGACCACGGATCCAGCCAGAAAAATGGTAAACATCGCCATTGGCACTTGCTGGTAAAAGTAACGGAATGACAAGGATGCAGGGTGCAATGGCTCAGGATGAATGCGCCGCGTCAAGGCTACGGGCACCAGGCACAGGGAAAAGCACAGCGCAA
>Ga0265293_10009627_pt1 | contig 13834 bp, 16 predicted proteins | sample Munlanlewell138R_FD_192505 | JGI IMG/M metagenome (GOLD analysis project Ga0265293, IMG submission 192505) | Leachate microbial communities from a municipal landfill in Southern Ontario, Canada - Leachate well 138R | ecosystem: Engineered > Solid waste > Landfill > Unclassified | place: Canada...
ACCAAGAACATTTTCAAACAAGCATATGATACAGCTAAACAATTAGATAAAGAAACTAACCTCGTTCTTGGTGCTAACATTGCCGGATTCCAAAGAATTTACCGAGCAATGGTTGATCAAGGAGTAATTTAAGATGGAAGATAACAAGCTTAATACGATTAAAGCACCACATATTTTATTACCTAAAAAAGATATAGATATGTCAAAATGGGCTGTAATCGCTTGTGATCAATATACATCACAACCTACTTACTGGGAAGATTTAAAACGCTATGTTGGCGATAGTCCTTCAAGTTTTCATTTGATTTATCCAGAAGTTTACTTAGACCAAGACAATGATCAATATATTAAAAAAATTAATCAGGCAATGGCCAAGTACCTAAATGAGAATATTTTAAATGATTTGGGTTCATGTATGATTTTAGTTGATCGTAAGACTGCCTATGCCGAGCGTCGTTTAGGACTTGTTTTAGCTGTTGATCTTGAAGATTATAGTTATGAAGTGGGAAGTAAAGCTTTAATTCGTGCTTCTGAGCAAACGATTATTAGCAGAATTCCACCAAGAGCAAAAATTAGAAAAGATGCGACAGTTGAATTTCCCCACACTTTATTATTGATTAATGATCCTAAAAAAGTGATTATTGAATCAATTAATCAACAAAAAGATCAATTTGAAAAAGTATATGATTTTGAATTAAACATGGATGGTGGACATCTCAAAGGTTATAAAATTTTGGATACAGATCCAATAATTAAACAATTATATGGTTTGATTGAAAATCAAAATGATCCAGTTTTGTTTATCGCTGGTGATGGAAACCATAGTCTAGCTACAGCAAAAGCACATTGGGAAGAAGTCAAAAAACAAACAAAGGATTTAAGCCATCCAGCTAGATACGCTTTAGTAGAAGTTATCAATATTTATGATGATGGGTTAACATTTGAACCAATTCATCGTGTTATAATAAATGCAGATAAAAGCTTTTTGGATGGATTATTACCGCAATTAAAACATAAGTCAAATGCTTGGTATATTGATCAAAATGGTGCAAAACAGCCATTATCAAATGGCAAAGACGCGATTGAAACGTATGAAATTATTGAAGGCTATATCGATAAATATTTAAAACAGCATCCAAATGTAGCTGTTGATTATATCCATGGAGAAGACGATTTGATTGAAGTATGTAAAAATCAAAAGGGCAGTATTGGGTTATTCATGCCAACTATTTCTAGAAAAGAAATTTTTGAATGTGTTGAAAAGGGTAAGGTTTTGCCAAAAAAATCGTTTTCAATGGGCGAAGCATCAGAAAAAAGATACTACTTAGAGAGTAGAAAAATAGTATATTAAAAGGGAGATTGAAAGATGAGCAAACGTATTTATAACTTTTCAGCTGGTCCCGCAACATTACCAGAAGCTGTTTTAAAAGAAGCAGCTGCAGAAATGTTGAATTACCAAAATTCAGGTATGTCAGTTATGGAAATGAGTCACCGTTCAAAGGTTTATCAGCAAATTATTGATGAAGCAGAAGCAGATTTAAGAGAGTTGATGAACATTCCAGAAAATTACCGTGTCTTATTCTTGCAAGGTGGAGCATCATTGCAGTTCGCGATGATACCACTTAACTTGATGAAAAACAAAGTAGCAGATTACATTTTAACTGGTAACTGGGCACAAAAAGCTTATGAAGAAGCACAAAAGTATGGTAAAATTAATGTTTTAGCGTCCTCAGAAGATCGAACATATGCCTATATTCCTAATTTAACCGACCTTAAGATCAGTGAAGATGCAGACTATGTTCACATTTGTGAAAATAACACAATTTTTGGTACACGTTTTGTTGATTTGCCAGATACCAAGGGAAAAACACTTGTATCTGACCAATCATCATGCATTTTATCAGAACCAATTGATGTTTCAAAATATGGCGTAATTTACGCTGGCGCACAAAAAAATATTGGTCCAGCCGGGACTGTAATCGTAATTATTCGTGAAGATTTGATTCCAACCGAAAAGATTAAAGAAGTTCCAACAATGTTGCAGTACAAGATTCATAATGATGCAGGTTCAATGTATAATACTCCTCCAACATATGGAATTTATTTATGTGGAAAAGTATTTAAGTATTTATTGAGTTTAGGTGGTTTGGAAAAAGTTCAAGCATACAACATTAAAAAAGCTAATATCCTTTATAATTTTTTGGATAACAGTAAATTATTCTATGGAACTGTTGATGCAGAATACCGTTCACTTATGAACGTATGTTTTAAAACTGATAGTGATGAGTTAAATGATTTATTCATTAAAGAAGCTAAAGCTAAAGGATTTGAAAATCTTAAAGGTCACCGTGTAGTTGGTGGCATGCGTGCAAGCATTTATAATGCAATGCCAATTGAAGGTGTTCAAGCGTTAGTTGATTTCATGCGTGAGTTTGAAGCAAAACATACGAAGTAAGGTGAGACAATGAAAAAATTATTTTGTTTAAATAATATTTCGAAGATTGGTCTTCAAGTACGTCCGAATCACTATGATGTAACTGCTGATATTAATGAAGCTGATGCAGTACTAGTGCGTAGTGCATCAATGCATGAAATGGCTTTACCAAAGGAAACTTTAGCTGTTGCTCGCGCTGGTGCTGGGGTGAACAATATTCCCTTGGATGAATATGCAAGAAAAGGGGTTGTAGTATTTAACACTCCTGGTGCAAACGCTAATGCTGTTAAAGAATTAACGATTGCTGGCATGTTTCTAGCAGCTCGTAATCTTTATCCTGCAATGCAATGGGTATCTAACAACACACACGACACTGATATTGCAAAAACAGTTGAGAAAGCTAAATCACAGTTTGCTGGCACAGAAATAATTGGTAAAACAATTGGTGTCTATGGCATGGGTGCAATCGGTATTGCTGTAGCTAAGGCATGTCAAGCATTAGGAATGACCGTCTACACAGCAGAACGTAATTTTGAATCGAAAAAACAAGAAGCCGGTCTTTATCCAAAGACAATGATCGCAGCCAAGAGTAAAGAAGAGTTTTTTGGCAATTGTGATTACATCAGCCTTAACTTAGCATTATCACCAGATACAAAGGGTTTCATCAATAAAGAAGTTTTTGGCTTAATGAAAGATGGAGCAATTCTTTTAAACTTTGCTCGTGCTGCATTAGTTAATGATACTGACTTAAAAGAAGCTTTAGAAAGTAAGAAATTACGTGCATATGTAACCGATTTTCCGACTTATGAAACAGCAAATACAGAAGGTGTAATTAACATTCCTCATTTAGGTGCTTCAACGGAAGAGGCGGAAGATAATTGTGCAATGATGGCAGTTAATCAATTGGTTGATTTTATTGATAACGGAAATATCATTAATTCCGTTAACTATCCCAACTTAGATGCAGGTCCAAAAACAGAAGCATACCGTTTAACGATCTTACATGCCAACTTAGAACAACTCCAAGACGAAGTATTAAGAGCAATTCATAAACATGGTAAGGTTGCTAGAACAGTTACAAACCAATATAAAGAATTAGCGTATACTGTTGTTGATCTAAGTTCATTTGAGCAAGAACAGATTGCAAATTTGGAGAAGTTAGAAGGCGTTTATCGTATTCGCTTAATCTAACTGATCTAGATGAAAGAGGTTTGAAACCTTTATTTCAAGCCTCTTTTTATTTTGTAAAATCACATAATTGAGAAGATTGCCGCAATTTTAACAAAAAATAAGACAATTTTGATATACTATAAACGGAGGGGATTAGATGAAATTCAGATATGAATCAAATCGTATTTATGTCTTAGACGACGAAGGAAAGCAAATCGTAAATGGAACATTTCCGTGGGAAAAAGAAGGCGTTGCCAATGTAAATCATACCTTTGTTGATCCAAGTTTAAGAGGTCAAGGCATTGCCAGTAAGCTAATGCATGAAATCTATAACTATGCAAAAGAAAACAGTTTTAAACTGGTAGCTACTTGCCCTTATGCAGTTGTTTGGTTTAAGAAAAATCCAGATAAAATGGATATTATTGATGCTAAAACTCAAGCAACACTTAATCCTGAATGTCTAATCTAACGGGATATCGGTATGAAGAAAACATTTTTGTTTTTAGTTGCTGGCGGATCAGCATCAGGAAAAAGTACTGTTGTTCAAGAAATTTTAGAAAAAGCGGGTTTAGAGGATGTTTTAATTATTAAACACGATGATTATTATAATGATCAAAGTGAGATGACTCAAGAAGAAAGATACGCAATCAACTATGACCATCCAGATTCATTGGATAATGAACTGTTATATGAGCACTTATCAAAACTGTTAAAGGGTGAAACAGTTTTAAAACCAACCTATGATTTTGTGTTGCATAACAGAAGTGACGTAGTAGAAGAGATACATCCAAAACCAATTATTATTGTTGAAGGTATTTTGGTCTTAGAGAACGAAAAAATCAGAAACTTATCGAGTCTCAATCTGTTTGTTGAATTAGATGACGATACAAGGTTTATAAGACGTTTGTTACGTGATATTAACGAGCGAGGAAGAACTTTAGAAAGCGTTATTAAACAATACCAAAAAACGGTTAAACCAATGTTTCATAAATATATTAAACCAACAAAAAGGCACGCGGATGTTATTATACCTAACGAACGACAACATGATAATGCTGTCGATTTAATCGTTGCTAGAATAAAAGAAATTATAGGACAAAAAGAATGAGACTAATTGTTATTGCAATGCAAAGTGAAGCAGAAATGCTTATAGCAAACATTAAGCCAAATGATGAAGGATTATATCTTTTAAATGTTGATACTGCTGTTTTAGTGACTGGTATTGGTAAGGTCAATGCAGCTGCAAAATTAAGTTATATTTTAGCTAAGTATTCAGTCAAAAGTGTTTTTAACATTGGTCTTTCAGGTGCAACAGCGCCTTTTATGTTAAATGAATTTGTGTTGGTAAAAGAAGCTCAATATCATGATTTTGATCTTATGGTATTTGGTTATGAAAGAGGACAGGTACCAAAACTGCCAACTAGATTTACAAGTGATAAAGAATTGTTTAATAAAATAAAAGCGTTAGGATATCGTGATACGTTGTTGTTGACCGGAGATAAATTTCTCCAAGAACAACTGGAGGAAAAATTCTTGTGTGATATGGAAGGTGCTGGATTGTATCAAGTATGTCATATTCATAAAATTCCAATTGTTAGTGTAAAGATGGTTTCTGATATTATTGGCAGCAAGGACCATATTCAACAATTTAAAGCCTTTGATCAAGAACAAGCTGGTGTAGAAATTAAAAAGATTGTTCAGAAAGTTTTGGCGGTGTTAGTATGAAAAAAGGATTGATATTTTTAGCGAATGATGTCGAAGATGGAGAGGCTCTATTTACAAGAGCTTTACTGATTAGAGCAGGCTTTGAGATTGACACTGCTACCCTTAACCTAGACAAAAGGATTGTTACGGCATATGGATTAAAAGTAGAAGTGGATTATTTGCTTTCAGAGAATAATTTTAAGAAATACGATTTCTTGATTGTTCCTGGCGGAAGTTATGTCAGCAAGCAAATTGACAAAAATGAAGAATTGATTAAGTTGATTCAAGATTTTGAAGGTAAGAAAAAAATGATAGGAGCGATTTGTGCTGGTCCCCAGTTTCTGGCAAAGGCTGGCGTTTTGAAAAACAAGTCATATACAGCGTTTTCCGATGTCTCAAAATATGATAATACAGCCAATTATGTACCCAAATTAAAAGCAGTAACGGACGATAAAGTAATTACTGCTCGCGGTGCAGGTGTAATTTATGAATTTGTTTATGAGATTATTAAATATTATCAGGATGAAACTGCAGCCAAAACATTATTGGAAAAGATTAAACATATCTAGTCGTTATCGCCTTATTAAGCGAAAATTTGTTTGATTAAGGTTTGGTTCTTTCCCGTGAATGCATGCTTAGTTTGCCATTGACAGAAAAAGGGCATTTGTTAGATAGAAAATTCTTGACAAATCCCTAAAAATTGGTATAATAATATATGCGTTTGGTCAATGGCCCGTTGGAGAAACGGTTAACTCACATGCCTTTCACGCATGCATTCACGGGTTCGAACCCCGTACGGGTCACCATTATTTTTACCGATTGATTATTCGATCAATCTTCTGTACCCATAGCTCAATTGGATAGAGCGTTTGACTACGGATCAAAAGGTTAGGGGTTCAAGTCCTCTTGGGTACGCCATATTTTCGGGAAGTAGCTTAGCTTGGTAGAGCGCCTGGTTTGGGACCAGGAGGTCGCAGGTTCAAATCCTGTCTTCCCGACCACTTAATACTTTACGCGGGTGTCGTATAATGGCTATTACCTCAGCCTTCCAAGCTGAAGACGTGGGTTCGATTCCCATCACCCGCTCCAAATTGTATGATCTTACCCCCAAAAGTTGAACTTTTAGTACTTAAACAGTATGATAATGATAAGCTTGGGGGTTTTATTTATATGAAAGCGAATAATATCAACAAGCAATTGATGCTTATTAGCGATTTTTTTAATTTTTTGTTCATAGAAATCTAAATATTTTACTTCATCATCACACAAAGCAATAGATATCATTTAAATACCCCAATATTACGGTTTATATACATATTATAACATTAAAATCTAAATCAATTAAGGAGGAATAAGGAAATGAGTTTATATCAAATTTATGTTGAGGACAAAGAATTAAACGTTGTAGGGTTAAAAGAGTATAAAGGAAAAGTGCTTTTGATTGTCAATACAGCAACATCCTGTTTTTTCACACCCCAGTATAAGGGACTACAGTATTTATACAATGAATACAAAGACCAAGGTTTTGAAATCTTAGATTTTCCTTGCAACCAGTTTTCCCAAGGCGCAAAAGGGACTAATGTTGAGATTGATGAATTTTGTGTATCTAATTATGAGACAGAGTTCAAAAGGTTTAATAAAATTGATGTGAATGGTCCAGATGAATCCATTTTATACACGTATTTAAAAAGACATGAAAAAGGCTTTTTCAATCAGAGAATCAAATGGAACTTTACAAAGTTTTTAGTTGATCAGAATGGCCGTGTCATCAAAAGATATGCACCACTTGTAAAACCAGAAAAAATCAAAAAAGATATTATTAAATTGTTGAAGAAGGGAGAATAACGATGTTTTTAGCATTAAAAGAGTTAAAACACGCAAAACAAAAATTTGCACTTATAATTTCAGTTGTTGTCCTAGTAAGCTACTTGGTTTATTTTTTGACAGCACTTGCATACGGACTCGCTAGTTCTTATACAAATGCGGTAAATAAGTGGGATAGTGAAAGCCTTATCATGACGGTTGACGCAAATGACAACCTAATGATGTCATTTATGACAGAAACAGATTATAACAACACAACGGTAAATGGTGATAAAGCGAAGCTAGGTTTGTTTCCCGCGGTCATCAAGAATCCTCAAGCAGTAGAGAATATAGATACAAGATTGAATATTTATTTGTTCGGTATTGAAAATAATAGTTTTATAAAACCAAAAGATTCAAATGAAACATTAATTGATAACAAAGTCATCGTCAGTGACGAACTTAAGAAAAACGGTTATCAAATTGGTGATATGATCGCAATCTCAGGGAGTGATCTGGAATTAGAAATCATGGGGTTTAGCGAGAAAGCAACTTATCAAACAGCACCAGTCATATATATGGCTTTATCAACGTGGCAAAGTCATCGTTTTTCAACCAATACACCACCCGATCTGTTTAGTGGTCTAATAATACGAGGCGATATCAGTAATATCAAAGGTGAACTTGCAACTTATACAATAGATGAATATATCTTAACCTTGCCGGGATATACTGCCCAAGTCTTAACGTTCACAATCATGATTGTATTTTTAATTATTATTGTAGCATTTGTTTTGGGAATCTTCGTTTATGTTTTAACAATTCAAAAAACAAGCATATTTGGCGTCATGAAAGCACAAGGCGTTTCAAACGGATACATTGCTGGTTCTGTAATAATCCAAACATTATTTCTAGTAGCAATAGGTATCATCACTGGCTTGATATTGACTGAAATCACGGCATTATTTCTAAGTGATATAGTACCACTTGCTAGAAATATTTTGTTCTATATCATCATTACATTCGCATTTTTCTTGTTTGCTTTATTTGGGGGATTATTCTCTGTGAGTGCGGTCTTAAAAATTGATCCGCTTAAGGCGATTGGAGGTTAACATGAAAAAGATATTGATTGAGATGAAAAACGTTACAAAAGATTTCTTACAAGGTGAGAACGTTATCAGAGCATTAAAACCGACCAATTTTATCGCTTATGAAGGCGAAATGATTGGAATTGTTGGTCCGAGCGGATCAGGCAAATCAACATTTTTAACTATCCTTGGCGGACTCCAAAAACCAACAACCGGTCAAGTTTTATTAGACGGAAAACCATTTAGCGAACTACCTGTGAAAGAAAAATCAAAAGTACGTTTAAAAGAAATAGGTTTTATCCTACAAGCATCGAATCTAATTCCGTTTCTTACTGTAAAAGAACAGTTAGTCCTTTACAACAAGATCATGCGGTCAAAAGGTAATAAAGATTGGATGGATGAACTCTTTGAAAAACTAGGCGTTGAAAAGCTTAAGGACAAGTATCCAAATGAATTGTCTGGCGGTGAACGTCAAAGGTCAGCAATTGCTAAAGCCTTATACCATAATCCAAATGTTGTTTTCGCTGATGAACCAACAGCAAGTTTAGATACCAATAAAGCTTTTGAGGTTGTAAAACTTCTTGCTAAAGAAACCAAAGAGCAGAAGAAAGCAACTATTATGGTTACCCACGATGAAAGAATGCTAGACTTTTGTGATAAAGTTTATGTGATCGTCGATGGCACTTTAAGCGAAAGAGTAAACTGATTTATTTACAACTACGTGAGTGAAACTGACATGTAAGAAAATATAATTATGATTTATAATAAAGTAACGGTATATTAGAGATTCTAAGCAATCCGGTTAGGAAATATGTTTAGCAATTTCACATAGACACTAAAGAACCAATCATCAAAAAGATTGGTTTTTGCATTTTAATGAGTTGGTCACCACTTAACGACAGAAACAATGTGAAAATGGTAAAGGATAGAAATATTCTTTTTTAATGTAACACGTGAATGCTATTATTGAGTTAAAATAACTCTTTATTTATAGGCGGTATAATATAATCGAAAAACATGACAAAATAAGCAAAAAATAATGTAAGCGTTTTTCAAATAGACCTTTTCTAATGGTTTTGTTTGTGATACAATGAATTTAATTAATATATGATAGAAAAGGGTAAAAATATGAGAATAACAAAACATCCGGTTTTAACTTTTCCAGAGCGAAAAGAAGTAGCTTTCTTTTTCGAAGGGAAAAAGGTTTTTGGTTATGAAGGTGATACGATTGCCTCTGCACTTCATGATCTAAATGTCTTAACTTTAAGTTCTAGCATTAAAAGAAAACGGCCAAGAGGCTTTTATTGTGCGATTGGTAATTGTGCCTCCTGTAATATGGTCGTTGACGGCAAACCTAATGTGAGAACATGTATTACGCTCTTAAAAGAGAATATGCAAGTTGAAAGACAGACAAACAAGGGGGTGCTCAAAAAATGATTCAAAAAGAATTGATTATTATTGGTGGAGGACCTTCGGGTTTATGTGCTGCCAAAATTGCAGCTGAAGCAGGAATAAATGTTTTATTGTTTGAAAGAAGCTTTGCGCTTGGTGGTCAATTAGTCAAACAAACGCATAAGTTTTTTGGTTCAAAGAGTCAATATGCTAAAATGCGGGGATTTGATATTGCTAAAAAACTGATTAGTGATCTTGAACCACTAACAAACGTTGAGATTAAGACTAATACAACAGTTGTTGGGCTATACCCTGATTATGTCGTAACGACATTAGAAGATGATGTTTACACTCGTTATCAAGCACAAACAATTATTGTTGCTACCGGAGCTAGTGAAAAATCATTGGCATTTGAAAATAACGATTTGCCCGGTATCTATGGAGCGGGTGCAGTTCAAACATTGATGAACCTTTATGGAGTCATACCTGGACAAGAAATTGTGATGGTTGGTAGTGGAAACATTGGTTTAATTGTTTCCTATCAATTAATGCAGGCCGGTGTTAAAGTTAAGGCGATCGTTGAAGCAGCAAAAACAATTGGCGGCTATAAAGTGCACGCCTCAAAAATGAGACGTCTTGGAGTTCCGATTTTAACATCAACAACCGTAAAAAAAGCAATTGGAACCGACAAAATTGAAAAAATTGAATTAGTTAAACTTGATGATAAATGGCAAGAAATTGAAGGAACAAGTGAAGTTATGACTTTAGATGCACTATGTGTCTCAGTTGGATTGTCACCAATGTATCAACTATTATCAATGGTTGGGGCGAAAACTAAATTTGTTACTGAATTAGGTGGATTTGTTCCTATTATTGATGAACATCATCAAACAACAATTAAGAACATTTTTGTTTGTGGTGATGCGGTTGGAATCGAAGAAGCATCATCTGCCATGATGGAAGGTTATTTAACCGGACTGTATGTTGTTAAAAATATGGATAGAAAACATCCTGATCATAAAAATCTGTTAAATCTATATGAAACCCAATTAGGCTTTTTAAGAGATGGCCCATTTGGAATTAAGACCAAAGTCGGTCTTGAAAAATTAAGAAAGGAGCTTGACCATGCTTAATCAAACAGGTATTCCAACATTAGAACAAGTATTATCACGATTTCCAAATAATAAAGCACTTGCTCGTCCCAAAGCAGTATTAGAGTGTTATGAAGATATTCCTTGCAATCCATGTGCAACAAGCTGCCCTTTTGATGCAATTCATATCGGTGAAAACATTAACAAGCAACCAGTCTTAAATGTTGATAAATGTACGGGTTGCGGCATTTGTGTTCAAGCGTGTCCTGGATTGGCTATTGTTGTAGCTCAAATTAAAAATGAAGAAGCATGGTTTAAAATACCGTATGAGTTTATTCCAGCACCAGTTAAGGGTGAAATTTGGCGCGGTGTAGATCGAAATGGAAATGTAATATGTGATGCTAAAATTGAGTCTGTTTTGTTAACAAAAAAGCAAGATCACACAGCAATGGTCACAGTATCGGTTCCAGTTGAGTTCATTCATCAATTTGTTACGGTGAGGGAAAGACATGAATAAAAAAGATATCATTATTTGTCGTTGTGAGGATATTTCTTTGCAGAAGATCCATGATTTTTTAGATCAAGGATTTACAACTTTTGAGGACATGAAGCGTTTGCTTCGTGTGGGGATGGGACCTTGTCAAGCAAACACATGTGGTCATTTGATTCAACGTGAAATCGCTAAATATTTAGGTAAAAACGTTGAAGATATTCCAGTTCATAAAGTAAGACCCACTGCTATGGGTGTTCCTTTAAGGAGTATCGCAAAGGGGCAGAAAGATGAAAACTAATTTATTAATCATTGGTGCCGGTATTAGTGGTGTTAGTATAGCATATAATTTAGCTAAAAAAGGCTACAAGGACATTCATGTTGTTGACAAAGGTTATTTTACCAGTGGAGCTACGGGTCGTTGCGGTGCTGGTGTTAGACAACAATGGGCAACTGAGACAAACTGTCTTTTAGCGAAAAAAAGTATTGAGTTTTTTGAAAAAGCAGAAGAGATTTTAGAATATGACGGAGATCTTGAATTTAAACAAGAAGGTTATCTAATGTTAGCAACAACCAAAGAAGAACACGATCAATTCACTAAAAACGTTAAACTACAAAACAAGTTAGGTATTCCTTCAAAACAGTTAACTAAAGAAGAAGCATTGAAGATTGTGCCGCATTTAAATCCGGATGCTTTTATGAGTGCGACTTTTTGTCAGACAGATGGACATCTAAATCCTTTTAAAATGACAGAAGCTTACTATTTAGCAGCTAAACGTCTAGGCGTTACCTTCTCATTTTTTGAAGAAGTAAAAGCGATTGTCGTAGAAAACAGAAAGATTACAAAAGTCGTCACTACTAAACAAACATATGAAACGAGCCAAGTAGTTAACGCTGCTGGTGGGTATTCACATGAAATCGGAAAATTAGCTGGCGTTGACATTCCAGTTTATGCTGAAAACCACGAAATCTTAGTTACAGAGCCAATTGAGAAAATGCAAGGGCCAATGGTCATGTCATTTTCAAAGAATATTTATTGTCAACAAGTTCCTCACGGAGCATTTATCATGGGTAGAAGTAATCCAAATGTTGAGAAAAACCATGATATTGAATCAACTTGGCATTTTTTAGATGAAATGTCCAAAACTGTTTGTGAGATTTTACCAATTGTTGGTGAACTACGTGTGATTAGACAGTGGGGCGGATCTTACAATATGTCACCTGATCGTCAACCGATTTTTGGTAAAACAGATCAACTAGAGGGATTCTATATGGCCTGTGGCTTCAGTGGACATGGATTCATGTTAGCACCGATAACGGGGATATTGCTAAGTGAGATTATTATGGGTGAAGAAACATCCTTTAATATGGAAGAATTATCAATTGATCGATTTAAAGGTCAAACAGAATTCAAAATTGAAAAATCAGTTGTATAAAGGAGAGATGAAAGATGGCAATTTATAATTATCAAATGGAACCATTTACAAATTTTGGTTTAGAAGAAAACAAAAAGGCTTTTTTAGAAGGTTTGAAAAAGGTACGTTCTTATTTAGGCAAGGATTACGACTTAGTTATTGACGGGAAAAGAATAGAAACGGACAGAAAAATGCAATCTCTTAATCCATCAAATCATCAGGAAATAATTGGAACGATTTCACAAGCAGCAATCAAACACGCCGACTTAGCGCTAAACGCTGCACTTGAAGCGTTTGAAACTTGGCGTTTTGTTGATCCAAAAGTAAGAGCGGATGTTTTGTTTAAATCAGCTGGAATCATTCGTAAACGTAAATATGAATTTGCGGCTCTGTTGACGCTAGAAGCGGGTAAGCCATGGCCTGAAGCAGACGCAGACGTAGCTGAAGCAATTGACTTCTTGGAGTATTACGGTAGACAGATGTTAAACCTGGAAAGAATTGACGATACTGTTTTATCCCGTCCGAAAATTGAGCGAAATGAATATAAATACATTCCTCTTGGAGTTGGAGCGATTATTTCGCCATGGAACTTTCCGTTAGCTATTTTAGTCGGGATGTCAACAGCAGCTATTGTTAGTGGTAATACCGTCTTACTAAAACCAGCTTCAACTACTCAAGTTGTTGCGTATAAGTTCATTGAAGTATTAGAAGAAGCAGGGTTGCCAAAGGGCGTTATTAATTTCATTCCTGGAAGTGGACGCGAGATTGGTGATTATTTAGTCAACCATCCCAAGGTTCGCTTTATTTCCTTTACTGGTTCTAAGGAAGTTGGCGTGCAAATCTATGAAAAAGCAGCCAAGGTTCAACCGGGCCAAATTTGGTTAAAACGTGTTATCGCCGAAATGGGTGGTAAAGATACTATTGTTGTTGATAAAGAAGCGGATCTTGATTTAGCAGCCGATTCAATCGTTAGATCCGCATTTGGCTTTAGTGGTCAAAAATGTAGTGCATGTTCAAGAGCGGTGATTCATCAGGATGTTTATGACATTGTTGTTGAAAAGATGCTTGATGTTGTTAAAACCCTAAAGGTCGGCAATCCAGAAGATGAGAATACTTTTGTTGGACCAGTTAATGATATTAATGCCTTTAATAAGATTACTTCTTATTTCAAAGTTGGCGAGGAAGAAGGTAAACTAATCTTTGGTGGAAAAGCAGATAGCAGTAAAGGCTATTTCATCGAACCAACA
>Ga0265293_10009628_pt1 | contig 13833 bp, 12 predicted proteins | sample Munlanlewell138R_FD_192505 | JGI IMG/M metagenome (GOLD analysis project Ga0265293, IMG submission 192505) | Leachate microbial communities from a municipal landfill in Southern Ontario, Canada - Leachate well 138R | ecosystem: Engineered > Solid waste > Landfill > Unclassified | place: Canada...
GAATTTAAGCCTCTGGAGCATCACATCAAACGATAGTAGGTACGCCGAGGTCGGATGCGTTGAACGAGGAAGCAAACATTAACTTTTATAATGTTTTTATAGAGTTTTATAAGTTTTGTATAACGGAGTTGAGCTTTCCTCCCTTTATGCTGGGTGTACCTGTGCCTTATTTATGTTTTTGTACAACTGATATCATCGCCAAATAATTCTCTATCGGAACATATTCAGGTATGCTGTTACCGGAACCTAAAGCGTAGCCACCTCTATCGGAGGTTCTTTTTAGCATAGCCATAGAACGCTCACGGATTTCTTCGGTTGATCTTGTGCAAATAAAGTTTACATCTATTCCACCAAGAATTGCTATATCCTTATGCCAGCGTTCATATGCTTCTTCTATTGGAATAATGTTGTCTTCAAATGAGTGTTTTGCATCATATTTCATATAGTTTATAATATCGTCCATAACGCTTTCGAGGTTCCCGCAGGAATGTAATATAGCGGGTTTCCCGGAAGCATGTATTACATCAACAATATTTTTGTGCCAAGGGAATACGTATTTGCGCATATCTGTTGGGGATAACATGGTTTGAGTATTAAAGCCCCAGTCATCATTAGAAACTAAAGCTCCAACCGAATCAAAGCTGCTGCATATTTTATAATATTCGACAAGCCGAGATCCCACAGCATCGAATAGTTCACGGGCAAGGTCCGGTTCATCAGCGAGCATAAAGCACAATGCATCATAGCCTACCAGGTCAATCACGTTTTCCAGTACACCACCAGGTCCCATTATTATAAGCTTCATTCCTTCAGCCAGCTCATCTTTAAGTATATCAAGCCTTGAATAATCAGAATTTGACGGGCTTTGCCAGGGATATTCCGTAAATGTTTTGTAGTCATATATTAGAGGGCTCTCATTAAGCGAGATAGTTTTCTGCTTAATATGCGCACGCGTTCTAAAAGTAAAATCGGAGCCGTGAATTAATGCATAATCATATCCTCCGTTTTTAAAACCTCTTATCCGCAGCTTTAAGTTATAAAAATTATCTTCTTGTGATGGTAAATCATTTTGCGAAAGATGTGCATAAACAATGGGGTTCATAAATAACTCAAACAATACCGGACGGTCAGGTATCTCCCGCTTTAACACCTTCAAAAGATTCCCAAAATCATGCTTTGACATTTAAAATCCTCCTTCAAAACCAGACTTAATATTTATTGGTAGTACTACAGCTAAGTATATGAATTAATTCTGATAGGATTTCAGACATGAAGCCTTTGTCTTAAGTTCCTCTCAGGTAAATTTTATGCATTGTATTAATTAATTTTTCGCAAGTAGTAGCAACTTTAAATAAGCAGTAATTTCATGTATAATATAATATAGAATATAATGGTATTAAATTATTTTAGCTACACATTAATAATCATGTTTTTAACAATAATTACTTTTAGCAATATTAAGTGAGTAGGTATTTTTATGAAACCACTTCGTGAAGAAATAAATATGCCGGACAGAATGTTTCCTATGAGGATGTTTGTAAACAGGGCGATTGGTCCGCGTGTGTATGTTCACCCTCATTGGCATGAGGAAATTGAAGTTTTATATGTACTGGAAGGCGGTGCTGTTCAACAGGTTAACAAACGATTCTTCAATATAGAAAAAGAAGACCTTATTATTATTGGGAGTGATGAGATACATTCAACCTATACCGAGCATGATAAGAATACTGATATCCTTGTTCTTCAATTTAAACCGTTTATGCTTGGTTCAACTCATAATATAAAGCCAGAAGATGATTTACTTGAAGTGTTTTGTAGGCGATTAAGCTACCCAGAGCCAATAAAACCTTCAGAACTGGGAGCAAATGAATTGGCTGAGTGCATGAAAAAGTTGTATTGTGAATGGACGGCTAAACCACCGGCATTTGAAATGTTTATTAAATCTGGAATATACGGATTTATTGGATATGCTATACGCTTTTTTAAAGAAAATTCTCAAATAAGGGATGATGAAAATAGGAACCGGTTAGTAAAAACAATGCTTCAAAAAACCTTTGATTTAATTGATGAAAAATATGCATATGATTTAACCCTTGGACAGGCAGCTTGTGCATCTAACTTAAGTGTATCTCACTTTTGCAGGCTGTTTAAAAAATGCACAGGTATGACATTTACAGATTATCTGACCCGGTATAGAATAAACATGGCTGAGAATTTTCTCAAATCGGGCAAAAATGTTACAGAGACTGCTTGCTTGTGTGGGTTTAACAGCATTAACTCATTCACTCGTGCATATAAAAGAATAAAAGGCGAACCCCCTTCTTTAATTATGAGATAAAATACTATAGTCTGATCCTTGCAACCATCATCTAGTACTGGACCATCGTCGCTGGTAAAAAGAATTGCTGTAGTGCGAATGCTTCTCGGATTTTATATAATTGTCGCAGACAAGGTATAAAAATAAGTAGTACTGTTGATGTGCTGATTGCACAAGTTGCCATTGAAAATAGACTATTTCTTCTTTTTCTTTTTGATGATAATGATTACCCTAAAATTGCAAGGATTGAGAAAGGCTTAAAAGAATTCTGACAGTTAAGTATAAATGGATTTACAGCGATGTAACTGTACTATTTTTAAGTAGAAGATGATTTTGTCATACTTAATTAATTAGAGATAGTGTTTATATATAAGGGTGTGCTATAATATGATTATAATCCAGAAAGTCACAGAGTAACTTTCTGCTGCAAATTGTGCATGTATAGCTATAATTTGGAAGAACAAAGAGATGTTTTGGGTATCAATTATAATATGAGCTTCAGCGAAAAGAGGAGTAACGAGTCATGTTTATTGACAATCAGCAGGAAATAGAAAAACAATTAAAAGATATTATCTTAAAGTATGATATAAGCTTGCTTGTTACTTTTGGCTCTTACAATACTGATAGATTCACACAAGATAGCGATATTGATACTGCCTTTATTTCCAAGAGAAAATTAATGTCTAATGAAAAATTACACCTTCTTGAAGACTTGGTTTTTTATTTCCGTAGAGATAGGATAGATTTGGTTGACCTCTCAAAATCAGAACCGCTTCTTTCTTATGAAATTGCATGCAATTCCAGAATAATATATGAGGAGAATTCAAGTTATTTATTTTTTAAGTTAAAAGCTTCATCAAGATATGCGGATACAAAGTCGATAAGAGGCTTGAGAAAGGCATACCTTATGGAGCAAACGAGCTTAATGTAAGATTTTACCCTAGGAGATGATTGAATGTTCGGATTTGAGATAGCAGTTAGTAAATTGTTGAAACTAAAAGAATATATTGAACTATTGGAAAAAATAAAACCAGCATCATTTGAAGAATATATGGCTGATATAAAAACAAAGTACACAGTAGAAAGAATCGTACAGCTAATAGTAGATATTGCGTTGGATATAAATAATATTGTGCTAGCATATTTGAGAAAACCACCTGCGCCAGATTATTTTAATTCTTTTATTGATCTTGGTTTATATGGAGTATTAGATAATGTTTTTACTGTATCGATTGCTCCATCAACAGGGTTAAGGAACAGATTAGTGCATGAATAGGAAGATATTAACGATGAAATTGTATTTGCCAGCATTAACAAGGTTATTGATATGTACCGGAGGTATTTGGTGTTAATCAGTAAATTTATTAATGAACAAGAGTAAAATTGTAACACCACGTTACATAATAAAGCTAGGGGGGATTGAAGTGAAGGTTTGTATTATTGGTTCAACTGGTCATATAGGTTATGTATTTGAGAGAATTAATAACCTGAAAGACATTGAAATAGCAGGGGTTGCTCCGAGTACTGAAGGAGAAAACATCGATCGGACTTATAGTATTTCGGTTAAAAATGGTTTCTCGCCGGTAAGATATGATAACTATATAAATATGCTTGATGACATTAAACCTGATATAACTGTGGTAGCAAGTTATTTTTGTGATCATGCAAGAGTGACCATTGAAGCTTTGAAAAGAGGGTCGCATATATTTGTAGAAAAGCCTGTTGCTGTCGATTTAGAAGAGCTTAACAAAGTCGAAAGCATACAAAGAGAGTCAGGACGATATCTTTGTTCAATGTTCGGACTCCGGTATTCACCACATTTTAATACAGCGTGGAGGGCTGTAAAGGACGGAAAAATTGGCAGGGTAAGGCTCATGAATGCACAGAAATCCTACAAGCTTGGTAACCGTCCTGAATATTACAAGAAGCGGTCTACATATGGAGGAACAATTCCCTGGGTTGGGAGTCATGCAATAGACTGGCTTTATTGGTTTAGTGGAGAGATTTTTAAGTCAGTGTATGCAAATCATACAACCATGTTTAATAAAGATAATGGTGAAATGGAAATGTCAGCCCTTTGCCACTTTGTTTTATCCAATGATGTTTACGGATCTGTAAATATGGATTTTTTAAGACCTGAAAGTGCTCCTACCCATGGTGATGACAGGATAAGAATTGCAGGTACTGAAGGAGTAATTGAAGTGAGGCACGGAAAAGTATATTTGATTAATAATGAAGTGGAGGGCGAACAAGAACTTGTGCTATTACCCAAAAAGTATATGTTTGAAGATTTTGTGAAGCAGGTAAGGGGAGAAGCTGAATGCATAATAAATGCAGAGGATACCTTTGCTGTTACCAGAGCATGTCTTCTTGCTAGACAATCTGCAGATGAAAACAGGGTAGTTGAGTTCTAATGAGTTCAGATAAATAAATATCTTGCTATAGACGCAAGCTTAGGAGATGTATAGCATTGAATCAAGAACAGCACACAAAAAAACATCCGAATATTATTATAATGTATGCTGATGACCTCGGATTTGGAGATGTTGGATGTTATGGCGCCGTGGATATTGAGACACCCAATATTGACCGAATTGCCTCTATGGGCATTAAATTTACAAATGCCTATTCTGTTGCAGCTACATGTACACCAGCCCGATATGGTCTGCTTACTGGAGCGTATCCATGGCGCAATAAAAGCGCTAAAATTTTACCTGGAGATGCTCCTTTGATTATTGAGCCAGGATCTCTGACAATAATGAGTATGTTACAAAAGGCTGGTTATGTTACTGGAGTCACGGGAAAGTGGCATTTAGGACTTGGAATGGGTAACATAGATTGGAATGAGGAGATTAACCCCGGTCCCCTTGAGCTGGGATTTAACTATTCCTTTATTATGGCAGCAACAAATGATCGAGTTCCTTGTGTTTATGTTGACGGAAGAAAAGTGGACAAGCTTAGCGCTGATGACCCAATTAAAGTTTCTTATGATAAAGACAATCCGATTGTAGGGGTACCTACTGGAAAAGATAATCCTGAACTCCTGCGCATGAAATACAGTAGTGGACATGATGGCAGCATCATAAATGGGGTAAGTCGTATTGGTTATATGCAGGGTGGAGCCTCGGCTATCTGGAAAGATGAAGAGATGGCTGAAGTTTTTCTTAATAAATCAGTCTCGTTTATCACTGAAAATGCTGGTAATCCATTTTTTCTGTACTATGCTTTTCATCAGCCTCATGTTCCGCGACTACCAGGACCAAGGTTCGCAGGAAAAACCAAACTTGGTCCAAGAGGTGATGTGATTGCGGAAATGGACTGGTGTGTAGGTGAGATACTTAAGACTTTGGATAAATTGAATCTGACAGATAATACCTTAATTATTTTCACCAGTGATAATGGTCCGGTACTTGATGATGGATATGAAGACAGGGCTGTAGAGTTAAATAACATGCATACGCCAGCAGGTCCATATCGTGGAGGTAAGTATAGCATGTATGAAGGTGGTGTCCATGTTCCGTTTGTCTTAAGCTGGAAGGGAAATGTAGAACAAAGGGAATCATCAGCTCTGGTAAGTCAGGTTGATATATTTGCATCACTGGCATCTTTAGTTGGTCAACCGCTACCGCCAGATGCAGCTCCCGATAGTTTTAATATTTTGGATGCTTTCATTGGGAAAGATGAAGTTGGTCGGTATGAGCTTTTAACCGAGGGGGTAACTAATAAAGTTGTGCTGCATCAGGGTAAATGGGTTTACATTCCTCCTTATGAAGGCCCGAAAATTAACAAGCATTGTAATATTGAATTGGGTAATTCCGATGAGCCTCAGCTTTACAACATAGAAGATGATATTAGCCAAAGATTAAATGTAGCTGGACAATATTCGGATGTTTTAAATAGCATGTCAAAACGATTAAATGTAGTTTTAAACAGCGAAGCTACACGTTAGGTGATATGAAAATACCTCAAGCAATATTAGATTTCGGAATGAGTGTGATCTGAGGATTAGCTAACTTACTTTTGTAAACTGGACCAGTCCCCATTGTCTAGGAAAGTATACTTTCCTAGACAATGGGGATTGCAAAGGGGAAGCCCCTTTGCTGCTTTAAGGAGGGTGCTTAAGGATGCGGAGCATCCGTCGAAGGGAACCATAAGGTTCCCTAGCGAAAAAAAGTGGCGTAGCTACTTTTTTTATGCTATAATGTTTCAAATGGAAATGCGGTATAAAGAGGTATAAAATGGAGGATTCTTTCATAAAGATTGGTTTGTTGGGTGGTACCTTTAACCCAATACATTATGGGCATTTAATAATTGCTGAACAGATAAGAGAATTGTTTGAGTTTGACAATATAGTATTTATTCCTTCGGGGATTCCTCCACATAAAGATATTAATAAGGTTATGGGTGCACAACATAGGCTAGCTATGGTTAAACTTGCAGTAGAATCAAACCCGAACTTTTGGGTATCTGATGTTGAATCAAACCGGAAAGGCTATACCTACACCATTGACACACTAAGAGGGCTTAGGTCAACTTATGAAGGCGAAACAAGATTTTACTTTATTATAGGTGCAGATAATGTACAGGAACTTGTAACATGGAAAGAATTTAGAAAAGTTTTCGGAATGTGTGAATTTATTGCAACTTACAGACCTGGGTATGATATAAAATGTACTTCCTTGCTGATTGATCAGCTAAAAAAAGATTATATGGCAAGAATAACGCTTGTTCCAGCTTTACTTATTGATATTTCTTCGACAGACATAAGAAGAAGAGTTATGGAAGGAAGATCAATAAAGTACCTTGTACCTGAAAAGGTAGAGGAATACATTTTCAAAAATAATCTATACAGAGGATGACGTTTAAGATGGACAGGGAGAAAATAAAAGAGCGACTTGAAAAAATGGTTTCACCACAAAAATATATTCACTCCCTCAATGTTATGCATACAGCTAAAAGTTTATGTGAAGCATTACATGAGGACAGTGACAGGGCAGAAATCGCAGGGCTTTTGCATGATTGTGCAAAGGATTTGCCAGACGAAAGTATATTGAATTTATGTGAAAAATATGATATAGAGGTAGATGATATATGCCGTGTACAGCCCAAACTGCTTCATGGTCCTTTAGGAGCAGCGCTAGCTGAAGATATATTTAAAATTAGAGATGAAGCAATTTTGTGTGCTATAAGCTGTCATACAATGGGTAAAGAGAACATGAGTCTGCTTGACAAAATAGTGTTTATTACAGATTATATAGAACCTGATAGAAATTTTCCCGGTGTGAATCAGATAAGAAAGATTGTTTATACTGATATAAACAAAGCAATGATCATATCGCTAGAAAGAACCATAAAGCATATTATGGTAAAAGGGGGATTAATTCATCCTAATACAATAAGAGCAAGAAATTATCTTTTGCTTAATACCCGCGTTGCAGCGTTTTGTTAACTTATAGGGGAGGATTTTATGAACGTAAAAAAGAAATTGAGCTTATACTTTAATATAGTTACTTATATATCCGGTACTTTTATACTGTTGACACTGCTGATTATTATGACGATTAATTTTACTAATGATGCAAGAATACTTGCAAAACCAGCTCCCACTGAAATCGAACAAAATGGTGATGTGAACGCTAGCGATAGTGAGAATGGCTCGAACAACTCTGGTAATGATGAAAATAATGAAGGGATGCAGGTGTATGACCGTGGCTTTGAACTTGTTGATAGTACTGTAAATGGTAATTTGGACAATGAAGAGATAAAAGAAACTGATACAACTATTGAGGTAATAAATTTAACCGGAATTGATATATATGCAGACCAGTTAATTGCATCTTTGGTAGCATTCGGATATAAACCTGAAAGCAATAGGGAATATGATGAGGATGATTTAGATACTATAATTATAGACCGTACCGGTAAAGAGCTTGGGAAGAAGATACAGAATTTGTTAAGGTTTGATAATTTAATTGAAGAAGACAAAGATGATTTGTCTTATGACATTACTATTATTATTGGAAAAGATTTTATAACTCCACCTTAATAGGGTGATTGCAAAAGGAGGGATAGTTTTTTGCAAACAAAAAACAAAATTGAAAAAATTGTTACCTTTTTAGGTGATAAGAAAGCTAAAAACATTGAAGTACTTGACATAGGCAAACTGTCAGTGCTTACTGATTATTTTATCATTTGCAGTGGTACCTCTACTACTCATATAAAAGCACTTGCAGACGGACTAGAAAAGGAATTACTAGAAGAGGGTATAGAGTGTTCACAAAAAGAAGGATATAATAGTGCTCGGTGGATTTTACTGGATTATGACGATGTGATAGTACACATTTTTCATGAGCAGGAACGAGATTTTTACAGTCTTGAAAGGCTTTGGTCTGGTGGAGTTATGCCAGGGGCACAAGCAGGTCAGGATAACATTGGTATATAGGTAGTAGTTTATAAACGGAGGGTTACAGTATGTTTTATGACTTTAAGTCAATTGAAAAAAGGTGGCAGGAAAAGTGGTCGAACCAAAAAGCTTTTAAAGTAGAGGAAGATCCGGACAAAAAAAAGTATTATGTTTTGGAGATGTTCCCGTATCCGAGCGGGAATCTTCATATGGGTCATGTAAGAAATTATTCCATAGGTGATGTTGTTGCAAGATTTAAGAAAATGAATGGTTTTAATGTGCTTCATCCGATGGGATGGGATTCTTTTGGACTTCCTGCTGAAAATGCTGCTATAGCGAGAAAAATTCATCCTAACGAATGGACTTGGTCCAATATTTTTAACATGCGGAATCAATTAAAACAACTGGGTATAAGTTATGATTGGGACAGGGAGCTAGCAACATGCCATTCTGACTATTATAAATGGACTCAATGGGTGTTTCTTAAGATGTATAATAACGGACTGGCATACAAGAAGCAGTCATCTGTTAACTGGTGTCCATCTTGTGCTACTGTTTTAGCGAATGAGCAAGTTGTAAGCGGGCAATGCGAACGCTGTAAAGCGGATGTTGATAAAAAAGATTTAGAACAGTGGTTTTTCAAAATAACAAAATATGCTGAAAGGCTACTTAATGATATCGAAAAGCTGAAAGGGTGGCCTGAAAAGGTTAAACTAATGCAGCAGAACTGGATTGGTAGAAGCGAGGGAGTAGAGATTGATTTTGAGGTGGATGGTCTTGATGAGAAGGTCAGAGTATTTACTACCAGACCGGATACTATATACGGCGTAACATATATGGTAATAGCACCTGAACACAAAATTGTTGCTAAGCTTATAAAAGGTACTGACCAAGAGCATGAGTGCAATGAGTTTATTGCAAAAGTTAAAAAATTAAGTGAAATGGAACGTACTTCCCTAGATACTGAAAAAGTAGGTGTTTTTACCGGGAGGTGTGTTATTAATCCGTTAAACGGTGAAAAGGTACCACTGTACCTAGCAAATTATGTTGTTGCCGATTATGGTACTGGTATAGTTATGGGTGTTCCGGCTCATGACGAAAGAGACTTTGAATTTGCAAAAAAGTACGGACTAGATATAAAAGTGGTAATACAACCCGAAAATCAAAAGCTTAATGCCACTGAAATGCAACAGGCATTTATTGATATAGGATATCTTGATAATTCGGATATATTCAATGGGATAAAGAGTGATGATGCAATACCAAAAATCGCAGAGTATATTGAGCAAAAAGGATTTGGAAGCAAAACTGTAAATTTTAAACTTCGTGACTGGCTTATTTCAAGACAAAGATATTGGGGTGCACCAATTCCAATTATATATTGCGAAAGTTGTGGTGAAGTTCCTGTCCCTGAAGAGGATTTACCAGTAATATTGCCAACGGATGTTGAGTTTACTACTCAGGGTAAATCGCCTTTGGTAAGCAGTCAGAAGTTTATTGAAGCCAAGTGCCCCAAATGTGGTGGCATGGGACGACGTGAGTTGGACACGATGGACACGTTTGTTTGTTCATCATGGTACTTTTTGCGTTTTTGCGATCCTTGCAACAGCGACAAGCCTTTCAGTAAGGAAAGCGTTGATTATTGGGCGCCTGTCGATCAATATATCGGCGGTGTAGAGCATGCGATTTTACACCTTTTATACTCAAGATTTTTTATGAAAGTGCTTTTTGATATGGGTTATGTCTCCTATGATGAGCCTTTTTCAAACCTGCTAACTCAGGGAATGGTTTTAAAAGATGGTGCAAAAATGTCAAAATCATTGGGTAATGTAGTAAGCCCAGAAGAAATAATTGAAAAATTTGGTGCAGATACCGCAAGGTTGTTTATTCTTTTCACATCCCCACCCGAAAAGGATCTTGAATGGAGCGAACAGGGAGTAGAAGGATGCTACAGGTTTATAAACAGAGTGTGGAGGATAGTATTCGAATTTGCAGAGCAGATAAAAAAACCAGAAAGCAAGAGTTCTATTGAAGGGCTGGACAAAGATCTCCGCTATACTATTAACCATACAATAAAGAAGGTTACTGAGGATGTTGGGCAAAGATTCAACTTTAACACGGCAATAAGTGCAATTATGGAGCTTGTGAATGCATTATACAATTATAAAGAAAAGGTTTCGGAACAAAATTGGAACAGTGGCGTTCTTAAAGAAGCTATAGAAAGTTTGATAGTAATGCTTGCTCCTTTTATTCCACACGCTGCTGAGGAAATGTGGGAAGCTATCGGTAAGAAGGAAAGCGTACATGATGTGAAATGGCCGTCTTATGATCAGACTGCTCTTGTTAAGGAAGAAGTTGAAATAGTCGTTCAGGTTAACAGCAGAATAAGAGATAAGGTTACTGTACCAACCGGTCTTAGTAAAAAGGAACTTGAAGAGGAAGCTCTAAAAAATGAAAAAATAGCTGCACTCCTTGAAGGAAAAGAAGTGGTTAAGGTAATAGCCATTCCTGGAAGGCTGGTAAACATAGTGCTCAAATAGACCTAGGATAATGTAGTTTTGTGGAAGGTACCGTAAGGTTAAAGACTAACCTTACGGTATCTTTGTGAGTGTTATTGTTCACACCTTTACTGGCTCCATTAAGTGAACAATCATCTCTAACACAGCTAGTTACAGCGAAGCTCTACGCCAAAATGCGTTGAAGTAATGATTATTTTACTGTAATATTAATAAAGAAGAAATTGCTTTGAATTAATAGTAAAGGAATATTAGAGGAAAGTGTTATGAAAAAGAGACAAAAAGAATTAGTGACATTAATTATTTCGGTTTTGGTATTAGTAATTATAATATTAGTTTTTTATGGCTTACGAGGAGACAAAAATCACATGGAAGCTATAGCTGAACAAAATGATTTAACTCCGAACAGCTCAAGTGCGGTTATAGGCGAAAACGAGGATGTACCGGAGCCAACCAATACTCAGTCCCATAAGACAAGCCCAACTCCATCCCCAGAGGAGATTTATAACAATGAATTCATTGTACCGGTAGAAGGTGCAAGACCTTTTGCGGTTATGATTGACAATGAAGGGCTGAAAAGTCTACCTCAAGGCGGACTTTATATGGCACAGACCATTTATGAGACTGTAGTAGAGGGTGGTGAAACCAGACTCATGCCAGTGTTCTGGAATGTAAAGCCTAACATGATAGGACCTGTTAGAAGCTCACGGCACTATTTTCTTGATTATGCAATGGAGCATGATGCAATTTATGTACATATTGGATGGAGTCCCATGGCGCAAGATGATATTTCAGTATTTAAAATTAACAATATTAATGGTGTTGTAGAGGGATGGTCAGTTTTTTATGAACTAACAAAAGACATTAATAACTGGCAAGACACCTACACAGACATAGACAAAATCAGTGATTTTGCCGGAAGTAAGAAATATCGTATGGATACAGAGCATGAAACTGTTTTTAGTTACAATAAGACGAATATCACACCTGATGATGGTGAAAAAGCTGAAAAAATTAGCATACGCTATTCTGGCTCATATACCTGTGGTTTTGAATATGATGAAATGGAAAAAACCTATAAGCGCTTGAGAAAAGGTGAACCACATATGGAGAGAATAACAGGAGAACAGCTCAAGGCAAAAAACATAATAATTCAAAAAGTTAAGATATATGATATAAAAGGTGACACAGAGGGCAGGCAGGAAGTAGTAACTGTCGGAAGCGGGAAAGCAACCTTAATTACTTGTGGTAAAGCGGTTACAATAAACTGGTCAAAAGCGGAGCGTACATCAAAAACAGAATATACATATAAAAATGGGGACGAATTGGTTCTAAATCCCGGTCAGACATGGATACAGATCATACCAGAGTATGGTGAAGTGACAATAGAATAGGTTATGTTGGATTTCGCAAGTTCAATTATAATAATTACCCCAAAAGTGAGTTGAGCTACTTCATCTACACAATATACTGCAGACAAGTTCACTCTATTGTATGTGAAGTTCAACTGATATATGGTTCATATACAAGAAACAACTATAATGAGTAGTCTGACATTGTGTTATTATGTTTACTTCTGGTGGAAATTGTATTCTTCCCTTCTTTCCCTTATGCAGTGAGCTATTTCAACAGATTGAAGTGTAGTAGTTATATGATGATCCATTTTTTTCCCTGACTTTAAGCCGTCAAAAAAAGCTTTATTTTCGCCATAGAAACCATTAGCGTCAAAAAGATCTCTGGGGTTGACAAGTTCATCTCCAGTTATCTCTTTTACTACTTGTTTTTTTACCAAATGAATAAGACTGCCTTGTGAGTCAATCCCACCCCAAACAGGCAAGTTGAGTAAAAATAGGTTATCATTAGCTAAGACTTTAATTCTCTCCATAATAGCTCCATTAATTGGGCAAAAGGACAGGTGTGCGGTCGCACCTGATTCAAATTCACAAAACATAAATATATTTACTACATTTTCTCCTAAGTATTTAATTGATTGATACTGAAAAGTTATGTGTTTATAATTCGATCCAGACAAAAACATTACAGAATCAATCCCGTGAATTGCTGTAGTTGAAAAATCATCATCCTTCCTCCCTGAACGATAAAAATCAAGATTTAAATGCTGTATTTTCTCTGGAGTGAAACCTGAATCAAGAGCCTTTTTCAGTTCTCTAAGCAATGGCATGTAGCGCCTGTTGAAAGCTACATGTGCAGGAACTCCTTTTTGCTTTGCAGCATCTATTATCATTTGTGTTTCTTCCGAGTTTCTTCCCGGCGGCTTTTCCAATAATACTGGAAACCCTTTGTTTATTACTTCAACTGCAATTTTTGTAGTCAAATGAACCGGGAGAATAATACAAACAGCATCTGGTTTTTCAATATTCAACATGTCCTCAAAATTGGTGTATGCCCTTTTAAATCCAAATTGCTCAGCAAAAGCTTCAGACTTCAAAACATCAATGTCACAACATGCTGCAAACTCAACATCACTGTTTTCTATTGCATATTTTTTGAAAGATGGCCCATGACCTCTTGTTGCCATATTGCCACAACCTATTGTACAGATTTTAAAACTCATATAAACGCCTCTTTTCATATGT
>Ga0265293_10009631_pt1 | contig 13830 bp, 14 predicted proteins | sample Munlanlewell138R_FD_192505 | JGI IMG/M metagenome (GOLD analysis project Ga0265293, IMG submission 192505) | Leachate microbial communities from a municipal landfill in Southern Ontario, Canada - Leachate well 138R | ecosystem: Engineered > Solid waste > Landfill > Unclassified | place: Canada...
GGCTGGCCGATGCGCCGACGCATCCGCTGCAACAGACCCTCAAGGATCTGGAACGCGCTTATGCCAACTTCTTCGCCAAGCGGGCCGACTTCCCGCGCTTCAAGAAGAAGGGCCAGTCCGACAGCTTGCGCTATCCCGACCCGAAGCAGATCAAGCTCGATCAGAGCAATAGCCGCGTCTTCCTGCCCAAGCTCGGCTGGCTGCGCTACCGCAGCAGCCGGCAGGTGTTGGGTGAGGTGAAAAACGTCACCGTCAGCCTGTCTGCGGGCAAGTGGCATGTGAGCATCCAAACCGAGCGCGAGGTCGAGCAGCCGATTCCGAACGGCGATGCGGTCGGCATCGACATGGGCGTGGCCCGGTTCGCCACCCTCTCGGACGGCACGTTCTACGCGCCGCTCAACAGTTTCAAGCGGCATGAAGCCGCGCTGCGCCGTGCGCAGCAGGCCATGAGCCACAAGATGAAGTTCAGCAGCAACTGGAAGAAGGCGAAAGCCCGCGTCCAGAGGATCCACGCCCGCATCGGCCACGCCCGCCGCGACTACCTGCACAAGGCCACGACCACGATCAGCCAAAACCACGCGATGGTGTGTATCGAGGATTTGCAGGTACGCAACATGTCCAGATCGGCGACAGGCACAACCGAGCAACCGGGCAAGAATGTTCGAGCCAAATCCGGCCTGAACAAGTCCATCCTCGATCAGGATTGGTTCGAGTTTCGCCGCCAACTGGATTGCAAGCTGGCGTGGAGTGGCGGCCACCTTGTCGCCGTGCCGCCGCAGAACACCAGCCGAACCTGCCCGTGTTGCGGCCATGCGTCAGCGGACAACCGCCAGACACAAGCCCGGTTTGCGTGTCTGGCATGTGGCTTCGAGGAACACGCCGATCTGGTTGGCGCGATCAATGTACTAAGGGCGGGACACGCCCGGTTCGCCTGTGAAGTGAGCGATGCAGTAATGTCGCCAGCAGCAGGAACCCACCGAAGCGGCTCATTCCGGCTCGATGCTGGGGTGAGCGCCGTAGGAATCCCCCGACTTTAGGCAGGGGAGGATGTCAACAACTTGGCAATGGTCGTGGTCACGATGCCGCAATCGATGATCGCGATCAATCGGACAATCCACAAATTGGAGATATGATGAAAAATGCGCGCATGGCTGCTGAGCGGCTGATCCTTGAAAATCAGCAGAAGATCCGTTTTCATTCGCTGGGTTCGGCGTTCGGCATCGATGATCTGGCTGCGGCTTATGCGGTCCAGGACGAATTCGTGAAGATTTTACAAGATCAGGGCGAGGTGCCTGCAGGGTACAAGATTGGTCTGACCTCCAGGGCGATGCAGGACATGACCGGCATTCCTCATCCCATCTCCGGGGTGGTGCACGCGAGCGTGGTGCGGCAGTCGCCGGCCACGCTGCATCTCTCTGACTACGGGCGTCTGGGGCTGGAACTCGAGGTGGCCGCCCGGATCGGCAAGACGATCGAACCCGATGCGCCATTGCGTGATCTGGCGCAGGCCGCAGAAGCAGTCGATGCCGTATGTGTGTCGATCGAGATCATCGATGACCGCAATGCCGACTACTCGGAACCCCTCGATCTCCTCACGCTGGTGGCTGAAAACTCATGGAACCATGGCATTGTGACGAGTGAATTCGTGTCCGAATGGCCCGATCTGGCGGCCTGCACAGGACAGATCTACCGCAACGGGCAGCTCGAGAGCGAAGGCAGCGGACAGGGCGTACTGGGGCATCCCCTGATGCCGTTGGTGTGGCTCAGCGAGCACCTGTCCCGGCGAGGTGAAGTGCTGCCGGCCGGCACGATCGTCACGACCGGCAATTTCGTCCGAACGGTGTTTGCCGAAGAACCGTGCGTATTCCGCTTCGATATTGAAGGCCTGGGATCGGTCACGGTGAACGTCGAACACTGATAGGGGCACAGGCAGTCCGTACCCCGGAAATGCCTTTGAAAGGAGCAGAAAAAATGGATTTCGGTATTGCCGGAAAACGGGCGCTGGTCTGCGGGTCCAGCAGGGGTCTGGGCTTTGGCTGCGCCCAGGCCCTGGTGGCCGAGGGCGCACATGTCACCCTGGTGGCGCGCACGCCCGAACCCTTGCAGGCGGCTGTCGAGCGTTTGCGGGCGACAGTGGGCGAGGGAATACAGGTGCAGGCCGTGGCGGCCGACATCGTGACCGAGGCGGGGCGCGACGCCGTCCTGCAGCGCACGGGCGCCGACTACGATATCCTCGTGACGAACGCGGGCGGCCCGCCACCAGGTGACTTTCGCGATTGGGGAACGGCAGAATGGCAGGCCGCACTCAATGCCAACATGCTGACCCCGATCGCACTCATCAAGGCGCTGGTCGATGGCATGGCCGCACGCCGGTTCGGGCGCATCGTCAACATCACCTCGGTGGCCGTCAAGGCGCCGCTGGCGCAACTGGGGCTCAGCAATGGGGCGCGCAGCGGGCTGACCGGGTTCATCGCCGGCCTGGCGCGTGGGGAACTGGCGGCCCAGGGGGTAACCATCAACAACCTGCTGCCCGGGTTCTTTGCCACGGATCGCCTGCGGGCGACATTCGAGGCCGAAGCCGCGAAGCGGCAGGTCGATGTGCAGGCGGTCAAGCGTGCGCGCCTGGATGGCATTCCGGCCGGGCGCTTCGGTACCGCGGAGGAATTCGGCCAGCTCTGTGCCTTTCTGTGCAGCCAACAGGCCGCCTACCTGACAGGGCAGAACATACTCCTGGATGGCGGCGCCTATCCGGGGACCTTCTGATCAGGCGCGCGGCAAACCACGCCATCCTTCAGGGCGGGGCGGAATGGCCCAGCCGGTGAAACCGGCTCATGATCGGTCAGGTCGCCCGGTCGGGGCCGCCTTGAAATGCTGGAAGAGCGCGCCGGGGTTCATCAGCCCCTTGGGGTCGAACAGGGCCTTGATGCCCTGCATGAGGTCGAGATCGACAGCGCCCAGATAGGCCTGCAGTTCGTCGCGTTTCAGGCGTCCGATGCCGTGCTCGGCGCTGATCGAGCCATCGAGGGACAGCGCCACTTCGTTGATCGTGGCATTGATGGCGGTTGCAATGCTGTCCAGATCTGCAGCATGGGCACTGTCGTGCGGCAGGATGACTTCGGCATGGATATTGCCATCGCCCGCATGGCCGACGAACACCAGCCTGGCGGTGGGAAAACGTTCTGCAACCTGTTTTTCCACACCACGAACGAAATCCGGAACCCGTGAAACGGGCACCGAGGTGTCATGCGACAAAGAGCGCCCCGCCCGGTGGTTGGCCTCTGTGACTGCGTGGCGAATGGCCCAGATCTGCCCGGCCTGGGCCTGGCTGGCTGCCAGAACCCCTTCGGTCACGATGCCCTGTTCCATGGCATCGTGCAGGCTGGTGGCCAACTGGTCCTCCAGCGCGGCTGCCGGGTCGGGATCGGTCAGTTCGACGATCGCCGCCCAGGGGTGGCGCACCGATAGCGGGTCATTGGGTTTGTTGGGCAGGGCCATGACGTGATCATACTGGGCGCTCGAGATGAGTTCGAAATTCGTCAGGGTGCCGCCTGCCCGGCGCTGGATTTCATCAAGCAGCCGCATGGCGGCATCGATGTCCTTCATGCCAGCCAGGCCAACCGCCTGTGAGGCCGGCTTGGCGAACAGCTTCAGAACCGCCCCGGTGATGACGCCCAGGGTGCCCTCGGAGCCGATGAACAGGTGTTTCAACGCATAGCCTGTATTGTCCTTGCGCAGTGCCTTCAGGCCATTCATGATGCGTCCATCGGGCAGGACGGCTTCGATGCCCAGGACGAGGTCGCGCATCGGGCCATAGCGCAATACAGTCGTGCCGCCTGCGTTCGTGGCGATATTGCCACCGATCTGACAACTGCCCTCGCTGCCCAGGGACATGGGAAACAAGCGATCCGATGCTGCTGCTGCGGCCTGCACGGCGGCCAGCGTGCAGCCCGCATCCACGGTCATCGTGTTGTTCGAGGGGTCGATGGCGCGAATCCTGCTCATGCGGGCCAGCGCAAGGACGATCACATCGATGCCCGCTGGCGGGGTGGCGCCGCCGCACAGGCCGGTGTTGCCCCCTTGGGGGACCACGGCAACACCCGCCTCGTGGCACAGGGTCAGAACGCGGGAGACTTCCTGGGTGGACGCCGGCCGGACGACACACAGGGCACTGCCCTGGTACCGACGTTCTTCGTCCACCAGATAGGCGGCCAGGTCGCTGGCTTCCCTGAGGACGTTGGCCGGGCCAACCACCGATGCCAGGTCCTGCAGAAAGTTGTCGGATTTTTTCTGATCCATGGATTCACCTCTGTTCATGTCCGGATGTCGTCGACCGTTCGGCAGCCGGCGAAGCGCATGGTCGTGGTCAATTCGCCGGCCAGGATCTGCATCATCCGGGTCGCACCGTGCTGGCCATCGCAGGCCAGGCCGTAGAGCATCGCTCTGCCCGTGAGCACACCCTGGGCACCCTGGGCCAGAAGCTTGAAAATGTCGCTGCCGCGCCGCACTCCGCTGTCGGCGAGGATCGTCAATCGTCCGCCCACGGTCTGGACGATGGCCGGCAAGGCGTCCAGGACGGTCATGGCCGAATCGAAGTTGCGTGCGCCATGGCTGCTGACGACGATTCCCTCGGCCCCCATGTCGACCGCCATGCGTGCATCGTCCGGGTGAAGAATCCCTTTGATCACGAAATGGCCTGGCCATTTCTCACGCAGTTGCCGCAGGATATCCCAACTCAAGCGCGGGTGGTGGGTCAGCGAGCCCGCCGCCCCCGGGCCCAGCAGGGTGGCGCGAAATGCGGGTGGGTAATTGGCGAAGTCGGGTAGCCGGCCTCTCCGGATATAAGGCAGCATGACCCGCGCAACCCAGCCACAGTGTCTGGCAAGATCCAGAATATTGCGCATGCTGAATCTGAAAGGTATGTCAAACCCGTTGCGGATGTTGTATTCCCGGTTGGGTGCCACCGGCGTGTCGACAGTCACCAGCAGCGTGGTCACCCCCAGCGCCCGTACATGATCCAGAAGTTCGAGGCTGTACTCCAGTGGTTCCCATACATAGAGTTGAAACCAGGGCCGGCGACGTACGGAGTGCGCTATGCCTGAAATGTCCGTGATGGCCTCGGTGGCGGCACAGAACGGGATGCCAAAGCGTTCGGCGGCCCGGGCCAGCTCGATTTCACCGTTGTAGTGCACCAGCCCTGCGCATGCTGTGGGGGCCACCATGAAAGGCTGGTTCCAGTTTTCACCAAGAATGGTCACACGGGTGTCGGGCGGTGCCTCGTTGCGCAGCACCCGTGGCATGATGCGGTGTGCATCGAAGGCGTGCCGTGTGGCCAGGATGGCCGTCTCATCCTCGGTGCCCCGGTCGATATATTCAAAGACCCCGCGAGGCAGACGGCGTTGTGCGCAGGCGCGCGCCAAGTCGAAATTCAGGATCTGCACGCCGCTGTCCCCTGGTCATGCGGGCTGTGCGCCCATGCCTGTGCCCCTGGCTGGTGTCATTTGATCAGACCTGCCACGCGCGGCAGCCACAGGGAAATGGCCGGTATGTAGGTAATCAGTGCCAGCGCCACGAGCTTGACGAAATAGAATGGCAGCAGTGCGCGTGCCACCTGCAGCATGGACTTGCCCGAGATCGACGAGATCACGAACAGGTTGGTACCGACGGGCGGCGTGTTGAGCCCGATCATCAGGTTGACGATGACGACGATGGCAAAGTGGATGGGCTCGATGCCGAACTGCACCGCCGTCGGCTGCAGAATGGGCACAAAGATCAGGATGGCAGGCACCGTGTCCACGAATGCGCCCACAATCAGCAGGAATACGCCCACGATCAGCAGGAACACGTGTGGATCGCTGGTCAGGGACATGAACAGTGCGCGGGTGGCATTGGGTACGTTTTCCATGGCCAGGTACCATGCGAACAGATTCGATGTCGCAATGATGACCATGATGGTGGCGGTGGTGATGGCGCTTTCCTGAAACACCTTGAACAGCGCCCGTGGCCCGACCGAGCGGTAGGCAATCCAGCACAGCACCAACGCATAGCCGCAGAGCACGGCAGCGGCTTCGGTGGCGGTGAACACGCCCCCCCGGACACCACCAATGACTACCAGGGGCGCGGCCAGTACCGGCAGGGCCGTGATGATTGCCGTAAGCATGACCCGCAGACCCAGCGCCCGATCCTGTACGAGTGGATGATTGCGACAGGCATATGCGAGATACAGCATGAGCAGTACAGCGATCAGCACCGCCGGCAGGATGCCCGCAAAGAACAGCGCGCCAATGGAGATCTTCGCGGGTATCGCGTAGATCACCATGATGAGGCTGGGAGGCAGGATGGGCGCCATGATCGCCCCCGAGATCGTCAGGGCGGCCGCGAACTCCACGGTATAGCCACGAGCCTTCATCATGGGCACCATCACCGAGCCCAGGGCAGCCGTGTCGGCCGTTGCCGAACCCGACAGCCCGGCCATCAGCAGATTGGACACGACGTTGACATACGCAAGGCCGCCCCGTATGCGGCCCACCATGATGTCGGCGAATTCGATCAACCTCTGGATGACGCCGCCCTTGACCAGGATATTGCCGGCCAGTATGAACAGTGGCAGTGCGAGCAGCGCATAGCTGTTCATCCCCGCGAACATGCGCTGCGCTGCGATGGAAGGGTTGGCGATGCCGGACATCCAGAGCCCGACCAGGGCCAGCACACCAATCGCAAAGGCAATGGGTACGCCGATGATGAACAGAACGGCGAGAAGGATGATCAGGATGGCGGCCGTCATTCCTGGCGCGGATCCTTTGTGTAGAGTTCAGCGAGTCGGCCGATCAGGGCCAGTACGGACAGGCCGCAGGCGACCGGTATGGCCAGGTAGAACCAGCCCATGGGCAGGCGCATGGCCATCGATGGCTGGTTCCAGCTGCGCAGGGCCAGCTCGTAGCCCCCGAAGCTGATATAGGCAAGGAAGGCGGTCGAGGCCAGAATCGCCACGGTTTTCAGCGCCCTGACGGCGACCCCCGACAGATGCGCAGGGATCAGATTCAACCGGATGTGCAGGTCTTCATCGATGGCGCGATACATGCCAAAGAATGACAGGATCACCAGCAGGAGCTGGGAGAGTTCTTCGGGCCATGGCAGCGCCGCATGATAAAGATAGCGTGCCCCGACCTGGTACAGCATCGCGGTTACGATGACGGCCAGAGCCAGGGCGAGCAGGGCGTCGACCACTTTCCGGAAGGCGTTGATCACAGCCACGGATCGGTTATTCGACGAGCGCGCGCCTCTTGGCCCGGATGGCATCGATCTCGCCATAGACCGATTTCACGAAAGCCGGGTCGAGTTCTTTGTTCAGGAATTCCTGGATCGGCGCTGTCACGGCATCGCGGAAGGTGGCGATTTCTTCGGGCGAGGGGAAGGCGATTTCCATGCCCTTTTCCTTCAGGTCATTCACACCGGTGACGCGGGCCTGGTAATTGCGTTCGCCGTATTCGGTGGCGCTGGCCATCTGCGCGCCGGTCCGGACGATTTCGCGCAGTTCGACGGGCAGGCTTTGCAGGAACTGCTCGCTGACGATGATGCTCGTGAGGCCGATCTGGTGGCCGTCGAGGGTCAGGTGCTTCTGTACCTCGGCAAATGAATAGTCGTTGATGATGCCGATCGGGTTTTCCTGACCGTCGACCACGCCGGTCTGCAATGCGCTGTAGAGCTCTTCCCAGGGGATCGGGGTGGGCGAGCCGCCCATGGCCTCGACCATGATGAGCGACATGGGGCTGGGTGGCACGCGCATGCGGATGCCGCTCATGTCGTCCTTGGACTGGATGGGCTTCTTGTTGTTGGTGAAGTTGCGAAAGCCGTACGAGCCGGCAGACAGCATGCGCAGGCCCGTTTCATTGGCCATGTCTTCGTTGATCCTGGCGAACAGATCACTGGCCAGAAAATCGCGTGCCTCTTCGTCATTGGAAAAAAGGTAGGGCGCGGCCAGAATCATCATGGGCTTGTAGAACGTATCCAGCGTCTGTTCATCGGCCTGTGCGACCTGGATGGCGCCTGCCTTCACTTGCTCGAGTACGTCGGTGATCGAGCCCAGCTGACTGGCTGGCGAGATGATGACTTCGATCTTGCCGGCACTGGCCCCTTCGACATACGCCTTGAAAACGTGGTAACCCTTGTCCAGTGGGCTATCTGCCGCTTCTGCATGGCTGGCGCGCAATGTGTAGTCAGCCGCATGGGCGATTGACGGCAGTGCCAGCGCCAGAGCCAGCGTCGAAGCACCCAGTAGCCCAAGAATGTTTCTTTTCATGTCTGAATCCAGTGTCCTGATAAACCGAACCCGCGCCATGATTGGCGCGGGCAGTGGCAGAATCATCGTTGATTAACGGCCATGCTGTCAACAGCAGGCGGTATTTGAGGCTGCCCGATCTCTCCCACATCCCCAGTGCCTTTCATCATCCAGGGTGGTTGCGACGGCCTTCTTCTTCAAGCGTGCTCAAGCGGTTGAATTTCTTCGGCGATCATTTTGGCCACTTTGGCCTCTGTGATCTTGAGGTCATAGGCCTGCTGCAGATTCAACCAGGATGCCGCGTCTCCGCCGAAGTACGCGGCCAACCGCAGGGCGGTATCAGGGGTAATGCCACGGCGTTCGCGAACGATCTCGTTCATGCGAGTGGCTGGGACGTGCAGTCTGGTGGACAGGGCGTTGACGCTCATCCCCAAAGGCGCGAGATATTCTTCTCGCAGGATTTCGCCCGGGTGGATCGGGCGCATACCGTTGTTGGACATGGCTATCTCCATTTCAGTGGTAATCGACGATCTCGACGTCTGTTGGGCCGTCATCTGTCCAGACAAAGCAGATACGCCATTGGTCATTGACGCGAATGCTGTGTTGTCCAGCTCTGTTTCCTTTGAGAGCTTCCAGCCTGTTACCCGGAGGGGATCGCAGAAAGCCAAGCGTGTTGGCGCTATCGAGCAACTGCAGCTTGCGCTCGGCGACAGCCCTCACGTTCGTGAATCGAAGAGCGCGATGCCCTTCGTATAAAGCACGGGTCTCAAGGCATCGGAAGCTTCTGATCACAACCAAATTCTATGTCGTTTAACGTTAAGCGTCAAATGCTTGTTTCAGGTCTTGCCACCTGCGAACTTGTTTTGGTGCAATGTGGATATTGCAACCCGACGGCTCGAAATCGACTGCTCGATACAGTACCCCACTACAGGGACAGCCCTGGGTCTGATGAGTCTGGGCCAGTTTACGGTCAATTCGCAACAGCAGCGAAAAAAAGCTTGGGTCGTTCAGCAGGTCATGGCACGCTGGGCGCGTCTCGAATCTTAGGAAGCAAGGGATTCCCCCAAAAGATGACTTTATTCAAGCATCTCGAGGAGGATTACCCCATATCCATCACACTACCCGACCAAATTCCAACAAATATCCATCAGGAGCGGTGGACGTGCCCACGCGCCCGCGCGGGGCGCGACGTATCGGTGTCGTTCGTGAAGCCGAATTTGCGCGTTTCAATCCACGCGCCCGCGCGGGGCGCGACCGAGCCATTCGCCGAAGCGCTTCCCTTCCAACTGTTTCAATCCACGCGCCCGCGCGGGGCGCGACGCCAAGGATGGCTTTGAGCGTGTAGCGTTGCAGGTTTCAATCCACGCGCCCGCGCGGGGCGCGACAAGCCGAGGGGAAATCATGAGCAAGCGCTCGAAGGTTTCAATCCACGCGCCCGCGCGGGGCGCGACCTTTCACCGTCAGGCGGAACGACACCATCAATCGGTTTCAATCCACGCGCCCGCGCGGGGCGCGACAAACGGTGAGCCGCATGCCAGCGGCCCGGCTTGCGCGTTTCAATCCACGCGCCCGCGCGGGGCGCGACGCGACAGCGTTTTTCGCACCGGCCATCATTGCAGGTTTCAATCCACGCGCCCGCGCGGGGCGCGACCGCCGGGTCATAATGGTATGCATCAATGGTGCGGTTTCAATCCACGCGCCCGCGCGGGGCGCGACAGCACGCCAGCATGTACGAGCGCCTGCAAGCCATGTTTCAATCCACGCGCCCGCGCGGGGCGCGACTCAGCGGCTGCCGGATCTGTTCCTGCAACGCGTCGTTTCAATCCACGCGCCCGCGCGGGGCGCGACTGTCGGCCCAGTAGCCCATGGCTGGCTGGCGGGTTTCAATCCACGCGCCCGCGCGGGGCGCGACTTGCCACGACTGACGTGATGCGATTCTGATCGTGTTTCAATCCACGCGCCCGCGCGGGGCGCGACGGGCCAGAGTCTTGCCGTCGTGGGAGACTTCGCCGTTTCAATCCACGCGCCCGCGCGGGGCGCGACACACGCCCGGCTTGTTGTCTTCGCGCGGCTTTGTGTTTCAATCCACGCGCCCGCGCGGGGCGCGACGTGTGCAAGCGGGGTGCGGGCATCACTTAGGCGGGTTTCAATCCACGCGCCCGCGCGGGGCGCGACGCAGCGCCCATCAGGTCGCCAAAGTTATTCCAGACGTTTCAATCCACGCGCCCGCGCGGGGCGCGACCAAACCCGCCATCTATCGCACCACTGGTCAGGCGTTTCAATCCACGCGCCCGCGCGGGGCGCGACAGGTCCGCGCCGCACTCGCACAGGAGGGGTCATGTTTCAATCCACGCGCCCGCGCGGGGCGCGACAACGAAAGGGCAAGGAAATTATTACCAACATTAGGTTTCAATCCACGCGCCCGCGCGGGGCGCGACGGATTGCACCTCCAGGTCTTCACGGGTGGCCAGGTTTCAATCCACGCGCCCGCGCGGGGCGCGACTTTACCCCACCACGTGCCGCGCTCCAGCGGCTTGTTTCAATCCACGCGCCCGCGCGGGGCGCGACCCGCCGATTACCCGGCAAATGGTACGGTGCGCATGTTTCAATCCACGCGCCCGCGCGGGGCGCGACCATTTTCAATATGATCAACAGTACTAGACCGAGAGTTTCAATCCACGCGCCCGCGCGGGGCGCGACTTGCATCACTGATGATGCAAGCGGCCTGGACGAGTTTCAATCCACGCGCCCGCGCGGGGCGCGACCTACGTACGCCCATCGAGATACAGGCCTACACCGTTTCAATCCACGCGCCCGCGCGGGGCGCGACCCAGGGATGACGCAGAGCGCATGAGAGAATTAATGTTTCAATCCACGCGCCCGCGCGGGGCGCGACAAATATGCGGTGCCTGGGCGTTGGCACATCGCTAGTTTCAATCCACGCGCCCGCGCGGGGCGCGACGCGCCAATGACAACGCGCAGCGCACCGATTGTGGTTTCAATCCACGCGCCCGCGCGGGGCGCGACGGGGGACATCGCTTAGTTCCTCGGCCCCATTTACGTTTCAATCCACGCGCCCGCGCGGGGCGCGACGCCACGGGGATGGTGTTAGGGGCAGGGGTGACAGTTTCAATCCACGCGCCCGCGCGGGGCGCGACCGATGCCGGGGATCACCAACGTGTACTTCTCTAGGTTTCAATCCACGCGCCCGCGCGGGGCGCGACCGAGGCGATGCAAGACCGCTGACCTTGCGCGGTGTTTCAATCCACGCGCCCGCGCGGGGCGCGACGTCGATCAGATGCTGACCATCTGGCGCAACAAGAGTTTCAATCCACGCGCCCGCGCGGGGCGCGACGGAGTATGCTGAGGGAGCTGAGCACTAATGAGACGTTTCAATCCACGCGCCCGCGCGGGGCGCGACCTGCCGTGACCGGGAATGCCGCTGTGATTAAGGGTTTCAATCCACGCGCCCGCGCGGGGCGCGACGTCCAGGCCGCTTGCATCATCAGTGATGCAAACGTTTCAATCCACGCGCCCGCGCGGGGCGCGACATCGCTCGTCTGCGGCCCCGGCATGCTGAAATCGTTTCAATCCACGCGCCCGCGCGGGGCGCGACCCAACGCCTCTGATTTGGTAGGCGCCCCCTTTGTGTTTCAATCCACGCGCCCGCGCGGGGCGCGACCCTTGCGTGATCCGATGCGCCACCCGACTGATGCTGTTTCAATCCACGCGCCCGCGCGGGGCGCGACATCCTGGCCGAAGAACGTGCAGCACTTGGTATTGTTTCAATCCACGCGCCCGCGCGGGGCGCGACACACCAGCGCAGATACGCGCAGGACACGTTCGAGTTTCAATCCACGCGCCCGCGCGGGGCGCGACTGTGTCTTTATAAACCATTCTACGGTCAGAATAAAAACCCTTGTGTTTTGCGAACTGAAGCCATGCGCGTTGCTCAACGAGTGTGCTCGAACATACCGTTCAAAAATTTTGTTTTAAATCAATTGATTGAGACGGTGCGAACAGGTCAGGGAGATTGAGATCGATTGGGGTTCGCAGATCGGTGAGTAGGCCATACTCAAAAAATAAGGGGTGCATTCAAGTTCAATGTTGTTTTAGCACCAACGTGCTCGACTTTGCTCTGCCAATTCGCACCTAGATAGTAAAAACGTAAGCTGTCATGATCGCCATCAATGATGTCCTTCAGTCTCTCTTTGAGCCTGACCCACTGTGCATTATCTACTTCGATCTCAAATACTGAATACTGTACGCGCTGACCAAAATCCTGACAGGCTCTGGCGATATGGCGTAGCCGACGCGCTCCAGCTTTTTCTTCAGTGTGGCCAATGTCGTAACTGACGAGAACCATCATGACAACTATTTCCATAGAAAGGGCGGGTAAGCATCCAAATCTCTTCGCAGGTGGCGGGCAAGCAGTTGTGCCTGAATAAATGGCAGCAATCCAATGGCTACTTTTTCTCCAAGAAAGGGCTGTAGCAGTTCCTCGCGCTTGCGCTCCTGGTAGGCTGTGAGCACAATCTTGCGCGTGTCTTCCTTCAGCACTACGGCTCCCGAGTCCATGATGAGGAAGCCTTTGGCCGTGATCTGTCGACGATTGATTAAGGATAGAACCAAGCGGTCAGCCAAAAATGCGCGGAATTCTTCAGCCATGTCCAGCGCCAGACTGGGCCGTCCAGGCCGGTCACGGTGCAGAAAACCAACGGAAGGGTCGAGACCAGTGGTCTCCAATGCCGAACGACAATCGTGTGTGAGCAGCGTATAGACGAGAGAAAGGAGAGCATTGACGGGATCCGTTGGTGGCCGGCGATTGCGGCCGTGAAACCGCAGTTCGGCATCTGGTACCTGGATAAGGTGATCGAAGGTACCGAAGTAAGCCTGTGCCGCCTCTCCTTCATGGCCACGCAGCAGATCGACTGTTTGATCATCCATGAGTACCGTCCTGATGAATTTCAGGCGACGATGAGCATGTGCAAGTGCTGCACTGGCGGCAGTAGTGAGTTTATTGCCATGATCGCGCAAACCTCGACCGAGGACTGCTCTTTGATTATGGAGTTTGCCAGCGAGAATATTGCGCACGATGCGGGTGCAATGCGCTGGGTCGTCAGTCGCGCGATATTGCTCACGGCGCAGTAACACGTTGCCCGAAACAGGCCCCTCGACACGAGCAAGGAATTTTCCGTAATTGGTTAGGAAACTGACACTGATCTTCTGCTCGGCACAGTAGCCAAGCAATGGTGGAGACACCAATACGCGCCCGAAGCAGACAAGGCTTTCCAGCATGTGCGCAGGTACTCGAGCGCGCTCCTGATGATCGACGCTCATGACAATATTGGCGCCATCCTTGGTGAGCCATGCGCCTTCGGTAGCGACATATAGGGTGTTGAGTTGCTTGCGTATGATCGAGGCTCCTTAAAGTGGACCCCAGAATCGAGACAGCGGTTTAAGCTGTAATCCGAGGAGGAAAACAGCGTGACAGAGGTCAGGAAACGCAAGGTTCACAGCGCGGAATTCAAGGCCAAGGTGGGCATAGAGGCGGT
>Ga0265293_10009632_pt1 | contig 13828 bp, 11 predicted proteins | sample Munlanlewell138R_FD_192505 | JGI IMG/M metagenome (GOLD analysis project Ga0265293, IMG submission 192505) | Leachate microbial communities from a municipal landfill in Southern Ontario, Canada - Leachate well 138R | ecosystem: Engineered > Solid waste > Landfill > Unclassified | place: Canada...
TTCGGTAAAGGGGCAATTAATATTAAACAGAGCCGTGCCATAGAAGAGGGGGTAAAGAGGTATATCTCTAATGGACCCTCCAGAAAATTGAGAGGGTACAGAGTTAGAATCTACTTCGACAATAGACAAAATGCACGCATTAAATCGGAGGAGATAGTCTCTCTATTTCAAGAGAGCTACCCCTATATTCCTGTCTATAGAAGCTACGACAACCCCTACTTTAAAGTATCGGTGGGTGACCTTCGCAACAGATCGGAAGCTGTAGGGCTTCTAAATCGTCTCAAGAGAGAGTTTCCTTCCGCTTTTGTTGTTCGAGAAAATATCAATTTCCCATAAAGGGCGAGGCTAACCTCTATTTCTCCACCAATAGGGGCGAAACTTCAAGGCCAACCTTCTAAGAGGGGTTAGGTGACGGTCTAACTTTTCGGGGTAGATATCTTTAATATTGATCATAATCCCTGTCTCCTCTACATCGCCAAAAGTAGAGTTGAATGCGGTACCAAACACCTTCATAGAGGGGGAGAGATTCATATAGGAGTTGATAAGGGGTGGAATATTCTCCCCCAATCCTCTCACCTCTTTAGAGAGTTTTTTATACCCCTCATTATACTCCACACCATCGAAGAGCTCTTTAAAATAGCGATTCTCTATATCGTAATCTAAAGGAAATTTTGGGGTAACAAGGTTTAGGCTATCTTTAAAATAGTGGTTGAGAAAATAGAGGAGGGTATTTCTTGCCCTTGTATTGTAGTTAGAGTACATAGTCACTTTCCCAAAGAAATATTTGATATTGGGGTATCTTAGAATTAGAGCACCCAATCCATCCCATAGATTATCCAATGCAAAGAGCCCTTTTCTTTTAATATTGGTGCTCTGATAGTTGGGTTGTATAAAAGATCTCCCCAGCTCAATAATAAATGGCATATACTCCCTTTTGAACTCTTCAGAGAAGTTGAAGAGTTCATGGGTTGCCATATGCTCCTGCTGCAATGCAGTACATTGTATATAGCGATACCCCCCTAAGATCTCTTTATCTTTAGGGTCCCAAACAATCAGCTGTTTATAGCCGTTCTTAAGATCGGTGTCGTAGCTGTCTATATCTATTGATTTTCCAGTCCCTCCTCCGGTGAGTCTAAACGAAATCTCTCTAAGCCTCCCAATCTCTCTCATAGTGTAGGGAGAATTTTCGGCTGTCACCTCAAAAAGTTTATTATCTCCTCTTCTTGTGTTTCGGATAAATTTATCGCTGGTAAGCTCATCCATTATAAGTTTGCGCTCTACCGGCTGAATAACTGCTTTCATCACTTCTACTTTAAATTATAAACTCTTTTTCTAATCTCGCTATTCCACTCTTGAAGAGTTTTGCCATCGGTCAACTCTTCGTGGGAGATTGCTTTTCCAATATATAATTTCAATCTCCTATTTTTTTGTCTAAACATCTCGTGGGGAAGCAAGATAGTCTCAAAATTAAACTTTATTCCCAATCTCACCCTTAAATTGGCCAAACGATAAAAAAGATTGGAGTTTCTCCCCTCAAAATAGAGTGGAAGAATATCTCTTTTATGTTTTACAGCTTGTGTAAGATAGCTCTTTCTCCACTCCAAATCGGTAATCTCTCCCTTAATTTTTCTTGAGCATAAGCCGGCCGGAAAGTATAAAATTGGATCGTTGGAGAGGTAGCTCTCTTTTAACATCGCTACACTCTGCTGGCTCTGTCTCCCATATTTATTTACCGGTATAAAAACTGGTTTAAGAGGCTCCAGATGGTAGAGGAGGTCGTTGGTCATAGACTTAACACCCGAAAAGAGCTTTCCAAAGAGTTCCAACAGCACCAATCCGTCCAATCCCCCCATAGGGTGGTTTGATACTACAACATATCGCTTTTGCAAATCTATATTATCGAGTCCCTCTACTTCATACTCAATCTTTAGCTCTTTTAACACTTCGGAAATAAACTCTACACCCGAATAGTTCTTCAGCTTTACCAAGGCTAAATTGATCTCCTCCTGATGTATCAATTTTGCCAACCACCTGAATAGAAACTTGGGTATAACTTTTTGTAGCTTAGGATTTTTAGCTATAATAACCTGCTCTATATCTATTTTCAAAATGCTGCAATTTAGGGGCTTATAAAATGCTAAGTTAAATAAAAAACCTATCTTTGTATAAATAGTTCTCCACTTGACATATATGCTTAAACAGAGCCTACAACAGAAATTACAACAGAAACTTTCTCCATTACAGATTCAAACAATCAAGTTGTTGGAGTTGCCTATGATGGAGTTGGAGCAGCGTATAAGAAAAGAGTTGGAAGAGAATCCTGTTTTAGACGAGGTGCCATCTGAAGAGGATGACGATACCAATAGTAATCTCTCTTTAAGCGACTATACATCGGACGATTCTATCCCCTCATACAAATTAAGAAATACCCTTTCAGGCAAAGATGAGAGACCCCAATACAGTACATTTTCGGTAAGAGAGAGTTTTAATCAGAGCCTTATGTCGCAATTGGGGTATCGACAATTGGATAGTCGCACAAAGGCAATTGCCTCTTTCTTAATTGGGAGTATAGATGGCGACGGCTACCTAAGACGCAACTTGGATTCGTTGGTTGACGATATAAGTTTTCGCCTACAGATTGAGACAGATGAAGAGGAGTTGGAGCAAATTCTATCCATTATACAAGAGTTCGAGCCTATTGGTGTGGGTGCCAGAGATTTGAGAGAGTCTCTTCTAATACAGTTGAACCATAAAGAGAGTACCCAGGCGAGAGAGTTGGCACTTAAAATTTTAAAAGATCACTTTACCGAGTTTACAAAAAAGCACTATCAAAAGATAATGTCCCGTCTTTCGGTAGATAAAGATAGCCTCAGAGATGCAATAGAGGAGATTGTTAAACTAAATCCCAAACCTGGGGGTGAAATTGACGACTCCTATAACGAGCAGGCTCAACAGGTGGTTCCCGATTTTCTATTGGAGTATAAAGATGGAGAGTTGATAATCTCTATGCCCCGCTTCAATATCCCCGAATTGAGAGTAAATAGAAGGTATGCCGAAATGTTGACAAAGAGTGTAAACAATACCAAACCCGATAAAGAGGCTACACTCTTTATTAAACAGAAGTTAGACTCTGCCCGCTGGTTTGTAGAGGCTATTCGTCAGCGCCACAACACTCTCAGTAGTACTATGAGAGCCATTGTAGATTTTCAGCACGACTTCTTTATTGATGGCGATGAAACCAAGCTGAAACCGATGGTACTTAGAAATATAGCAGAAATTACAAACTTAGATATCTCTACAATCTCTCGAGTTGTTAGTAGTAAATATATTCAAACCCACTTTGGGGTCTACTCTCTTAAATATTTCTTTTCGGAAGGGTTAATGACAGAGTCGGGAGAAGAGGTCTCTACCCGGGAGATTAAGAAGATTTTGTCTGACAGTGTAGAGAAAGAAGATAAAAAGCGGCCATTTACAGATGAGGAGTTGGTTAAACTCTTAAATGAAAAGGGATATATTGTGGCAAGAAGAACAGTTGCCAAATATAGGGAGCAGCTCTCTATTCCTATTGCAAGACTTAGGAAAGAGCTTTAAGTTAGATTATACCTTCATCGGAGAAGCTAAAGTAGCTGTCGCCTGCAATAATTAAATGGTCTAAAAGGGTAATACCAAAAACTGCCGAAGCCTCTTTAAGAAGGTAAGTTTGTCTTTTGTCGTTGTCGCCCGGCTGTACACTCCCCGAAGGGTGGTTGTGCACCAAAATTATTGAACTGGCATACTTTTCCAAAGCGTTTCGTACAATAATCTTTACATCTACCACAGTAGCAGAGATTCCTCCGGAGCTCATCCGCTCTTTAGAGATAAGTTTGTTGGCACGATTCAGATACATTACCCAACACTCTTCGTGTGGCAAATCTCTAAGTAGCGGTTTTATGATTTGGGCAGCATAGGAAGAGGAGCTTACCCTCTCCATCTCTTTGGCTTCTCGAGTCATATAACGCCTGCTCAACTCAAAAAGTGCAAGGAGAGCTGATATTTTAGCAGGCCCCATACCCTTTATTGCCAATAATTTGTGGTAATTGACCTTTGCCAACTCTCTTAAACTATTGTCGCAACTCTTTAGAATCTCTCTTGAGAGATCTAAAGCGCTCATCCCTCTGCTCCCATTTGAGAGAAGAATAGCTATCAATTCGGCGTCTGAAAGCGATGCTGCACCCTTCTCCAACAATCGTTCCCGTGGCCGCTCATCTTTGTTCCACCCTTTAATTCCCCCTCGTTTCATAACACTACTATATAAAAAAAACTTCCCTAATGTGGGAAGTTTAGCTCAATAAGTGGAATCAAAAAAGAAAAAGATTAACTCAAAGTGTCAATAAATTGAGCGAGTCCACTTTTAAGATTTGCCGCTTTATTTTTGTGTATAATATTTTTCTTTGCCAATTTGTCTAACATAGAGGTTACCTTAGGCAACATTGCCAATGCACTCTCCTTATCGGGGCTATTGCGTATAGTTTTAATCGCGTTACGAGTAGTACGGGCGTAGTACCTATTGTGTAATCTGCGTTTTGCGCTTTGGCGCGCACGCTTTTTAGCGGATGCGTGATTTGCCATCTGATCTATTAATTAGTTTTGTAGTCCGTAGGGGAATCGAACCCCTATTGCAAGAATGAAAATCTTGAGTCCTAACCATTAGACGAACGGACCTTGTCCCATAATTTGGAACGCAAATATATAGACTTTTTTTGAAGTTCCAAAATTATTAGTTAAAAAAGTAATAAGAGTAGAGCAGCGACTCTACCTGTCTAAGGTAGTTTCGCTTGTTATATCGGGGAGCATATACAAATGCCTCTACCGCTATTATATAATCTCTATTTTGGTTCAAGAAGAAGTGCGACACAAAGGGGCCACCCATAAAGTCGTTCTCTACCTCCCATAATCCCCGCACCTCCCAAATCTCCCTCCCTTTATATCTAAAACGATAGAGAGCGGGCTCTACCATACTGTTGGTTATCATATAGGAGCGCTCTACCGGCCCAGGGACATTTCTCTTAAGTATTTGGTCCCTTTTGGCAACCAATCGCTCAAGTGTAAGATCCAATGTATCTCTATAGGGAAATCTATAGATAAAAACCCCTTGGTTGGTGTAGGTGGTCTCGTATGAAACCCAAGCAAACTCTTTTCCTCTCTTTTTAATTGAATAGCCCTTGGGGAAGTTGAGAGAGCCCTCGAGGTAGTTGGCCAATTCCTCTCTAATTGCCCGATCCTCGTACCTTTTGGCATTCTCAATTATTCTATTGCGCTCTGCCATAAGAAGGGTGTTTTTAAGAGATTCGCTACTCTCTTCTATTATGGTAGTAAGCTCTTTAGAATTTTTGGCTCTAATAGTAACAACAACTTGAGGCGCAGCCCAAACATTTTGCCTAACCCTCATCTCACTCTCTTTAATAGCGGAGTCGATATCTACAATAATTAGATTTCTATGGCTTTGAAAAATTTTAGAAAATGCACTCTCTGGGATTGAGATTAAGGTGAATAGTGGCTCCTTTTGTGGTAGAAAGGGGTGGTCTGCCATAAGAGTTGCTCTAATAGCAGCTCCCGAGTCGCCCTCCCATTCACTTTTGGCAATAACCACTAACACCTCGCCCGCCTTTCCACTAATATTGGGCATCAATTGAGCACCCTCCTTGCAGCCGGAGCTTAAAAGAGAGAGCAAAAAGAGAAAGAGAGGCAATAATTTAGTATAACGCATTAGAGTAACTATTTAAAAAGTCTATAGATATCGTTTCCAAAGGCCAATATCATTATTGCAAATAGGAATAGCATTCCTGCAACTTGAGCATACTCCATCAATTTGTCGTTGGGTTTTCTTCTTGTTATCATCTCCCAAAGAAGAAAGAGAATATGCCCTCCATCTAAGGCGGGTATTGGAAGTAGGTTGAGTACTGCCAACATAATAGAGAGAAAAGAGGTGATACTCCAGAAAACTCTCCAATCCCATTGGGCGGGAAAGATTTTTCCAATAGTAATAAAACTTCCCACCGATTTATAAGCCTCACTCTTTGGAGTAAAAATAAGTTTAAGCTCTTTTAGATAGTTTCCAACAGTGGCGACCGAATTTTTAGCACCTCCCGAAAGAGAGGAGAGAAGGTTATACTCGCTATTGGTAAATTCCAAGAGTTTAGAGGGGTCGCCCTCAATAATAACTCCTAACATTCCACTCTCGTTTATAGAGAGTTCAAGCTCTACTCTCTCTCCACCCCTTAACACCACTGCTCCAACCTCGCTTCTGTTACTCAACTGGGCAAGTAGAGGTGCGATATCTTGATAAACGGGGCTTTTAAGAGTGTCAATCTCAATTAGCCTATCCCCCGCATGTAACACTCCAAAATTTGGAGAGCTCTCTACCACCTCCGATACCAAGAAGGGGAGGCGTAGGGTAAAGAGTCCGGGAGAGTTTAAGAGTTGAGGCAAAAAAGAGGGATCGATATTGATTGTCATCTCCTCTCCATCTCTAATAATTTGGGCAGTTGTTGCCTGCTCTCTAATTAAAACTATCTGCAGTTCATGAAATTTCTCTACCCTATTGTTGTTAAAAGAGATAATTTTGTCGCCATTTTTAAAGCCCATCTTTAGAGCCAAATCGTTACACTCAACCCCATAGATAGCTTCACTATTCTTAAGATAACTATCGCCCCAAGTGAGCAACATCGATGCAGAGATAACTATTGCAAGTATAAAATTGAAGAGTACCCCTCCAAACATTACTAAAAATCTTTGCCAAGCAGGACGACTCCTAAATTCCCACGGCTGAGGCTCCCCCTTCATCGCCTCTACATCCATATTCTCATCAATCATTCCGGCAATTTTGCAATAGCCCCCCAATGGGAGCCAACCGATTCCATATTCGGTATCGCTATTTTTTGGCTTATACTTAAAAAGAGAGAACCCCGGATTGAAAAAGAGATAGAACTTTTCAACTCTAATCTTAAAGAGACGGGCAAAAAAGAAGTGCCCAAACTCGTGTATTAAAACTAAAATAGAGAGTGCCAAGATAAGTTGCACCACTTTAATAACTGTAACCATTTACCTTTTTAAAAATTTATTGTCAACTATTTTTTCTGCAAGAATGGTGCCCTCTCTATCGCTCTCTACTATCTCCTGCAGTGAGGGCTTCTCTATAAAATCAATCTCCTCTATCACCCTCTCTATAATCTCTACTATAGAGGGCAGCGCTATCTTTCCCTCCAAAAAGGCATTTACTGCCACCTCATTTGCAGCATTCATAGCGCAAGGTATATTGCCATCCCGTTCTATCGCCCTGTAAGCCACCTTTAAAGCGGGAAACTTGTTAAAATCGGGAGGGTAGAACTCCAACTTTGAGAGTTCTACAAAATTGACTCTTGGGGCATCCAATTTTAATCGAGTTGGGTAACTTAAGGCATATTGGATAGGGATCCTCATATCGGGATAGCTTAGCTGTGCAATAACCGAACCATCGCTAAACTGCACCATTGAATGAATAATCGATTGGGGATGTACTAAAATTTCAATTTGAGAGGGGGAGAGGCCAAAGAGCCGGTGTGCCTCTATCATCTCAAATCCCTTATTTATCATAGTTGCAGAATCTATTGATATCTTCTCTCCCATACTCCAGCGTGGGTGATTGAGTGCCTGCTCAATAGTTGCTCCACCCATACTCTCAATAGAGGAGTGTAAAAAAGGCCCCCCCGACGAGGTTAAAATTAATTTTTCGGGCATAGAGACCTCTCCCTGAAGTGCTTGAAAAATTGCCGAATGTTCAGAATCTACAGGAATAATGGGAACTCCCCTCTTGAGGGCTCTCTCCATTACAATGGCACCTGCTGCCACCAACACCTCTTTATTGGCTAAAGCTATCGCTTTTCCGGCCTCAATAGCATTTAGGGTGGGGATAACACCATGAAATCCTACCAACGCCGACAAGAGAATATCTATATTGGAGTTCTCTACAATTTTATGGAGCGACTCTACTCCTGCAAAAACCTTTATCCCTAAAGGATCTAACCTGTCAAATAGATATTTGTATTTGCTCTCATCTACAATAACTACACTATTGGGATTGTGTTCTATTGCCTGCTCTGCCAACAATTTGGCATTACGATTTGCTGTCAACACCTCTGTACTAAAGAGGGTTGGATGTTTGGAAATAACATCTAAAGCTTGTTTTCCAATAGAACCTGTAGAGCCTAAAATAGCAACCCGTCTCATTGGCAACCAATTAGAATTTAATATATTTTGTGGGATCTATAGGTACCCCTTTGTGCCAAAGCTCAAAATGGAGATGGTTATTGCTGCTTAGAGAGCCGGTACTCCCAAGGTGGGCTATTGCGGTACCTGCTACAACTTTGTCGCCCTCCTTTTTAAGTAGTTTGGTATTGTGTTTATAGATTGAGACTAAGTTATTATCATGTTGAAGATGTATATTATAGCCTGTTTTGTCGTTCCATGCGGCAAAAATAACTGTACCATCTAAAATGGCAAAAACAGGGGTATTGGCAGGTGCGGCAATATCTAAAAACGGATGGTTGTTCGCTTCGCTATAGCCGTTGGATATAACCCCCTTGACCGGAGTAAAAAAATGCAATCCTTCGAGCTGCTCTATAGTTCTTCGTTTTGCCGATGTCTCCAATCTTGCCACTCTATCAACCTCCCTTTTTAAAGAAGAGTCGCTCTTGTTTGTAAGGGGGGCAAGAGAGTCGCTCAACTTCTCTATATTTATATATTCCGATATAAAAATTTCGGGGTTTAGCGGCTCTTGGCCCAATAGGACTCTCTGCATATTGCTTAAAAAAATATCCCACAATTTTATCTCCCTTTCGAGCGAGTCTGCCCTAATGGCATTGCGGGTTATTGCCAATCTGGTCTCTTCATTGGGATATCCGGGAATAAGTTCTCTCAAACGGGTGTGAGAAATTGTAAGTGCCACAGAAGAGATAATTATAAGTAGAAATGCAACAGCAGAGATAACCAATGCCCACCCGTTGGCTCTCAAGACAAAAACCTCTTTATGGGAGGTGTCGTTAAAGATAGAAAAACGATATTTATTTCCTAACAGCCTCTTTTTTTCTCTCTGTTGTGCCATATCTCAAAACCAATTCCAAATGTACTAAAAAAAAGTAACTTTGTATTTATGGGAAAAATAGTAGGTGTCGATTGTGGTAAAAAGAGGAGTGGTCTTGCGGTGAGCGATCCCTTAAATATTTTTGCTTCGCCACTTCTTACCCTACCTTCGTTGGAGGTGGTTGACCATATATTAAAAATGATCGATAATGAAGGTGTTGTTAAAGTAGTAGTTGGGTATCCCAAAAATTTGGACAATAGCGACTCCGAAGGGGTGCAATATGCAGAACTTTTTCTAAAAAGGTTGAGAAAGAGGGCGCCGAATATAGAGATTATTCTTGAAGATGAGCGGTTTACCTCAAAAATTGCCTTTCAAAGTATGATTGACGGGGGGGTGAAAAAGATGAAGCGTAGAGATAAAGGAGCTGTAGACAAAATAAGTGCGGCAATAATTTTGCAAGGCTATTTAGATAGAGTCTCTTATAAGAGAGAGAGAGAAGAAAAAAAAGAGCAATAATATGATTTTACCAATATATCTATACGGATCCCAAGTTTTAAGGGAGAAGGCCAAAGAGGTAGAGATAGATACCCCCAGCCAAAAAGAGAAACTAAAAAGCTTAATAGCCAATATGTGGGAGACTATGGAGCAAGCCTATGGAGTAGGGTTGGCTGCTCCTCAAATTGGCCAATCTATAAGAGTTTTAGTTGTAGATGGAGCACCTTTGGCAGAAGATATGGCCGAATTGGAGGGGTTTAAAAGGGTTATAATAAATCCCGTCAAACTTTACGAAAGCGAAGAGGAGATTGAGTACAACGAAGGGTGTTTGAGCATCCCCGATGTAAATGCAATAATCTCACGCCCAAAAAAGATGAGGATAAAATATCTAAACGAGAACTTTGAAGAGGTTGTAGAGGAGTTGGACAATTTTGCCTGTAGAATGGTACAACATGAGATGGATCACTTAGATGGGATTCTTTTTACCGACTTGGCGCCACCTATTAGAAAAAAGATGCTTAGCAATAAGCTGTCAAACATTAGAGCGGGTAAATCCAATCCCGATTACAAAATTAAAAGATAGAGAGATTATATAGTATGGGAGCTTTTCACGCATATGATATAAGAGGAATTTACAATGTAGATTTCAATAGAAACGATGTATATAGAATCGGTTATTTCCTTCCCAAACTGCTGGGGAGCGATAAAATTTTAATTGGTAGAGATGTTAGAGAGTCGTCGCCGGAAATTAGGGAGTGGCTCATTAGAGGCATTCTCGATTCGGGTGCCCACGCATACGATATAGGTGAGAGCACCACCCCTATGCTCTACTTTGCCACTGTAAAACTTAATTTTTCGGCATCGGTGCAAATTACAGCTTCCCACAATCCGAAGGAGTATAACGGATTAAAAGTTTCAAGAGAAGATGCAATCCCGGTTGGATTTGACACTGGGCTGGGTAAATTGAAAGAGATGGTTGAAGGGGGTAGGGTTATTCCGGTAGAGGCAAATAAAAGAGGAGAGCTCCATATGGTGGATATTCGTAGAGATTATATTGCCTTTTTAGAGAGTTACAAAGTGGATCTCTCAAATTTGAGATGCGCTATAGATCTCTCCAATGGAATGGTAGCAACACTTATTAAAGATCTTTTAGGAGAGGAGTCGGAGTCGCTCCTCTATCTCTTCGACACCCCCGACGGTACCTTTCCCAATCACGACCCCAACCCTTTAGATCCCAAAAACATTGTAGATTTACAACGAAAGGTAATTCAAAACTCCTGCGATATTGGGGTTATTTTTGATGGAGACGGCGACAGAGTTATGTTTGTAGATGAGAGTGGCCGTTTTATATCGCCCGATCTTATTATAGCGTTGATGGCTCACTACTTTGTTGAAGAACGCAATTTGAAGGGGGCTGTTTTACAAGATATTAGAAGTTCTAAATCTATAAAGGAGTATTTAGAACCGTTTGGAGTAGAGCTCCACACTTGGAAAGTGGGCCGTGCCTTTGCTGCTCTAAAACTTAGAGAGTTGGATGGAGTATGGGGTGGAGAGTTGGCAGGCCACTACTACTTTAGAGAATTTTTCTATAGCGATTCCGGCTTGATGGCTGCCCTTATTGTTTTAAGAGTGGTCTCTAAGATGAAAGAGAGGGGAGTCTCTCTCTCTTCGCTAATATCAAAGATAGAACTCTATCACAATTCTGGCGAGATAAATTTTAAGATCCAAAAGAAACAAGAGGCGATGGATGCCGTAAAAGAGTACTTCTTGGCCAATGAGAGAGCCGTTGCAACTTTTGACTTCGACGGCTATAGAGTGGAGTTTGACCAATGGTGGTTCAATATCAGACCATCCAACACAGAACCCTATCTCCGATTTTTGGCCGAAGCCAAATCTAAATCTATTTTGGATAGTAGGGTAGAGAAGGTAAAAGAGCTATTGGCCCATTTCCAATAGTAAAATATAAATTGATATGGCCCTCCCTTCATTAAAAAAAGCCTTAAAACTATTGGCTTTAACGCTACTGCTTTTTATTGTAGCCCTCACTATTGCTACAATTGTCTATTCCCCAAAATTGAAAGAGGAGGCCCAAGATCTAATAAACTCCTCTATAGATGGAAACTTTCATTTTGATCGGGTAAAACTCTCACTCCTCTCCCATCTTCCCTATATCTCTATCAACTTTTTAGATTATAGCTTAAACTCCTTGGGAAATGAAGAGAACCCCTTTATAGAGGGAGAGAGAGTCTCGCTCACCTTCAATCCCTTTTCGATACTCTCCAAAAGAATAAAAGTTAAAAGGATATATCTTAAAAAACCCACCATATTGGTGCTCTTTGACCGCTATGGCCAGAGTAACTTCAATTTTATAGGAGAAGATATTGAGGATGCATCGGAGGGAGAACCATTTTCTAAAATCATAGATTTCAGTAGATTAAGATTAGTCGATGCCACTATTCTCTACAATGACCAAAGCACCCAACTCTCTATTGATGCACAAGGGGCAAACTTTAGAGGAAGAGGGAGCTACAGGGAGTCTAATATAACTCTTCGCTCCAAAGTGGCAGTAGAGTCGCTCTCTGTAGAGTATCAAGGCATTCGTTATATAGATCGGAAAGAGTTTGGCACCACCCTAACTGCAATTATAGAAGCCAATCCACTGCGGGTGGAGCTGAAAAGAGGTGCATTGAAACTATCACAATTGGAGGCTACCCTAACAACCCTTATTGAAGATCATCTTAATGGTTATCAATTAGATATAGAGTTATCTACAGGCAGAACTCCACTCAACAGGCTCCTTTCACTCCTTCCTGCCCAATATAGTGAATGGCTCTCTACAATGGAGTTTGGCGGGGAGTCGCAGTTGGCGCTCTCCCTCTCTAACCGCAATTCCACATTAGAGGAGTTTTCTCCAACCTTAGAGCTCTCCTTCGATCTCTTCGAAGGCTCTATCAAAGAGAGTTCATTTCCACACCCCATAGAGTCGCTTAATTTTTTCGGCCACTTGAAGCTGCCCAATTTCAATTTCGACTCCTTGGAGGTTGCGAGCAACTCCCTTAACTTTAAGTTGGGAGAGAGTCTCTCAAAATTAAAATTTAAGATAAAGGGTCTTCAGGAGCCATATATCTATTTAGATGGAGAGGGTGCTTTAGATTTGGCCCTACTTAGTGGGGCGCTATCTATTCCGGGATTCTCTTCGGAGGGGGAGTTGGATTACCTACTTTCAATAGATGGCAGATGGCAACCTCAAGCCAATCTCTTTCCAAAAGGTGAGGCTACAATAGAGGTAAGAGAGAGTTCACTTAAAACGCCATATAGCAGCCACTCTATAGAGGAGGCCAAAGCCTCTTTAAAGTTTGAAAATAGAGATGGTTCAAGAGAGGCAATGAGAGTTACCATAGAGCCCTTAGAGTTTAGTTTTGGAGGGGCTCCATTCTATCTAAAGGGCAAATTGGAAAACTTCAACAAGCTCAACTACACAATTGTTGCAAATGGCTCTCTATTTGTTGACTCTTTAGCCTCCCTTTTTAATATAGAGTCTCCACCTTTAAAAGGGAGGCTTAGTGGCAATCTCTATCTTCAAGGAGGGGCGGCCTCACAGCAGATTGAAGAGTCGGTTGAGATTGGTAGAGGGGAGCTCCTACTCCAAGATTTTAGATATAAGAGCAGAGCAATGCCCCATGCGATAGAGCTCTCTTACGCTTCACTCCACTTCAATAAAGAGAGGGCTATTTTAGATAGGACAGAGGTGGAGTATGGCCAAAATAGGGCACAACTTAAAGGATATCTCTCCAATTTTCTAAATTGGTCTCTTGCAAAGGGCACTCTCAATGGCGCTTTAGAGGTTAGCTCCAAAAAATTGCAGTTGGATGATTTTACCACCCTCTCTTCGGAACCCACCATTGGCGACTCTACCCAATTGGACTCCACCTCTTATAGAGTGATAGAGTTCCCCAAAGATGTGAACCTATCGCTTAAAGGGAGGGTAGATGAGGTTATATACAATAAAATTAAAGCTACAAATTTTGTAGGAGAGGCGGTTATTGCCAACAAGAGTCTCTTTATAAATGGTACCGGCATTGACATTGCGGGAGCCCATCTTCTTTTAGATGCCACCTATCGAGCAACAGATTCCAAACGGGCAGTTGTAGATCTATGGGCAAGGGCCGACTCTTTTGACATCAAAAGAGCTTATAGAGAGATTCCACTCCTTAGCGATCTATTTAGTAGTGGCGC
>Ga0265293_10009633_pt1 | contig 13827 bp, 14 predicted proteins | sample Munlanlewell138R_FD_192505 | JGI IMG/M metagenome (GOLD analysis project Ga0265293, IMG submission 192505) | Leachate microbial communities from a municipal landfill in Southern Ontario, Canada - Leachate well 138R | ecosystem: Engineered > Solid waste > Landfill > Unclassified | place: Canada...
CGATTTTACCCCTCATATCGTAACAGACTTATTCTATATAGATATATGATCTTTCTTATAGCATTTTACTATTGTTTCTATATTTTTATATATATTTTTACTTGTTTCTTTTCTATAATTGAATATCTTTTTTATATAATTTTTCATTATTTTAATGGTATATCAATGGTTATTTTATATATTTTCATGGTATAAATAGGACTTAATCCATTTTTTTCACTAAGCATCTATATGCTTCTACTATAATATGTATTTGTAATTATATGATTGTTGAATAACTATTCTCTATATTTTTTAATATATTCTCTTAATGCGAAACGGATACCTGCGGCCCACCCTAGCCCCATATCTGCAAACATCTCTTCAAGTTCGCTTTTAAAGGATGGTTCGATTGAAAAAGTAGTGAGAACTTTATTCTCTTTCTTTTTCTTGGTGTTTTTTTTAAAGAGTTCCTTTGCTTTTTGGGCGCTGATAGAATCTTCATTTTCTTCAATCGTAGTGTTCTTTTTTAGTGCCATACCTTATCTCCATATCTTATCGTTAATCTTTTCAATCGCCCGTAACGTGTTTGGTTTTAATCCCCGACCTCTGTATTTGAATAATTGGGGTGCAATATTCCGTTCTTGTGATTTTCTAAATGCGGGGTCAACTGGAATTTTAAAAACTTCAAAAGAACCAGACATGGCAGCTTCATATATTTCCTTATGTTGACGGATCCGCCCATCAAATGAATTAATAATTATCTTTTCATGTCGTACAGAACTTCTGAGATTTTTTCGAATTTTCTCTAATTCATCTATAAATATTTCCAGTCCATCCAAACTAAAAACTTCGGGTGTCATGGGAGTAATAATTTCATCACTTGCGATTAACGCAGATCGCTCCAGTTTACCGAGTCCTGGTGACAGGTCTAGGATAATGCGATCAAAAGAAGTCACTAACTCATGTACAAGATCTTGTAAAACGTATGGCTCATCAGCAATCTTAGTTTCGGCATATTTCTTCAAACTCCCACCTATGCCAAAAGTGGGTAATAGAAACAAATTAGGGACCTTGGTTATTTCAACGATAGCATCGGTAAAAAAACAAAATCCCTGTAAGACATCAGCAAGCTCCCATTTAAGCTCACTCTTACAAAACCAAGAAGAAGCATTACCTTGTGGATCAACATCAATTAACAATGTTGTATGCCCCTCGAGCGCTGATTGGCATGCCAAAGTACCTGAAATTGTTGTTTTTCCAATTCCACCTTTTTGTAGGTGGAAAGAGATAGTCTTACTCATTATTTAAACCTTATTATGAATTATTATATAGCCTCTACAGCTAGGATACAAGTTTTAACATTTAAAATATTACCTTTATAGTGAATAAAATGGATTCTGGTAAAATTTTGACTCATTTTAATACGAGATCTATAATATTTACTATTTTTCATCATGTATTACATATGTATTATATGTTGTTTTACTATTAAATTTATATGTATTTTATATTATTTAACTATAATATTTCAACCCACAGAAAATTATCGTACGTATACAAATGTACACCTCGATCTGAGAAGAAACCATTTTATTCAAATTCAACCTCCTGCATTTTCTATTTTATTACACATGTTTTAACAAATATAAACTATTATTTTTACATGTACAAAAACTGATATGTAAAGCGAGCAAGATCAAAGGGTTCTCATATAAATTTGTCTTGTTATTTTATCAGAGTGATCTCAATGATTTATCACTCTTCTATAAAAAGGATCAATAATTAGTTTATTCCGCTATTGTTTTATGCACATATGCATTAATATGTATATTATTTTTATATTGTTTATGTATATTATTTATATCACTTTAGTATTGTTTACATTGTTTTCAATAGATTTCCTCTTTTGTATATGATACATATATTGGCATATTCTATATCTTCAGACCCAGGATCTACCAGAGCATGCTTGCAAGAAACCAGACTAGGTAGTTTACTTGCTTTGTTCGCTACTTATCACTATCTTTAGTATAATTGTGACGATGGGTTCTAAAATCAAAGTAAGAAACAAGGAAAAAAGAATGCAATACAATGCTATTAAGCAACGTTTAGATGCTGCAATTGAAGCAGCACACTTAGCTGGAGAGTTTTTAATTTCTAATCAGTCTGGTGATTTAAAAACAACAATGAAGGGAAGGAGTGATTTCGTTACCGTTATGGATGTTGAATCTGAGCGAATAATTAAAGAACATCTACACTCCCTCTTCCCTGAGGATAATTTTCTAGGCGAAGAAATGGGTTTAGAACGAAATGGTGATGGTGGTACTTGGGTTATCGATCCCATCGATGGAACGACGAATTATATCCGTGGATTACCTGGATATACTGTTAGTATTGCTTATGAAGAGGAGCGCTGGAATCCAATAATTGGGGTGGTCTTTGACCCCATCCTTTCAGAGATGTTTCATGCCCATAAGGGGGGTGGAGCGTTTTTACAGGGAAAACCAATTTACTGCTCTGACACCGATCGCCAAAATGAAGCTATCGTTTTCACCTCTCCTCCGATGCGCTATCCAAAGCATTTCGATGCTTTCATGGAAAACTATAAAAATATTTGTCGTGGTATTGGAGAATTACGCGATTACGGTTCAGCTGCCCTTCATTTAGCATATGTAGCTTCTGGAAAAGGAGATGCATTCATTGAATATGGCTTACAATACCATGACATCGCCGCTGGAACAATTATTTTAGAAGAGGCTGGAGGAGCTATTTCACCAATCATGCCTGACAAGAGAAGTGAATGGACTGGAAGCATCATTGCAACTAACTTAGCCTTACACTCTTGGTTCACAAAAACTCTCCAATAGATCCTTCTTTAATTTACAAGAACCCCTTAGGAAACCTTCTCAGTACAGCTAAGGGGTTACTCCCCACTTAACCAAAGTTAGACACTAGAATCTTCTATAATGAGCCCAGAAATTGAATTTCTATCTTGACGAGAGCATAGCCCGAGTTATTTCTTATTTGCTGTCTATTTTTAATATCATCTTGACAGAGAAGGTAATAACTAGGTAGTTTTCTTCTCATATAAAGAGGAGAACATGTGCGAATTTATTGCTCATCTAGCATTAATCTTGGATTAAATCGTTTTTTCAAATAATAGCAATATCGCACATAAAAAGTCACCTCTGTACGAGAACTATAAAAATCATAATAGAGAAGATTATTATGAAAGTTCTCTATATACTGTCGTTGGTATGCAAGAAAGGAGTAACTGCAATGTCTAACTCACAATTCCCAAAAGATTATAGCCCCCTTATGGATCAAAAACACACCGAAAAAGCTATTAAGTTCGTCAAAGATACTTTTGAGAGTAACCTTTCAGGTGAATTATACCTTTCTCGCGTTACCAGTCCTTTGTTTGTCCCGAAAGGATCAGGTATTAATGATGATTTAAATGGAATTGAACGGCCCGTTTCATTTCAAGTGCTCAACCTTGAGAACCAAACGATGGAGATAGTCCACTCCTTAGCAAAGTGGAAAAGAATGGCCTTGGCTGATTATGGGTTTACACCCAATACTGGACTTTATACCGATATGAATGCTATTCGTCCTGACGATGTCCTCGATTCAATCCATTCAATTTATGTCGATCAATGGGATTGGGAATTGGTAATGGAGGCTGAACAAAGGAATTTAGCCTATTTGACATATATTGTAAAGAAAATCTATAGTGCCTTAAAACGCACAGAATTTCTGGTAGGTGAACTGTTTCCAGAGTGTAAGCCAACGCTACCGGAGGAAATCACCTTCATCCATGCCGAAGAAGCTTATCAACTTTATCCAGATCGCAATCCCGTAGAACGGGAAAAATTACTGGCTGAAAAATATGGTGCTATTTTCCTTATTGGAATTGGGTATCCACTAGCAAATGGAGAGATCCATGGAGGCAGGGCTCCCGATTATGATGATTGGTCAACACCAACTCATAATGGATATCATGGTCTCAACGGCGATATTATTGTTTGGGATAGTGTGCGTCATGATGCAATGGAACTCTCCTCAATGGGTATCCGTGTTGATCAAGAAACTCTATTACGCCAACTTGAAATTAGAGGTGAATTGTCTAGAAAAGAGCTCTATTGGCATAAAAGATTGCTAAACGGAGAATTTCCCCAGACAATTGGGGGCGGTTTAGGCCAATCCCGGATTTGTATGTTATTGCTTAAAAAAGCTCATATTGGAGAGGTTCAAGCTTCAGTTTGGCCGAAAGATTTCCATAAAGAGGCCACCAGCCATAGCCTACGACTCCTCTGAGAAAATCATTGACCAATACCATTCCAACTCTTACAATGCTTAAAACATAACAAGAGGGCTGGTATGCGTATTTTAAATTTTGGATCGACTAATATTGATATCGTCTTTGCAGTAGATCATATTGTAGCACCAGGAGAGACAATTAGTAGTACGAATATGACCCGTTCCACCGGTGGTAAGGGTGCTAATCAGTCAGTAGCTGTTGCTATGGCGGGCGAACATGAAGTTTTCCATGCTGGTAAAATTGGCCCAGATGGACTTTGGATTAAAGAAAAACTTCAGGCTAAAGGAGTCCGGACGGACTTTCTTACCGTTGGTAAAACCCCAACCGGCCAAGCTCTCATACAAGTGGCAGCCAACGGGCAAAACTCTATAGTACTCTATGCCGGTAGTAATAAAGAATTCACGAAAAGTGAGATCGAAGCTGTATTTAAACACTTTAACGCTGGTGACTGGGTCATGCTACAAAATGAAATCAATCTGTTGGATTATATTATAGAAACAGCCCATAAAAAAGGACTCTCGATTTGTTTCAACCCAGCTCCATTTGAAGCGAGTGTCTTAACTCTTCCCCTCGCCTATATTGATCTCTTAGTGGTCAATGAAGTTGAAGCGGAAGGATTATCTGGTAAAAAAGACCCCGTAGAGGCATTAGATGCATTGACTAACGAGTTCCCCGATACCGATATCATTCTCACCTTAGGACCTTTGGGTGCCCGCTATGGGCGCAAAGATGTTCGTTACAGCTATGGAACGTGGAAAGTGCCGGTGATAGACACAACCGCCGCAGGAGACACCTTTATTGGCTGTTATGTAGCTAATATCGCCAAAGGGAAGCACGTTCAAGAAGCCCTTGAACTAGCGAGTGCCGCCTCTAGTATTACAGTCATGCGCCCTGGAGCAATGGATTCAATTCCAAGTCCCGCCGAATTTTCAATTCTTGATGCATATACCATGAACTAATTACTCAAGAAATTTAGCGTAGATAATCGGGAATAAAGCCTCTACTCTCAAATATCTTCCGCTGTTGTGCTTTGAGGATTCGTTTGCATAAACGGATTGATTTTGGAGTTACTTCAACTAACTCATCATCTTTAATAAAACGAATAGCTTGTTCCAAGCTCATTGGGGAGATAGGAGTAAGGGTAACCGCGTCGTCTTTTCCCGCTGCACGTAAATTTGTCAGTTTTTTAGTTCTAGTGGGATTGCAAGCTAAGTCAACCTCACGGTTGTGTTCTCCGATAATCATCCCTTCGTAGATGGGATCTCCTGGGGTAACAAAAAGACGTCCCCGTGGTTCTAGTCCAAAGAGGCCATAGGCAACAGCAGTACCGGCTCTGTCAGAAATAAGGGAACCTGAAAATCGATCTGGAAAATCTCCGCGGTAGGCTTCATACCCTTTTAAAACTGCGTGCATAATCCCATTTCCTCTCGTATCAGTTAAAAACTCATCGCGATAACCAATAAGAGCTCGCGAGGGGATCTCAAAACGCATGGTCACTCTATCATCTGCTGCATAAGTAATATCGAGCATATAGCCTTTACGCTTAGCTAATTTCTCCATCACAATGCCACTATATGTTTCAGGACAATCAATCCTCAGGTATTCTATGGGTTCTAGCTTTTTACCGTTTTCATCTTCCTTACAGATGATAGTAGGTCGGCCAACACACAACTCAAAGCCTTCGCGGCGCATCGATTCGACAATAATGGCTAGTTGGAACTCTCCTCGACCCTTCACGGTGACAGTATCGTCACCTGGATTCTTTTCAACTTTAATAGAGACATTTTGGAGGGCTTCTTTCTGTAACCGCTCATAAATCTTTGTTGCTTGAACAATAGTTCCCTCTTTCCCGGCCAATGGTGAAATGTTTTTTCCGAACTGCATGGCAACAGTCGGTTCATCAATGGTAATTCGCGGCAGTGGTTTAGGGTTCTCCCTCGTGCAAATGGTATCTCCAATAGAAACCTTATCGACACCAGAAAGCACCACAATATCGCCTGGACCTACCCAATCAGTTTCATGAAAGGTGGGGCCGTCATAACATTGTAATCGTGTTACACGCAGGGGAACTCGTCCCTCCTTGCCAAGACAGATAAGAGAATCATGAGGACCAGCACTCCCGTTCACGACCTTCCCGATGGCCAGTCTCCCCAAGAAATCACTGTAGCCTAAATCGGATACAAGCATTTGGAACGGTTCTTCATCATTATATTCTGGAGCTGGTACCGTTTCCACCATTATATCTAATAATGCATGCAAATCGCCATCTAAGGCATTTGGGTCGACACCACATGACCCTTCACGACCAATACAATATAAGACAGGGACTTCGAGCATCGCTTCATCCGGGTGCAACTCTAAGAGTAGGTCGTAGACCTCTTCTAATACCTCTTGGGGTCGAGCATCCTGACGATCAATTTTATTTATAACGATAATGACGGCTAACTGGAGGGTTAGTGCTTTTTGCAATACAAAACGAGTCTGGGGCAAAGGTCCCTCAGCAGCATCAACTAACAACACCACACCGTTGACCATCGACAAACCCCGTTCGACTTCACCTCCGAAATCGGCGTGTCCAGGAGTGTCGATGATGTTTATCTTTACCCCTTTCCAATTGATGGCACAGTTTTTAGCACTTATGGTTATACCACGTTCTCGTTCAATTGCCCCCGAGTCCATGATTCTATCGGGGAGTGCGCCTTGGGCGAATAAGCCACTTTGACGGAAAAGTCCATCAACTAAGGTCGTTTTCCCATGGTCAACGTGGGCAATGATTGCTATATTTCTAATTTGTGAATTTTTCTTTATCATAACTGTACGATTATATCATACTAGAGGAAATTGCTACAGTAGTGGCGTCCTCTAGTAGGTTGCAATTTGCAACTTTCGTACTTATTTTACTCAATTTATTGATTATTACATTATATTTGGGAAAAGTTTAAAGGTGAAGTTTCTTCCACAGAGCCCTTTAACCACCGTGGTCTATCTATTGTTGAGCAGGAGATCCATCTCTTGGCGAACTAACGTGTCGCAGCGTTCGTTGAGTTCAATACCAGCATGCCCCTTAACCCAATGCCAAGTAATGGGTAATTTACTAGCCAACGAATCGAGAGCCATCCAGTATTCTTTATTTTTCACGGGAGCTTTTGCCGCTGTGCGCCAACCATTTTTTTTCCATGTATGGATCCAGAGGGTAATACCATTTTTCACATACTGTGAATCTGTATGAATTTGGATTGTAGTTACTGGTTTTAAATTGATACTAATATATTCTAAAGCCTTAATAACCGCTTGTAATTCCATCCGATTATTTGTCGTCTGACTCTCTCCCCCACTTTGTTCAACGAGACCGTTCTCACCGTCGTTAATAACGAACGCCCACCCTCCAGGTCCAGGATTCCCTGAACAACCACCGTCTGTAAACACTACTACATCTCTTTTTTGCATGGGCAAATCCTAGAAGATTGTAAGCATTGCGTCAAGAAACATCACCCATTACAGCACCGGCTTCTATTAAAAGATCAATAATGGACTGTGAACAATAATTAAAGCGGGCAATATTAAGTGGCATCCGCCCCTCCCCATCAGGTTCATTAACCTTACATCCTGCTGCTAATAGTGCTTTAACTACTGCACTATTATCATGCAGATGACACCCTAAGGCAAAATGAAGAGCTGTTTCACCACTCAAAGATTTTGCATGGACATTAGGTTGAGCATTAATCAGAGCAAGGGCAACTGGTGTAGAATCGGCGGCACAGGCGTGCATCAAGGCAGTCATCCCCTGCCAATCTGCGAGATCAACTGCAACTCCATGGGCGAGCAACAATTTGACCAGTTCTTCATTATCGAGAGCATGAATGAGTACCGGGAACCCCTCAGTATCAATTGCATTGAGATCAACACCCAATGATATAAGGGTTTTTACCATAAAAACAGGATTAGGATTTTCATACATGGCAACTACAATGGCGTTTTGTTGGACTGCTTGCTCTTCATCCCACCAGTATTCATCTGCATTAGGGGGAATCTCATCTTCAAAAGGAGGAATGACTGGGTATAAATCCATGGGTAAGGTACTGTTGAGATCGGCTCCTTGGGCATGAAAGAAACGGACTAATTCATCGTGGGTATTGGCGGCAGCCGCCAATAAAAAGAGTCGATTAAGATCTTCGGGGCTTATTTGGGGCAGTTGAGAATACAACAGTTTGGATATTTTCACGTTTGCGTTGTTAATTACCGCTTGTTTTACTATTTCAAAATTGACCCGAGCTCCTGCTGAAAGCAATGTTTCAATTACTGAAAGATGTTCATTTTCTGCTGCAGCATACATAAGAGGGCTTCTACCTGAAGCATCTAGTTCATTAACATCACGTATCTTTACTAAATATTGCTCTAAAGCCTGCCCTTCTTGGGCATCACAAGCCAAGGCACATAACATAGTAAATGGTTCAGATCGGTCCATATAGCGACTCCTTAATGGTGATTATTATACCATTTTGTGTAAAGCGATGCTATCGAAGATTTAGCAATGTAATACCTTCTCTATTATCTCATTATAAAGAATTTGTGTATTGACAACATTCGTAGAGGTTTATACCATAGGCTATCTGCGGTTCGGGTGGTTCAAGCCATCCGCTAAGAGGGAAACGGGTGAAATTCCCGTACGGTCCCGCCACTGTAATGAGGTAAGAACAGTTGCCATGTAATTGGCAACCACTGGAGATTCTCCGGGAAGGTACTGTTACGTATTCCTCAGAGCCAGGAGACCTGCCGCATATAATCCTGTCGATCTAAAAGATCGGACCTACGGAGCATAGGTCGGGTATGCAGATTCATGCCCAAACATCTTCAAAGGAGCGTGGCATGAGAATGCAAAAACAAATCGTCACATTTTTTACTCTCGTACTGGTTCTCTTTACTCTATTTCCGTTAGGAGCAGCCGGACAACAAGAATCGCTACAGATCGCAGAACCTGTGGTCTCAATTATTGATTCACGCAATGCTGAGATCTCTCTATTTGATTATCCACAGCGTATTGTTTCACTCAGTCCCAATCTTACGGAAACTTTATTTGCCTTAGGATTAGGGGATAAAGTAGTCGGGCGCAGCGATTATTGTGATTACCCGGCAGAAGCAGCTTCCATCCCTCCCGTTGGTGATCTTTTTACCCCTAGTGTGGAGAAAATACTCTCCCTTGAACCCGATTTAGTGATTATTGGGAGTATTGGCCAGGCCCAAACTGTTGAGGCACTTGAAACAGGAGGCGCTACTGTTGCTTATATCAATGAAGAAGCGACCATGGAAGGGACCTATCGTATTATTGAACAAGTTGGAAATATCACAGGAGCTTCAGCACAAGCAACAGCTTTGATCACAGAGATGCGACAAACAATTGATCAAGTTCTCGATCAAAGATCCCAAGCAAATTGGCCCACAGTCTATTATGTCGCCGGATTTGGTGAATGGGGCGATTTCACGGCAACAGGAGATACTTTTTTGCACGAAATTATCGTCACTGCTGGAGGTGATAATATTGCCCACGATGCAATAAATTGGAGTTATCAACTCGAAATACTACTTGCTAAAGACCCTGATATCCTCATTCTACCTGCAATGTGGGGCTCTACTCCGGAGGAAACTAAAAATAGTTTCTTAAGTCATCCCTCATATGCGTCGCTCAGTGCGGTAAAAAATGACAAGATTATCACATGGGTTGAAAATAATATTTTGGAACGGCAAGGGCCGAGAAGTGCCTTGGCTGTTTCACAATTAGCACAAGCTTTTACAGAACTCTCGAGGTAATCCATGATCAAGAAGTGCTACCTCCCTATTATATGGCTATTTTTATTGGTAGCACTCGTGGTCGTCTCTATTAGCTCATTAGCGCTGGGACCTGCTGGTATAACAATAAAACAAACTGTTGCTATTATTACTGGTGGGCCCACTTATCACGGGTCTACTCTGTTTAGTTCTGCCCAACACCGTATTATCTGGAATCTTCGCTTACCTCGAATCCTCACGTCACTGGTCGCCGGTATGGTTTTAGCCGTTGCAGGTATGGTATACCAAGCTCTCTTTCGCAATCCCATGGCTGACCCCTATGTGTTAGGAATTTCCAGTGGTGCAGCTTTTGGTGTTGCTTTTGCAGCTTTTATTGGTTTTATCGGTGGTGCAACTGGAGTCTGGCAAGTTCCTCTTGCTGCCTTTTTAGGCGCAGCTGGAACTGCTTTGTGTATTTTCTTTTTATCTGGTGGAATTCGCCGCTCGCCTGCAACACTACTGCTGACTGGCATTGCCTTAAATTTCTTACTTTCTGCACTCATGACCCTTTTTATGTATCTTAATCGGGCCCAATTACAAAGTATTATGCAGTGGACACTAGGGAGTTTTAGTACGTCTAATTGGTCGAAACTACTCATCATAAGTATAACAGCAACCTTCAGTATTATTCCGATTGGCCTACTTACCCGCGAGCTCGACATTCTCCTGTTAGATGAAGCTTCAGCGCTATCTATTGGTGTTTCAGTTAGAACAGTACGGTTAATTTTATTAGCACTCTCTACCCTTGCGACCTCTATAACGGTGGCATTTTGTGGTATCATTGGCTTCGTTGGACTTATGGTTCCGCATATAATGCGCCTTATTACCGGCCCCCGCCATGCCAAACTCCTCCCCTTTTCCCTAGTCGGAGGGGCGTTGATGATGGTAACAGCCGATACTCTCGCTCGCACAGTTTTAGGAGCATCAGAATTACCCGTTGGGATTATTACAGCTATTGCAGGAGCACCTTTATTTATTGTTCTCCTCATTAACCATAAGCGGGAGGTACGTTAATGCAATCTGTAGTAGGTTCTATTCGCAATTTGAATTGGTCGTACCGTGATAAACCATTATTTACCAATGTAAGCACCGATTTTCCTTCTGGGGCTTTTATCTCGATTATCGGGCCTAATGGTTCAGGAAAAACCACCTTATTGCGCCATTTTCTCCGTATCTTACCTTCTCCTAAAGGAACTATTATATTACCGGATGGAGATTTGCAAGATTATCAACAAATTGATTTAGCTAAACATATTAGTTATGTGCCCCAGCAAAGTCGTCTTGAATATGATTTCACCGTATATGAGTGCATAGCTATGGGACGTTACGCCCATGGTGGTCGATTTTCCACTCTTACTAACGACGATCATCTGTTGATTACTAAGGCAATGGAGGCTATGGAACTCACCCAGCTCGAAAAACGCTTGGCAACTGAGTTATCGGGTGGTGAATATCAACGAATGTTAATAGCCAGAGCTTTAGCTCAGCAGTCATCTGTTATCTTGCTCGATGAACCAGTAAGTCATCTCGATGTCCACAATCAACGTGAAATATTAAGTCTGTTACGCTGCCTAGTTGAGCAGAAAATCACAACGGTCGTATGTGTGCTACACGATCTCAATGCCGTTAGTGCTTTTAGTGATTTAGTAATTATGATGGATTCAGGAAAGATTGTTGCCGAGGGCTCGGTCGAGGAAGTGCTTACCAAAGAGCGTATCGAGGAGGTCTATAAGGTTAGTGTAGAACTACACTATACAAGTCCTAGTAAACCGCCTCTGGTAATGCCTAAGTGGCGCTGATTAACGACTTCCCGTCTTTTTAATAATATGAAATCCAAACTTGGTCGGTACTATGGGGCTAATTGCCCCCACTGACATCCGTTTTACGGCCTGTTCAAAAGGGGCTACCATCGCTCCTTCACCAAACCATCCCAGATCTCCACCTTTGCTCTTACTGGAACAGGTCGAAAAATCACGGGCGAGGGATGCAAAATTGGCCCCTCCTAGAATCCGTTTACGAAGATCTTCTGCAAGTTTTCTATCTTTAACCAGAATGTGACTTGCTCTAAATTCCATATCGTTGACTCCTATATATCTTGTAGCATTTCACTATAATAGCGCCCTTGTAGCGGATAATCCCCCACTCCAAGTTGTTTTCTGATCTTTGCTAAATACTCTAGGGTTGCCGCAACTGTTGCATCAGAGGCCTGTTTAGCTAATAGCTTTTCTATTTCTAAAAACCATCCAAGGTGTTCTACTTCTACGAGCTCAATAGTTAATGTATCTTGTTGCCAGCTCATTCCTATTTTTCGTTTTTTTATTTTTTCTATATAACCTAGGGCAAGAAAAAAATGGTTTAAAGCACTTAAATCTTTATTTGGAACTGAGAACTCTATTTCTTGATTAACTTCAGCTCCATCAGATCTTTTATCTTTCTTTTTTTTGGTTACGCTGATTCCTGTTTGATCTTTGCGAATTCTGAAAAGTAGGGCCGTGTCAGTAGGCATGCCGTAATAGATATCTTCTTTATGGACCTTCCCCTTAACAGCCTCTGGAAATTGAATATCGATGCGGTTGGCTAACTGGGCAACTTCAGCATTGGATATAGCAACTTTACATTCTATTTCTCGAACCATGTTATTCCTTCCATGGGAAAATCATACCACGCAACGTCCTTGTGCCAACTTTTTCCTGCTCATCAAATAATAAGGTATCCCAAGGAATTTTTTTCCGATTAGCATCTGGATTCTCTTCAAGATAATCATATTTATAGATCAGTAATTTAACGGCAACTTGACGGGATAATTGGATACCAGCAACTCCGGGCATAATAGTAGCGAAAATAACAGTAAAGATAAGATTAACAATATGGTAAATCGCAAAAAAGAGAGAAAACCAGAGGTTATCTGCCACCAGCATTAAACCTTTCTTTAAACTCTTAAAAGGCTTATCGTCTGGCATCTGAATAGCTAGTGGATAATAATAGAACATAGCTAATGCAAGCACCACAGTTACCCAAAATACTACTACAGCAACCACAAAGCCAAAGAGAGTGTTGTAGGCAATATAGAATGGAATAACAAAGAAAATCATGGTTATCAAGAGAGCATTAATACCGAAATGGAGTAACGCATGACGCCAAATAACTTTGAACGAGCTCTTAAAATAGGCAAACCCCGGTCGACTATACCAAGCAAATTCTTTTGTCTGATATGAAAGGGCCCCGGTATAAAAAGAGTGGAGCGCCAACGCTATGAGTAGGACAAAGATACCAGCGAGGGTAGAGACCGCAAGGAGCTCCAAACCGCCATAGATCGCCAGTAGTACTAGTAGATACCCTAAATTGAGTACCACTAATCCTATAAAATTATCCCAACCGTCAAAGAATGCTTTCTTAATAAAAAAAAATGTCATGGTTGTAGATTAGCGAGCTTTGCAAAGTTATGCAATAAGATTGGAAATAATAAAACGCTTCTCTCATCCCGTATCCCGAAAGACGTGGACAAAAGAAGCGTTATTATAGCGGCGAAGGGACTCGGACCCCTGACCGAACGGATATGAGCCGTTTGCTCTACCATCTGAGCTACGCCGCCAAACTTGTGTTTTACAACACAACAGGCGCCATATTATCGGTGAATAGCAACACTGTCAAGCCCTTACATGGCCTCAGTGTTACAAAATAAGGCACTCTTTGTTTAATTC
>Ga0265293_10009634_pt1 | contig 13827 bp, 11 predicted proteins | sample Munlanlewell138R_FD_192505 | JGI IMG/M metagenome (GOLD analysis project Ga0265293, IMG submission 192505) | Leachate microbial communities from a municipal landfill in Southern Ontario, Canada - Leachate well 138R | ecosystem: Engineered > Solid waste > Landfill > Unclassified | place: Canada...
TTTACATGAAATAGATCATCTAAGTAGTTTAAACGGTGAATATCGCGCTGGAATCGTCCATCGTTTAGATAAAGACACAAGCGGTCTTTTAATCATCGCCAAAGATGATAAAACGCATGCAATATTGAGTGATTGCTTAAAAAAACACGCGATTACGCGTAAATATATCGCACTAGTTCATGGTGTAGTAAAAGAGGATGAGGGCATCATTAACGCTCCAATCAAACGGCATCTAAAAGATCGTCTAAAAATGAGCGTCGTAAAAGACGGTAAGGAAGCAATCACTAATTTTAGAGTAATTGAACGCTTTGATAAGATGACGTTGTTGGAATTAAAGCTCGAAACCGGTCGAACACACCAAATCAGAGTCCATTTACAGTTTATTAAACATCCAGTCGTTGGTGATCCCACCTATGGCTATAAGTCGGATAAAGTCGAAACTGGGCAATATTTGCATGCATATCAGCTGAGTTTTATTCACCCTTATCAAAAAGAAAAGATCACACAAACTGTGGATCTTCCTGATTCGTTTAAAAATTGTTTAAAAAAGCTTAAGTCAAATTTTGTTTTGTAATATTTTTATAATTCATTTTTGCAACAAGTCTTAAACCTTTTGCTTTATATTTTCGATGTACTTTCAAGATTAATTCATCAACTTCTTTACTTGCACCCTTGAGTAAGTCAAATCCAATTTTTTTACTATATTGATCAATCTTGACTAAAAAGGCATAACGTGCGATAATCGCTGCGGCAGCAACCGATAGATGAACAGATTCTGCTTTTGGATGAAAGTTGATCTTGCGATAAACTAATGACTCATCCTTTAAATAGTTAAAGTATAACTGCGGTGTACAAAACTGATCAACGATTACTGGTACTTCATGATTAATCTTGGCGCCAGTTTTAACGATTGCTTGGTTATGTAGATAAGCTTTGATTTTATTCAAATTATAACCGTTTTGGGCGAGATCATTGTACTTATCCGGTGTTAGAATTAAAAGCGAATGCGTTAGTTGCTTTGCAATTATTGGCGCGATATCGATGATTCTTTGATCGTTCATATTTTTAGAGTCACGAACATTCAATGATTCTAAAAACTTAATGTCATCAAGTGAAGTATATGCGCAGCAAACAATGATTGGTCCAAAAACATCACCAGTACCTACTTCGTCTGAACCCATGGCTTCATAATCGACACGTCCGAGCGATTGCTTGATTGCAATCAATTCCATGCTAACGTCTTCACCTTGTAAAACAACCTTACCGGTTTTATACGCAGAGATATTGATATAATTATGGACAGCGAGAAAAAGTAGATGAGGGTTATCATCTTTTACAATATGATGCTTATAAATTTGATGCAGTTTTGCCAATTCAGTTTCATTAACTGTCAAAGTAAAGTTTTTCATATATTCATCCTTTATATCTATTATACCATAAATTTACAGAAAGGGCACAGTAACTAATGAAATTCATGACCCAGACTTTAGAACTAAATTCAGTGTTGACATTGATTTCCAATTATGCAAAAGCAGATGTCGTTAAGAAAATGATTTTAGCAATTGAACCAAGTATCGATTTGCAGGAAATTGATGTTGAGTTAACCGAAACATTTGACATGTTAAACTTAATTGAGCGTTTGTCAGAAATGCCGTTAATAGCCAGTTATGATATTCGCTCTTTACTACAACTGGCAAAACTTGAGCGTGATTTTTCTGTTTTAGACATCAGAAAGATTCGTCTCTTTCTAAGCATGGAAAAAGATCTGTTTGGTTATTTTTCGGAATCAAAACGGCTTAACATAGGTCTCAGATCGATTGAAAGCTATTTTAAATCGCTGACTAACCATAGAAATCTGTTGAACAGTATTGATGAAAAAATAGACCTTGACGGCACAATTTTTGATAGTGCGACCCAGGAACTTTTTCAAATTCGAAAAAGCATTTTAAGAACGGAAAAAAATGTTCAGGAAAAACTTATTAAGTTGATGCAAGATTACAGTTCATATATAAATGAAAGCTTAGTAGTCATTAGAAACAATCGCTTTTGTTTACCGATTAAAGAGGTATTCAAGCATAAAGTAAAAGGTGTAATTCATGATATGTCCGCAAGCAAACAGACTGTTTATATTGAACCAGAGGCCACAAGACAGCTTACTTTGCAATTAGAACAGCTTCAAATTGATGAAAGCAATGAAATTTTAAGAATTCTGGCAATGCTAAGTGATGAGATTTTTGGGCATCAAGATACACTGGATACTAATTTGGGTTTATTTATCCGCTTTGATTTCCTACAGGCAAAGGCACTGTATGCCAAAGAGATTAGAGCTGTAAAACCAATGATTAACCAACATAAGGAACTTAACTTGGTTGCCGCGAGGCATCCCTTATTAAATGTTAAAGAAGTAGTGCCGATTAATATTGAATTAAACGATAAGCAAAAATTGATCTTAATTACTGGACCTAATACTGGTGGTAAAACGGTCGCTTTAAAAACGGTTGGATTATTAACCTTAATGACTCAATGCGGTCTTTTGATTCCAGCTGATGAATCATCTAGTATTGCTGTGTTTGAACGTGTTTTTGCAGATATTGGTGACGAACAGTCAATTCAGCAATCGCTATCAACCTTTTCGGGTCATATGACAAAGATTGTTTCAATGCTAGAAGCGTTGACGGATAACAGCCTAGTCTTATTGGATGAAATCGGTAGTGGAACTGATCCAAACGAAGGTGTCGCTTTAGCGATTGCAATTTTAGATGCATTTAGAAAAAAAGATATTAGAATGCTTGTGACCACACACTATTCCGAACTAAAATCATATGCTTATGAAAAACCGAATATTGCTACTGCAAGTGTTGCTTTTGACAAGAAGTCACTAAAACCACTTTATTACATTCAAATGGGAACAACAGGATCTTCCCACGCACTATTGATTGCTAGACGGCTCGGCCTTAGCGAAGAAATCATTAATGAAGCTAAAGAGCATTATCAGGGAAGACAGACCGATTTAGCGAAAATGATGGAAAAAGTAAATGATGAACTGCAGCTTGTTCAAACACAGAAAGAAGAATTAAGCAATCTTCTACAACAGACAAGACAAGAAAAAGTAAATCTTGAACAAGAACGTTTATCGTTTATAAAAAAAGAAGATACTCTGCTCGAATCAATTCGCAGAAAAGAAGAAAAACAATGGCAGAAATTAAAAGAAGAGGCTAAGCAAATAATCTTGGAATTACAAGATAAAAGCACTGTAAGTAAACCTGAAATCGCAAAATATAAACATTTGCTGAACACTCAGGCTCCTGAATTTGATCGCGAGCCTTTGTTCGATACATTAAATGTGGGTGATGAAGTCTATATTTTATCATATCAGCAATACGGAAAAATAGTTTCAATCAAAGGTAACAAGTATCGTGTTTCATTTGGTCATTTTGAGTTTGATTTTAAAGAAATGGACTTACGAAAAGAACAGATCGAGTCCAAAAAAGAAAAAAAGACTGCAAAAAGAAAAGAAAAGCAAAATGTCGATCAGCCAGTAAAAGAAATAAAAATGGAAGTTGATTTAAGAGGGTTCCGTTATGAAGATGTCAAAGATGAACTCGATATGGCAATCGACCAAGCAATTCTAGCAAACCTTAATACATTAAGAATCATTCATGGTTTTGGTATGGGGGTAGTCCGAAAAGCAGTTTATGATTATATTAAAAAATCCCCTTATATTAAAAGCCATCGTTTTGGTGGTGAAGGAGAAGGACTAAATGGCGTGACAATAATCACGTTAAAATAAGTCATAGTCTTGATAATGGAGACTTTATCAAGTATAATAAAATTGATTAAAAAATAGGAGATGAGATTATGATTGAATACAATGGCGAAAATTATGAGTCGTTAATTGAAAAAGGTTTAATTGCTATTCAGTATTATGCAACATGGTGTGGACCATGCAAAATGCTAGGGCCGATTTTAGAGAGTATTAGTGAAGAGCGTAAAGATCTAACATTTTATCGCATTGATATTGATAAATATCGTGCACAAGCAACTGAAGTAGGAATTCGTAGCGTGCCAACAATTGTTTTATATCGTGACGGTAAAGAAGTAGACCGCGTGAGTGGTTATCAGCCAAAAGAAAAAGTTCTTCAATGGCTAGATCAAAACAAATAAAAAGCACGATGTGCTTTTTTTTCAATTAAAATGGACGGGTTTCTCTTTTTAGATAAGCCAGTAGGCATAACATCAAATGATCTTCTTTTCCAAGTCAAAAGAAAGCTTGGAATTAAAAAAATCGGTCACACAGGGACACTTGATCCATTAGCCAGCGGGCTAATGATTTTATGCTTTGGTAAAGCAACCAAACTGGCACATCATTTTCAGGATTTAGATAAAAAATATACCGGTTCAATCTTATACGGATCTCATTATGATACATATGATGTTACTGGAAATGTTTTATCAAGTGCAGAAGTCTTGTTTACTGAAACAGAACTTGATTTAAAAATCAGCGAGTTTGTCAAAACATATGAACAAGAACCACCAATGTATTCAGCCATTAAAATAGGCGGAAAAAAACTATATGAACAAGCTAGAAAAGGAATTGAAATTGATCGACCAAAGCGACTTGTTCATATCCATGACTTCAAAAGGACATCAGAGTTCGTCAATGCTGAACACCGTTTTTACACACATGTCTCAAAGGGAACATATGTTCGTAGCTTAGCAGTTGATTTAGCACGCTCTTTAAAGACAGAGGGAGCAGTTTCAAGTTTAAGAAGAATCCAGGTTGGTCATTATTCAGTCGATCAAGCCGTAACAGTTGATTTGCTTGCGAAAGAGCATGTTTTATCCTTAGTGGATTATTTAAACAGCTTTGATAAACTGATCCTTGATGACTATTTAGTCCATTTGGTGAAAAATGGTACGTACTTAGATGAAAGACAAATCAAAACAGATAAACCGTTTGTTGTCTATGATGAAAACAACAACTTGATTGCTTATTATGAAGTTCAATCTGTCAATCGCTATCAACCCATTATCATTTTTTAGGTGAAAATATGAAAATTATCCATTCCGGTTTTGAATATATTAATAATACCGATCCGCTAACGATAACAATCGGCAATTTTGATGGTATCCATATAGGACATCAAGAATTATTAAAGTATGTGACACAATTTAAGGACACAAAGCATGCTTTAATGACCTTTGATCCTCATCCCGCTCAAATTTTGCGGAAAAAGGAATTTAAACTGCTTTTGCAAAAAATTGATAAGATAAAGCTGCTTGAAGCATACAAATTAGACTACTTGTTTGTCATTATCTTTAATGAGAGCTTTTCCCAATTAACAGTAAAAAAGTTTATTGATTTTTTAAAGAGAATCAATGTGCAAAGAATTGTTTTAGGCCGTGATGCTCGTTTTGCCTACCGTGGTGAAGGTTCCATACTGGATTTAAAGAAGCACTTTAAGATAGTTACACTGGATGATACTTTATACAATAATACGCGTGTTTCAACAACCTATGTTAAAGATTTATTAAGCCAAGGTGATATTGAAACCGTAAAACGACTCTTAAATCGTAGTTACTCGGTTAATGGTGTCGTTGTTCATGGTAACAGCATTGGCAAGCAATTAGGTTATCCAACCGCAAATATTGATTTTTCTTCATATTATTTGCCCAAAAATGGTGTTTATTACGTTAAAGTATTAATTGATGGCGTCAGCTATGATGGAATGGCAAATATTGGTAATAATCCGACTATTAATTATACCTTTGAACGAAAACTGGAAATCAATATTTTAGATTTTGATAAGAATATTTACGGAAAAAACGTTGAGATAATATTCCATCATTACTTAAGGGAAGAAATAAAATTCGACAGCAAAAATGAATTGACTAAGCAATTAAAACAGGATGAAGCGATTATTAGAACATTATTAATTTAATGTTTTATGTTAAAATAAAGACAGGAAGGTGAGAGTATGAAGTTAATTATCGCGATTATTTCGAATGACGATGCGAACAGAGTTCAAAAAGAGTTAATCAAACATAAATTTTTTGTAACAAGACTATCAACAACCGGTGGTTTTTTAAGAGCTGGAAACACAACGTTTATAATTGGTGTTAATGACGAAAAAGTACCCCATGCTTTAGACATTATTGAAAAGTTTAGCAAGCAAAGAACAAGACTGGTTCCAAACACAATTGTAAATGAATTTGGTTCCTTTTCTGCCTTGCCCGTTGAAGTTGAAGTTGGCGGTGCAACAGTCTTTATCCTTAACGTCGATCAATTCGTAAAAATATAACTTGCATTTATCATAAATAATGGTAAAATAATAGAGGCGGTAACAAGGATTCGGGAAAGCCGACCCATTCTTTAGTTATTCGAAGGAGGAAATTTGAATGGCACTAAGTAAGGAACAAAAACAAGCAATTATTCAAGAGTACAAGACATCAGAACATGATACAGGTTCTCCAGAAGTTCAAATTGCGGTTTTAACACACGAAATCAATTTGCTAAATGAACATCTAACTGTTCACAAACATGATTTTCATTCTCGTCGCGGATTATACCAAATGATCGGACTAAGACGTCGCTTACTTAATTACTTGCGTAACAATCATGTTCAACGTTACCAGGAATTAATACAAAGATTAGGATTACGTCGATAAAAGGTTGCCCAGCAATCTTTTTTTTCTATACAAATTACTTATTTTGTGGTATCATTAGTAAGGTTATAATAAAGAAAAAAAATATATAAAATGAAGGAGATTTTATATTTATGGAGAAAAGAGTTTTTAAAACAACACTTGGAGGAAGACCTCTATCTGTTGAGATTGGCGAAATAGCAAAACAAGCTGCTGGTTCAGCTTTAATTCGCTTTGGTGAATCAGTTGTCTTAAGTACGGTTACAGCAAGCACTGAACCAACACCAATGGATTTCTTTCCATTGATGGTTATATATCAAGAGAAACTATATGCCGCAGGTAAAATACCTGGTGGTTTTTTAAGAAGAGAAGGACGTCCCTCAGAGCATGAAACGCTAACATCAAGACTTATTGACCGTCCGCTTAGACCATTGTTTCCAACAGGATTCAAAAATGAAGTCCAAATTGTTAATACCGTTTTAAGTAGTGAACCAGAGTGTCCAACAGAGATGCCGGCTTTATTAGGTTCATCAATTGTATTAGGAATATCAAACATACCATTTTTAGGACCTGTTGCAGGTGTTCATGTCGGTTTGATTGAGGGCGAGTTTATTTTAGCTCCAACACCGGAACAACAACAAGTTAGTTTAATCGATTTAGTTGTTTCAGGTACTAAAGACGCGATAAACATGGTTGAAGCAGGAGCAAAAGAAGTTGACGAAGAAACGATGCTAAAGGCAATTTTATTTGCTCATGAAGCAATTAAGAAACTAGTTTCTTTTCAAGAAGAAATTTATCAAGCATACAACACACCAAAAATGGATTATATTGTTGAAACACCAACTGATGAATTGACAAAAGAAGTAGAAAAGTTTGCTAAAAAAGAATTGATCGCAGCAGTCTCGCTACATGATAAACTAGAACGTTACCATGCAATTGACGCTGTTCAAGCAAAAGCAATTGAACATTTTAATGAAAAAGCCTTTTTCGTAGAAAAGGAAGGGGTTAAAGTCTTTGATCACAATGAACACAAAAAATATACCAAACAAGTAAAAGCAATCCTAGATAACATTGTCACTCAGGAAGTAAGACGTTTAATTACAGTTGATAAAGTGCGCCCAGATGGTCGTAAAACGGACGAAATTCGGCCATTGTCATCAGTAATTGATCTATTGCCAAGAACACATGGATCAGCCGTTTTTACGCGTGGTCAAACACAGGCATTAGCTGTTGTTACGCTAGGAGCGTTAGGTGAAAATCAAATTATTGATGGCCTAGGCTTAGAAGATACAAAACGTTTTATGTTACACTACAATTTCCCGCCATATAGCGTTGGGGAAACAGGACGCTACGGTTCACCAGGCAGAAGAGAAGTTGGCCACGGTGCATTGGGCGAAAGAGCGTTACTGCAAGTCTTACCTGATGAAGCAGAATTCCCGTATACAATTAGAGTGGTATCGGAAATTCTAGAATCAAATGGTTCAAGTTCACAAGCAACAATTTGTGCCGGAACAATGGCATTAATGGCTGCCGGTGTTCCAATTAAGGCACCAATTGCAGGAATTGCAATGGGTTTGATTATGGAAGGCAAGAATTATACTATTTTAAGTGATATTCAAGGAATGGAAGACCATGAAGGTGATATGGACTTCAAAGTCGCTGGTTCAAAAAAAGGTATTACTGCCTTACAAATGGATATTAAAATTACTGGTATTACTAAAGCAATATTAGAAGAAGCGTTGGAACAGGCAAAAGTTGGGCGTCTTCATATTTTGAATCATATGCTAGAAGCAATTCCAGTTGTTAAACCAGAGTTATCAAAATATGCACCAAAGGTGAAGATGATTACTATAAACCCCGATAAGATTAGAGATGTTATTGGTGGCGGCGGTAAGATTATTACCCAAATCATTGAAGACAATAATCAGGTTAAGATTGATATTGAACAAGATGGTCGTGTGTTCTTAATGCATTATGAAACAAAATGGATTGAGAGTGCTGCCAAACGGATTTTGGATATTACACGTGAAGCAGAAGTCGGCAAGATTTACGAAGGTAAAGTTGTCAGAATTGAGAAATTCGGTTGTTTCGTCGAATTATGGCCAGGAACTGATGGACTTGTTCATATCTCTCGTCTTGCCAAAGAAAGAGTTGAAAAAGTAGAAGATGTCGTTTCATTAGGCGACATAATTTTAGTCAAATGTATTGGAATTGATGAAAAAGGCAGAGTTGATTTATCAAGAAAAGATGCCTTAAAAAGTTAAATCAAGTTAAACTGTTTCGCCCAGTAAAAATAGATACTGGGCTTTCGTTTACATTCATTGAAGTTTATGATAGAATATTAGTGTCAATTGAAGGTGATCGAGCTTGCTTTATAGTAGGCTAGGAAAGTCCATGCTAGCACATCCTCTAAAATGGATGTAGTGTTTGTGCCTAAGGAAAGAATAACTTAGGGTATGGAAACATAACGGCGTCAGATGATCTAAGGGAAACTACGATCTAAGACTTAAAGTGCCACAGAGACGAGTTGCTTCGAAAGAAGCAAATGAAACGCGGTAAACCCCTCAAGCTAGCAACCCAAATTTGGTAGGGGCACGCTCAACTGCGAAAGCAAGCGAGCGCTACAAGATGTAGAGATAAATGGTCACGCTCTTTTTAGAGACAGAACATGGCTTATGCAAATTGGCAATTAAAAGGCTCTATGAGCCTTTTTCACTAGGTGATTATGAAAATAGAAATTAATAAAAACGATCTGTTTTATCAAAAAATTGGGGTTGGAAAACCAATCATATTACTACACGGAAATGAAGAATCCAGTGCGATTTTTTCAGTTGCAGTCGAGTCGTTAAGAGCAAATCACACTATCTATTTACTTGATCAACGACACCATGGAAATAGTACTAGCAACGGTAACTTAACATATGAAGACATGCGTGATGATTTGGAGTATTTCATTTTATCCTTAGGAATCAAAAAACCAATCGTTTTTGGCTTTAGTGATGGCGGAATTGTCGCGTTAATGTTGGCAATTAAAAATCCAGCATTAGTTGATGAACTTATTCTTGCGGGCATAAATATCAGTCCATCTGGTTTGAAACTGCGGCTAAGAATTTTCTATTGGCTTAAAAATTGCTTTAAACCATCGAAGTACTTAAACTTAATGTTGAGTGGTCCAAACCTTAAAAAAGAGGATTTAAAAATTCTTCAATTACCAGTTAAATTACTATATGGAAAAAAAGATGTTATTGCCAAAAGGCACATACGTAAAATAGGAAAATACTTGCCAAATGCTAAGTTAAGCATCTTAAAAGATCATGATCATTTTAGTTATGTAGTTGATAGTGTGAAATTTATTCAGTATTTATAGCAAACTTGCAAGATAAATAGTTTTAGATTATAATAAACTATGCAATAAAGACAATTCAATTCTTTATTTGCGTAATACATTTTAATGGCATTGTTTAGTTAGTTTTCAATTGAAAGGAGCATTCTTAACTTGATTAAGAATTACGAAATGATAAATGGATGAATTAGACCTGGTTCACATAGTTGTATTATCAGTCATGATAATGTTAACAGCTTGGTTAGCAACAATCAAATACACTTATGAAAATGTAAGTAAAACAAAATTAAAAAGCTATAATACTAAATTGGGAAAACAATCTTTAAAATTGGCAGAAAATGTTGCGGAAACATCACTAGCTTTAACTATTTTAATTTTATTTTGTCAATTAACAATTGTAACTGTAGTTTCATTTATTTTTATTGACTCATTTAATGTCTTTGAAATGTTGCTTTCGGCATTAGCTACAACTTTGGTTTTAGTTTTATTGACAAAAACACTAGCTGGAGCAATCGCTGAAGATGGTCCCATAAAATATGCTCTATATATGAGCCCACTCGCAAGAGCACTTGTTGCTGTTATAAAGCCGATAACAACTTTATATTTGTGGATTCAAAGAGGATTTAAAAAGGTATTTAACCTAACAAAAAGACATTCACTAACAGATGAAGAAGTTTTAAGCTTTGTTGATGAAATCGAAAGTGGGGGAACGATTGACAAACAAGAGGGTGAATTAATTAGAAGTGTGCTCGATTTTGGCGATTTGAAAGTTACCGATATTTTTACGCCGCGAATGTCAATTGTTGCTGTTCATATAAAAGATACCAAAGAAGAAATCAAAAACCATTTTTTTAAGTCTGGTTACTCAAGACTTCCGGTTTATGAAACAAGTATCGACCAGATTATCGGTACAATCAACCATAAGGACTTTTTTCAAAAAGTAGTTCATGACAATCAATCCTTAAAATCAATCATAAAACCTGCATTCTTTGTTACAGAGTACATGAAAATTGCTGACTTGCTAACATTCTTACAACAAAAGAAATCACATTTTGCGGTAGTTTTAGATGAATTTGGTGGCACGTTAGGCTTAGTTACGATGGAAGATGTCATTGAAGAGCTTGTTGGTGATATATTTGATGAGCATGATGAAATTATCCAAAAGATTAAAAAGCTTGACGAAAATACCTATCAAGTCAAAGGTAGTACATATATTGATGATTTCTTTGATTTGATTGGCTTAGATGATGAAGAAATCGAACATGCAACAATAAACGGATGGGTTATTGAAGAATTCGGGAAAATACCTGTTGCCAGCGAATCATTTAGCTACTTGAATTTAGATGTAACGGTTCTAAGTGCTGATGATAAGAAAGTTTCTGAATTATTGATTAAAGTAAATAAAGAGAATGAAGCATAAAAATAAAACAGTCATTGTTCAATTGAAAATGACTGTTTTATTGTTTGCCAATTTTACATAAAAAAACCAACCTGTCAACAGGTTGGTCATTTTTTAATCTTTATTTAGTAGCTGTTGTGTATGCACGTTTTGCAAGATTGTAATAATCAGCAAAGTCAACTAATGTAGCACCAGTAACAACACCATTAACAACCCATTTTCCATCATCGTTTTGTGAGTAAGTCGCATCTAGCTTAGTTCCGATAATGATTTCTTCAAGGCCTGTCATTGCTGCTGCCCAATCCCATCTTGTTCCACCGTATCCAGACTCAGATTTAGTCATTGCAGTTGCAGCATTGCCAGTAATTGTTAAATCAGTAATTTTAGTTCCATCAGCTTTAGAAATGAAAACTTTACCAGCTTTTACAGCTTCAACATATGCTTTAGCATTTGCTTCAACTTTAACCCAATCTTCTAAGTTGCCATGCGTTGGGTGAATCCATTCACGTTCGCCACTGCTTACAAAAACTTTTCCATCAACGTTGTAATATTTGGCAAAAAAGTTAGCTCCAACTTGAACAACATCGTCTCTTTCAGTAGTTGGTTCAACAACTTGAGCAGCGTTGTATGCTAAGTAATATTCTTCAAACGTAAGTTCTTTAACTACACCTTCGGCGTCAACTTTAATGTCTGCTACACCCACATAGTGACCGTGAACAAGACCATAACCAGTTGCTGTAGTATCTTTATTACATGCTACTAAAGTTAGCGCGACAAGAACTACAGCAAATAATGCAAAAATTTTTTTCATCTTAAATTCCTCCTGAGAATTGTTTATTTCACTTCTATTATACTAAATAAATACCTAACTATCAAGTTTTTTTGAAACTTTTGTCGTTAAAAAAATTAAGAAAACACTTTCATAAACCATAAAAGATGAAAAAAGAGCTCATTAGACAATTCTGCTAATGAAAAATGCTTTTTTCTCTCTCTGTTTTAATAAATGAACGTAAATTTTGATATAAATTCAATTGCTTATTCTTGTAGGAAATAAATGGATATTAATAATATTTTTTTTATTAATCTAGATTTTTTTTATTTTGCAATACAATAAAAAAATGATACAATAATCTAGTAGAAAGGGATTAGATACATGGACTATACATCATTGAATGAAAGACAAAAAAGAATTCGAAACTTTTCGATTATCGCCCATATTGATCACGGTAAATCAACGTTAGCGGATCGTATTTTGCAAAGTACAAACACTGTGACAAAAAGAGAAATGAAAGAGCAGATGCTTGACTCGATGGATTTAGAAAGAGAACGCGGGATTACAATTAAGCTAAATGCTGTTCAGATTCATTATCTGTCTGATAGCGGCGAGGAGTACATCATGCATTTGATTGATACTCCAGGGCATGTCGATTTTACGTATGAAGTTTCTCGCTCACTGGCAGCTTGCGAAGGAGCACTTTTAGTTGTTGACGCTGCCCAAGGGATTGAAGCACAGACGTTGGCAAACGTTTATTTGGCTGTTGATAATAACCTAGAAATAATTCCTGTTATTAATAAAATCGACTTACCAAGTGCTGAACCCGAAAAGGTCAAAAAAGAAATCGAAGATGTAATTGGTATTTCTACAGAAAACGCTGTTTTGGCATCAGCAAAAGACGGTGTTGGCATAAAAGATATATTGGAACGAATAGTTATCGATATACCTGCACCACAGGGTGATGCAGTCAAAGCACTTCAAGCCTTAGTGTTTGACTCTGTTTTTGATCCCTATAAGGGAGTAATACCTTCAGTTAGAGTTTTTAACGGAACAATCAAAAAAGGTGACATTATTACCTTTATGAATTCAAAAGCAGAATATGAAGTAATTGAAGTTGGTATTTTCACCCCTAAAGCAACAAAACAAGATATTTTAGGTCCAGGTGATGTTGGTTATTTAACTGCCTCAATCAAAAATATTGAGAAAGTAAATGTCGGCGATACGATTACACATGCTGCGTATCCTGCAACTGAACCCCTACCAGGGTATCGAAAAATGAATTCTGTTGTTTTTTGTGGTTTATATCCAATTGATAACTCACAATATAATGATTTAAAAGATGCTTTAGAAAAGTTAAAATTAAACGATGCCTCTTTAGTTTATGAACCAGAGACTTCCCATGCATTAGGCTTCGGTTTTAGAACCGGTTTCCTAGGTTTATTGCACATGGAGATCATCCAAGAGCGAATTAGACGTGAATTTAAGATTGATTTGATTGCCACTGCTCCATCTGTAATCTATAAAGTCTTTTTAACAAATGGGGATGAGATTATCGTTGATAATCCTTCTAGATTACCAGAACCTCAAAAAATTGATTTTCTACAAGAACCCTATGTTAAAGCTGTCTTAATGACACCAAAAGAATATGTTGGTGCTGTAATGGAT
>Ga0265293_10009635_pt1 | contig 13825 bp, 14 predicted proteins | sample Munlanlewell138R_FD_192505 | JGI IMG/M metagenome (GOLD analysis project Ga0265293, IMG submission 192505) | Leachate microbial communities from a municipal landfill in Southern Ontario, Canada - Leachate well 138R | ecosystem: Engineered > Solid waste > Landfill > Unclassified | place: Canada...
TGGAGTACATCGAGGTGTTCTACAACCGAGGCAGGCTCCACTCGACGCTTGGATATCGTACCCCGGCCGATGTGCGCCGTGCTTACGAGCAGGGCGATGATCTTCAGGACGCGGTCGCGGCCTGATCAACAAAGAGAGTGTCTACAAAACTTGACACAGCCCAAAGGTTTGAACCACTCCGGCCGCCGAACTAGCCGAGGCGGCGACCTGTCGCAGCGATGAAGCCAGGGGAAGCACCCTACGACACCTTGCTCCGTCACCAATCGACGCCGTACCGGCATCGGACGGGGAGCTACGTTTCGATCCTCACGCGGAACTGCACCTAGCGATAGCAGTGATTTCCACCACGAGCCCCGGAATCGCCAACCCGGTCACTCCAATTGCCGTCCAAGCGGGATACGGCTCAACGATGAACTCGTCCTTCACTTTCGGAAACCACTCGAGAATGGATTCGATATCGCCGACATGGTGACTGGTCAGGGAGACAACGGCGGTGAAGTCGAGACCGGCCTCACGGAGGACCTCGCCCATACCCGCGAAGGCAAGTCGTGCCTGCTCGGCGGGAGCTTCCGGGGCAAGTCCGTTCTCGTCGAGACCGATCTGGCCCGAAATGAAGAGGAACCCATTGGCTTCGAAGCCCGGCGAGAAGTGGTAATTTGTGTAATCTTCGCGCATCGATTCGGGAACGATCGAGCGCCTGGTATCACCTGACGTGGACATCTTCACTCCTAGTCTGCTGCCTCGACCGATCCATCAGCCAAACGGCCCTGTACCTCAAGGGCAGCAATCCTGCCCGCTCGCAATGCCCCCTCGATATAGCCGGACCACATTGGCGCTGCTTCAGTCCCGGCAAAGTGGATACGGCCGGCGGGTTCGCGCAGGGCCGAGCCCGCACTGCTCAGCAACCCGGTGGGCATGAAGGTGACGGGGGCCCCTCCAGTCCAGGGCTGGATGGTCCAATCTGTTTCGTGCATGTAGAGGACATCCCGCGACTTCTCGCCGAAGTTGTTCACCAGAATCTCGATGAAGCGCTTCTCGCGTTCTTCCGGAGAGAAGGACTGCCATGCATCGAGATGCTTACCGCCGATGAACCCTACGATCGTCGCCAATGTGTCGGTGGGCTTGCTCCCATCAAACAACCAGAACGCAAGGTTTCCGCACTCGAAGACCGCGCCAGACAGTCCGCGCTCCTGCCAGAACGCCTCGCTGTACCGGACCTGAATCTTGGCCAGCCGTCCCATCGGCGCTCTCGCCTGTAGCTGCGCGCGTTTGGCGGGAAGGGCTGGCTCAAAGATCACGCGGGAGGCCGCGCTCGGCGGGGTCGCGACGATCGCATACTTCGCCGTGAGCTTCTGTTCGCCCGAGAAGACCGTGACGCCCGTTTGGTCCTGTTCAATCTTGGTCACTGCCCAGTTGAGATGAACGTCGTCGCCGAGCTGATCTGCAATGCGCTCAGTCACTTGTCCCATTCCCCCGATGTACCATGCGACCTGGGCACCACTGCGGGTCCCGATGAGCGACTCGATTCCTTCGCCTTGGTGTACGAAGTACGCCCAGTAGGCCATTGAGACCTCAGTCGTGCTGGCGCCGTTGAGTATGTTGACCATGACTTCATGGATCAGGCGCACCTCGGGACTCTGCACGTTGTGCTCCAGCCACTGCGCCACCGTCATGCTGTCCAGCTCGCCAACATGTTCCGAAGCCCACGGTGCGGCCCAGCCCAGGCGAGCGCCGACCTCGTCAAGCATTTCGAAGGACTTTGTCAGTTCCCCAGCCCAGCTGGCACCGGATGGTGCCCGATCTTCATCAGCGACCACCACCTCGCCGTTGAATACAAAGAGGTCGTTGCCCGGCTTGATCGAGGAGACGGTCTCGAGGCCGAGTTCGGAGCCCAACTGCGGCAACAGGACATGCGTCTCGCCAATCCATTGGCCTCCGAAGTCGATCGGTCCACCCAAAGCTTCGGTCTTGGTCGACCAGGTTCGGCCACCGACTCGGTCCTTGGCCTCTACAAGCTTGACCTTCACCCCTTGGTCATTCAGCAACTTCGCCGCATATGATCCAGAGGGACCAGCCCCGATCACGATGACGTCAGCGTCAGTTGGGGCGTTCATAATTGCTCCTCCATACGAGTGATTGCAGAGCGGACCTGTCCAGTACCGCTCCCCAGGGGCGGGCGGGACCCGGCCGATCCCGTGTGCATTAACTTTAGGACCGTTGCCACGAAGCCGTGTGTGCCGATCTGAAACAGTGTCGTGCCGCCGAATTGCCGGCGCGATCGGCTCAGGTCGCACTGGCGACGTCGACGACTCCCCGGGAGTGAACGCCCGCTGCCGACGGGTGACGCGATCGATGTCGCGGAATCGATTAAGCGGAATCGATTAATGGGTATGGTCGAACTCGTCCGGAGATCGACGGGGATTTCCTCACAACCAACTACGCTGCGCCCCATCGCCTCCACGGACACGGCGCCTTCGCCGACGGCTCGGCGTCGTACCACCGCCTGCTCGCCGTGGGGCCCGTCCGCACGACGTGGGCCTAGGATCTCGACAGGAACGCATATTTCACCGCATGACACGACGCGGACATATGCAGCCGCGACCGGGGCAGGGCCTCACAGCGTCGAGCGAGAAACGCGTCACGCAGGCGTGCGGACGAGCTTCTTGTTGGCGAACTCGTCGATGCCGTACTTGGCCAGCTCGCGACCGACACCTGATCGCTTCACGCCGCCGAAGGGCAGGTCGGGAGCGCTCCGGCTGGTACTGTTGATCCAGACCATGCCCACCTCCAGCTGTCTGGCGATGTCCTCGGCGAGCTCGGGACTCTGCGTGAAGACGGTGCTGGCGAGCCCGAACGGCGATTCGTTCGCCAGTGCCACCGCCGCCTGCGGCGACGGCACCCGGTAGACAACGGCCGTCGGTCCGAAGAGCTCCTCCTCGTAGGCACGCATGCCGGGCGTCACGCCGGTGAGCACGTTCGGCGGGTAATACGCGCCGACCCGGCGTGCGGCCGGCGCGGCGTGCAATGTCGCCCCCTTGGCGACCGCGTCCTGCACAAGGGCGTCGAGCTCGTCGCCGGCTCCCGCTGACGAGAGCGGGCCGAGGAACGTGTCGGGATCGGTGGGGTCGCCGGGCGCGACCTTGGTCACCGCATCGATGAACTTCTCGGTGAACTCGTCGTAGACCGCGTCGACGACGATGAACCGCTTCGAGGCAGTGCACGCCTGTCCGCCGTTGGCGATGCGTCCGCGCACGCCCGCCGCGACGGCCGCGTCGATGTCGGCGTCGTCGAGCACGATGAACGGGTCGGACCCGCCGAGCTCGAGCACGACGCGCTTCATGTGCCGACCCGCCACCTCGCCGACTGCCGAACCCGCCGTCTCCGATCCGGTGAGCGACACGCCCTGGATCCTGGGGTCGGCGATCAGGTCGGCCACCTGGCGGCTGTCGATGAAGGCGTTCAGGTACGCGCCGTCGGAAACACCCGCATCGCGGAGGACCGTCTCGATCGCCAGTGCCGACTGCGGGCAGTTGCGCGCGTGCTTGAGCACGATGGTGTTGCCAAGGGCGAGGTTCGGTGCGACGAACCTCGCGACCTGATAGTACGGGTAGTTCCACGGCATGATGCCGAGCAGAGGCCCGATCGGCTCGGTGCGCACCACCGCCGTTCCGCCCCCCGCAATCTCGAGTGTCTCGTCGGCCATGAAGCGTGCGGCGTGGTCGGCGTAGTAGCGGTAGATCGAGGCGACCAGTTCGACCTCGCCGCGCGCCTGCGTGATCGGCTTGCCGACCTCGAGGGTGAGAATTCGCGCAAGCTCGTCGATCCGTTCGAGGTGGAGGTCGGCGGCGCGTCGGAGCATCCTTGTGCGCTCCTCGAGCGGCAGCTGCCGGAACGAGGAGTAGGACGCGGACGATCGCACGACGAGATCCGCGGCCACGGCGTCGTCGATGATCGGAAACTCGGCGAGCGTCTCGCCGGTGGCCGGATTGATCGTCGTGTAGGCGCCCATCGCGCTCTCCTTGCTGTCTGCGTGCGGGGTGTCGATCCAACGGGCGTGATGGTCCTCGTCGAGCCGACGCTGCAGTTCCAGCCTGCATCGTGCCACCTTGGGCGTCCAATACCGATCCCACCCCGCATCCATACTCTGGATGCATCGAACGGGGGTCGATCGGGTATTGGACGCGCATCGATACGCGATGCGAGCCTGAGGGGGTGAGCACCTTGAGAATCCGGGAACAGGCCGATCGACTCCACGTCGAGCTCCATCGGCCGGATGTCCGCAACGCCATAGACGATGAGATGGTCGCCGACCTGCACGCCGTCTGCGACGCACTCGAGCGGACACCCCGAGTGCTGATCCTCACCGGAACGACCGAGCCGGAGCGGGGCGTGTTCGCCGGAGGCGCCGACATCCGCCGACTGCTCGAGCGCGGGCGCGACCAAGCCCTGGACGGCATCAATTCGGGCCTGTTCGCGCGCATCGCGCGGCTTCCGATGCCCGTGATCGCCGCCGTGGACGGCCCCGCGATCGGCGGCGGCAGCGAGCTCGCGTATGCCGCCGACATCCGCCTCGCCTCGACCCGCGCGGTGTTCGGCAACCCCGAGACCGGGCTCGGCATCATGGCCGCCGCGGGCGCCACGTGGCGCCTGCTCGAACTCGTGGGCGAACCTCTCGCGAAGCAGATCCTGTTCACGGGTCGCCGGCTCTCGGCGGAGGAGGCGCTGGACTACGGTCTCGTCGCCTCGGTGCACGAGCCCGACGATCTCGCCGCGGCGGCCGACGCGGTCGCGGACCGCATCTCCGAGCAGGACCCACTCGCCGTGCGACTCACCAAGCGAGTGCTGTCGGCACCGCGCTCGGCCCACCCGCTGGTCGACGACCTGGCGCAGGCGATCCTGTTCGAATCCGATGCGAAGGCGCAACGGATGTCCCGCTTCCTCACTCGTTCCAAGGAGTCAGCATGACGAGCCTTCCCCCATTGGTCGGCGTGATCGGCGGTGGGCGTATGGGCGCCGGCATCGCCCATGTCTTCGCCCGGTCCGGCGCATCCGCGATCGTGATCGAGCGCGATGATGATGCCGCGACTCAGGCACGCGCCCGCCTCGAAGACGGCGTGTCGAAAGCCGCCGCACGGGATGCCGACCTGGATGCCGGCGCCATGCTCGGCCGACTGCAGGTCAGCACCGACTACGGGGCGCTCACCGCCGCCGGACTCGTCGTCGAGGCCGTCCCCGAGTCGTTCACCCTGAAGGTCGAAACTCTGGTCCGGGCCGAGGCGTCGATGGGCGCCGACGCCTGGCTCGCCACCAACACCTCGTCGCTGTCGGTCACGGGCCTGGCAGATCGGCTGCAGCGCCCGGAGCGCTTCTGCGGGTTGCACTTCTTCAATCCGGTGCCTCCCTCGGCCCTCGTCGAGCTCGTGCTGACGAGCCGCACGGCGCCCGAGCTGCGAGACCTGGCGCAGGACTGGATCGCGGGGATCGACAAGACCGCCATCGTCGTGAACGACGCGCCCGGCTTCGCGAGCTCCCGCCTCGGGTTGGCGATCGCGCTCGAGGCCATGCGCATGCTCGAGGAGGGCGTCGCGACCGCCCACGACATCGACGCCGCTATGGTGCTCGGCTACCGGCACGCGACCGGACCGCTGCACACCTCCGATCTCGTGGGGCTGGACGTGCGGCTCGGGATCGCCGAATACCTTCACGAGACCCTCGGCGAACGCTTCGATCCCCCGCAGATCCTGCGGGACAAGGTCGCCGCGGGCGAGCTCGGACGCAAGACGGGTCGCGGGTTCTTCGACTATCCCGACGGGCGGTAGAAAGTCCCGCGACGAAGGCCGATGGCGCGGATGCCTCAGGCGCTGAGCACGATCCGTCCGGGCACGCCGCCGGCCGCGAGGCGATCGAGCGATTCCTGCACGGATTCGGCCGAGAGCTCGGCGTCGATGGTCGGGACCTGCGGAAGGCCGCCACGCTTGGCGAGGGTGACGAGTTCGACCAACTCGTCGAGCGACCCGACGAAGCTGCCCCGGATGGTGATGATTTTCAGCGTCAGGAGCGCCGTTGGGATCACGAACTCTCCGCCGAACAGGCCGACCTGGATCATCGTCCCGCCTTTGCGGAGCACGCCGAAGGCCGCCGGGGCGGTCGCTGAGTTGTTGACGAAGTCGATCACGGCGCCGACCGGTCCCCCGGTGGTGGCGAGGATGTCCGCCACGAGATCTTCACCCGCCGCGGAGACCGTGGCGGTCGCGCCCATCTCGCGCGCGAGCTGCAGGTTGCGCTCCTGGAGGTCGACCGCCACGATCGCCCTGTGGCCGAGCGCCGACAGCGTGGCGATGGCCGTGAGGCCGACCCCTCCCGCTCCGATGACTACAACCGGGAGCGCCGGATCGGTGGGGAGCGCCTTGCGTGCCGCGCTGTAGGCGGTCAGGCCCGAGCACGCGAGCGTCGCGGCCCAGCCCTCGTCGAGCCCCGTCACATCGACGAGGTACCGAGGGTGCGGCACGAGGATGTGGTCGGCGTACCCGCCGTGCTTCGCGACGCCGAGGTTCCGCGGCGCGGGGCAGAGATTCTCCTGGCCGGCGAGGCAGGCGTCGCACGTGCCGTCGCCGATCCAGGGATAGACGAGGCGGCGTTCTCCCACGTCGACACCGGTCGCCTGGGGCCCGACTGCCTCGACAACGCCGACGACCTCGTGGCCGAGCACGATCGGGTACGTCACGCCCCGGTCGACCAGGTTCAATTGGCCGCGGCTGCCGAGGTCGTAGTAGCCCTCGCGAAGGTGCGTGTCGGTGTGGCAGACGCCCGACCGAAGGACTCGCAGCAGCACCTCCGCGCCCCGCGGCTCCGGGGTGGGAAGTTCGATGTCGGTGACGGTGTGATCGTCTTCGAAGATCGCGAACGCGTGCATGGTGGTCCTCGCCGTTGATGTGTACCTGCTTCCACACTCGCACCCAGCGGTGATTCACTCCAATACCGAATCGAGGGCCGATTGATACCGACGGTGCGCTACTCGCCTGCGGGAGTGGGGAGCACCGACTCGGAGAGCCGGAGCACCGCGTGCAGTGCGCGGTCATCGCTGTCACCGCGCCACGCCATGCGAAGCTCGACCGGCGCCACCGGGTCGGACAGCGGCAAGAAGCGCAGCCCAGGGTCCGCGATACCGTCGACGACCGACGAGAGCGTGAGCGAGCATCCAACCTCGGCGGACACCAGCGACATCACCGTCCAGGAGTCCGATGCATCTTGGACCAGGTCGACCGTGAAGCCCGCGTCGCGCGTCATCTGGCGTAGGCGTTCTTGAGCACGCTGCCACTCTGCGCCGGGAGGGAGACGAACGGCTCGCCCTCGAAATCGCGGATCGAGACGCGCTTGCGACGTGCGAGCCGGTGCGTCTCGGGCACGGCGATCACGAGTTGCTCGACCGCGACCACGCGGGTGTGCACGGCGGCGGGGATGTGGTCCCAACGGCCGAGCGCGATGTCGACGTCACCGCGCGTGAGCCGCTGCATCGCCTCCTGGGCGAAGTGACCGCTCAACAGCTCCAACATGACCCCCGGATGATCCTGCTTCACCGCCCGCGCGAGGCGGCCGACCATCACGTTCGACGACGCGCCGGCATATGGGACCCGCACGCGCCCGATCTCGCCGACCCCGGCGGCACGAGCCACGGTCTTCACCCGCTCGAGTGCGTCCAACACCTCTCTGGCCGGCGCGACGATCGCCTCCCCGACCGAGGTCAGCGTCACCCTGCGGGTGCTGCGCTCGAACAGCCGTGCACCCAGCTCCCGCTCGAATTGTTGGATGCTGCGGCTCACGGGGGGCTGGGCCATGTGCAGTCGTTCGGCCGCACGACCGAAATGCAACTCGTCGGCGACGGCCAGGAACGCACGCACCTGCTGGAGATTCATGCGCCGATTATTCCACTTGGCGCACAGATCAACTGTGGATTGAGATTTGGAACGAGCAGCCGGGGCCCCCTCACCGCGAGGGGGCCCGTGCTCCGACGTCACTGGGCGGTGTAGCCGCCGTCCACGACGTACTCGGCACCCGTGACGAACGAGGCATCGTCGGACGCGAGGAACAGCACCACGTTGGAGACCTCCTCGGGGCGCCCGGGGCGGTCGAGGATCGTGGTCGAGAGCACCGCCTTCGTCGACTCGTCGGTGGCGAGCAGGCCGGTGGTCATCGGCGTCGCGATCACGCCGGGGTGCACCGAGTTCACTCGGATCCCGTACTTCGCGAGATCGACCGCGCTCGCCTTGGTGAGCAGCCGCACCGCGCCCTTCGACGCCTCGTACGCGGCGGCACTCGGCGCACCGACGAGGCCGTAGATCGACGAGATGTTCACGATCGAACCGCCTCCCGCGCGCGCGAGCGCCGGCACGACGGCCTTCGAGCCGAGGAAGACCGACGTTGCGTTGACCCGAAACGTCAGGTCCCACTCATCCTGCGTCGTCTCATCGAGCGGCTTGAGGATGAGGATGCCGGCGTTGTTCACCAGGATGTCCAGCCGACCGTAGCTCGCCTCGGCCTCGTCGACAATCGCGGTCCAGCGATCCGCGCTCGTCACGTCGTGCTCGAGCGCGACCGCTGCCCCGCCGGCCGCGACGGCTTCGGCGACCACATCTTCGAGCGCCGCGACGTCGACGTCGGTGGCGACCACTTTGGCGCCCTCTTCGGCGAGGCGCAGCGCGTGCGCCCGGCCCATTCCCTTGGCTGCCCCGGTGACGATGGCCACCTTTCCAGCGAGACGGTCTCCCATGTTGTTCTCCTTCAGCTCCATTGCATCGGCGGATGATCGAGGCCCGAGCGGCGCATCTGCGCGCGACATCCTGGCCGAAGCCCATCCTTCGAGGCGCGGCAAGCAGACCGGTGTTCCGAAATGGAACAGTCCGACGCTCGCCACCCACACGTTGAGTATCAATCGAGTGCTCATCAGGTATTGGACGGTATGAACCCGAGGTGCCACCCTGAAATGGACCCCTTACCGAAGGTTGCACCGATGACGACGCCGACTGCGCTCAACCGAGAGCCCCTCCCCCGGAGCGAAACCGGCCCGTTCGCCGGCGTGCTCGTCGCCGACTTCGGCCGGGTCCTCGCCGGACCGTACTGCACGATGCTGCTCGCCGACCTCGGCGCCACAGTCATCAAGGTCGAGAGCCCGCTCGGCGACGAGACCCGCAGTTGGACGCCTCCGCAGTACCGGGACGAGGCGACATACTTCCTCTCGGTGAATCGGAACAAGCAGTCCGTGACGCTCGATTTACGCAAGCCCGAGGACCTCCGGCTCGCACAGCGGCTCGCCGAACGCGCCGATGTCGTCACGGAGAACTTCAAGCCGGGGCGCCTTGAGCGATTCGGGCTCGACTCCGTCGCACGCACGAACCCCGATGTCGTCTACGCGTCGATCACCGGGTTCGGCACCGAGGGCGGCGCCGACCTGCCGGGTTACGACCTTCTCGTCCAGGCCCTCTCGGGGCTCATGAGCCTCACCGGAGCCCCGGCCACCGACGGCTTCCGCGCCGGCGTCGCCGTGTTCGACGTCATCACCGGCCTGCACACGGCGATCGCCATCGCCTCCGCGCTCTTCCACCGCCAGCGCACCGGGGTCGGCCAGCACGTCGAGTTGAACCTCATGTCCTCCGCGCTCTCGGGGATGGTGAACCAGACCGGCGGCTACCTCCTCAGTGGCAGCGTCCCGACGCGGATGGGCAACGACCACCCCAGCATCTACCCCTACGCACCGTTCCCCACCGCCGACGGCGACCTGGTGCTCGCGATCGGCAACGACGCGCAGTTCCGGAACCTGTGCGACGCCATCGGGCTCGCCGAGCTGGCGGATGACCCGCGATTCGCGAGGAACGCCGACCGCAGCGCCCACCGCGACGAACTCCGACCGATCCTGACTGAGCGTCTCGCTGCGCGGAGCGCGCACGAGTGGTTCGACCTACTGACCGCGGTCCACATCCCCTGTGCACCGATCCTCGACGTCGGCGGCGGAATCGACTTCGCCGAGAGCGTCGGGCTGGATCCGGTCGTCGTCGCCGGAGAGGGCGATCGCGCGATGCCCACCATCCGCAACCCGATCCGGTTCTCGCGCACACCCGCGAGCTACCGCAACGGGGCACCGGCGCTCGACCAGGATGGCGACGCCATCCGGCGCTGGCTGGCAGACGACGCGCCGGGCCACGTCGACCCGGAGACCGACCAGGCGCCGCACGCGATGCCGGCGTCGATGACGAGAGGCGAATGACGATGACCATGACGGTGGATGAGACAGCGACCCGAGCCGTGAACTCCGACTTCTACGCGGTCGATGACTTCCTCGACGACGAGGACCGCGCGCTCGTGGCCCGCGTGCGCGGCTTCGTCGACGGGGAGGTACTCCCCGTCATCAACGACTACTGGGAAGCCGCGGACTTCCCGTACCAGATCCTGCCGAGACTCGGCGAGCTCGGCATCGTCGGCACCGCAATCGAGGGCTACGGATGCCCCGGCCTGACCCGACTTCAGACGGGGCTCGTGGCCATGGAGCTCTCCCGGGGCGACGGCAGCGTCAACACGCTGAACGCCGTGCAGTCCGGCCTCGCGATGGGAAGCATCGCACTCCTCGGCGACGAGGAGCAGAAACAGCGCTGGCTCCCCGACATGGCCGCACTCCGCAAACTCGGGGCCTTCGCCCTCACCGAGCCCGACCACGGGTCGGACTCCGTCGCGCTCGAGACGACCGCACGACGCGACGGCGACCACTACGTGATCGACGGCGCGAAGCGATGGATCGGGCTCGGCCACGTCGCCGACGTGGTGATCCTCTGGGCGCGCGACACCGCCGACTCCAGGGTGAAGGCGTTCGTGCTCGAGAAGTGCGCCGACGGCACCTACCCTGAGGGCTACAGCGCCGAGGCCATCACGGGCAAGATCGCCAAGCGCGCCATCCAACAGGCCCACATCGAGATCTCGGGCCTTCGCGTCCCCGCCGAGAACAAGCTCGCGCTCTCGAGCTCGTTCCGCGACGTCTCGGCCATCCTGAACCGCACCCGCAGCACCGTTGCCTGGGAGGCCCTCGGGCACGCCGTCGCCGCCTACGAGGCGGCTGCCCGCTACGTGCACGAGCGGGTCCAGTTCGGACGTCCGATCGCGAGCTACCAACTCGTGCAGAACAAGCTCGCGAACATGCTCGCCGACCTCACCTCCATGCAGCTGATGTGCTTCCGCACGGCCACCTTGCAAGACGAAGGCCGGCTCACGAACGAGCAGGCCTCCCTGGCGAAGATGTACACCGGCCAGCACTCGCGAGCCCTCTGCCGCGATGCCCGTGACCTGCTCGGCGGCAACGGCCTCCTGCTGGAGAACCACGTCGCCCGCCACCTCACCGACATGGAGGTCGTGCACACCTACGAGGGCACCGACTTCATCCAGTCGCTCATCATCGGTCGTGAGATCACCGGAATCGCCGCGTTCTCCTGATCTCGCACGCGGCCGACGGCACAGAACGGATTCAACCATGGACGCATACCTCTACGACTCGATTCGGACGCCGTTCGGGCGCCTCGCGGGGGGCCTCGCGGAGGTGCGTCCGGACGATCTCGCGGCCCACGTGATCACCCAGTCCATCAGGCGAGCGCCCGCGCTCGACCCGGCTCGCATCGACGAGGTCGTCTTCGGGAACGCGAACGGTGCAGGCGAAGAGAATCGCAACGTCGCGCGAATGGCGACGCTCCTGGCGGGCCTGCCCACCTCGATCCCCGGCAGCACCGTCAACCGGCTCTGCGGCTCTTCGCTCGACGCCGCGATCATCGCGTCCCGGCAGATCGCCTCCGGCGAAGCCGATCTGATCCTGGTCGGCGGGGTCGAGTCCATGAGTCGCGCTCCGTGGGTAGTGCCCAAGCCGTCCCGCGCATACGCCGCCGGGGACACGCAGATGGCCTCGACCACCCTCGGATGGCGCCTCGTCAACCCGAGGATGCCGAGCGAATGGTCGGTGTCGCTGGGTGAGGCGACCGAGCAGCTCCGCGAACGGCACGGAATCAGCCGCGAGCGTCAGGACGAGTTCGCCGCGCGATCCCACCGCAACGCGCACGACGCCTGGGAGGCAGGTCGGTACGACGACCATGTCATTCCTGTCGGGGGCACCACCTTGGCGCGCGACGAATCGATCCGCTCGGGCACGACAGTCGAGGTCCTCGCGGGGCTGCGCACATCGTTCCGCCTCGCCGACGCCTCCCCCGGCGGCGGGACCGTCACCGCGGGCAACGCCTCGCCGCTCACCGACGGTGCCTCCGCGGCGTGGCTCGGCAGCGAGGCTGCGCGGGAGATCCTGGGCACTGATCCCGTAGCCCGTATCGCCGGCCGCGGCGCCGCGGCCAACGAACCGCAGTACTTCGGCTTCGCACCCGTCGAGGCCGCGAATCGCGCGCTCGAGCGTGCGGGCATCCATTGGTCGGATGTCAGCGCGGTGGAGCTCAACGAGGCGTTCGCGGCGCAGTCCCTCGCCTGCATCGACGCCTGGGGAGTGGACCCGGAGATCGTCAACGCTTGGGGTGGTGCGATCGCGCTCGGACACCCGCTCGGAGCGTCCGGTACTCGGATCCTTGGCACCCTGGCGAAACGGCTCCAGGCCTCCAACGTCCGCTGGGGTGTCGCTGCCATCTGCATCGGCGTCGGTCAGGGACTGGCCGTAGTCATTGAGAACGTGCACGCCACGGCGTAGGCGCCGAGCGTCATCCGTTCATGTTCACGCGTGAGCGCTCTGCAAGCACTCGACGGCAATGACGCGACGTGCCGCCGGACACGCAGCCCTCTCGTCTTGACGACACCGCCGTTCTCACTTCCGCGCAACGGTCCCTCCCTTTGCCGACACACATCCGGTCCCGCGGCAACACGAACGATGGCGTCTGGACCAAAGAGTCGGAAACTGGAGCCGGCACGGGAGTTTTGATTCCATAGAACTAGATTCCATGTAATGTATATCTATGGATGCCGCGCACTCGGACTATTTCGCCACACTCGTCGAGCATGAGACGTCGCTGTGGAACGCGCTCGATCGTTATCTGCGAACGGTCCCCGGGAGCGTGACGCTCGGCCGATTCGGGGTACTGCGGGTGATCGACTCAGGCGAGGGGCGCGCGCGCGTGCAGGACGTCGCGGCGGAAATGGGGATCACGGTGGGCGCGGCCAGTCGCCTCGTCGATCGCCTCGAGAGCGATGGTTTGGCGAGTCGGTCGCCGAATCCCACGGATCGGCGCGGCTCAGTGCTGGAACTGACCACAGCCGGAGCCGACCGTGCCGAAACGACCCGGCGGGCCTTCGACGAGGGGCTCGGCAAGCTGCTCGGCGGTGCGACGGCTCCGGAACTCGTCGATCTCACCGATCGGCTGCGACGGGTAGATGACGCATTGCGAACGACGATCAAGGAGGCCCTGTATGCCTGAGATGATGCGAGCCGTAATCGTCGACCACCCCGGCGAGCCGGAAGTCCTCGAACTGCGGGAGGTGCCCATCCCGGTGCCGGAGCGAGGGCAGGTGCTCATCCGAGTCGAGGCGTTCGGACTCAATCGCTCCGAATTGCACTTCCGGCGAGGTCAGGCCTATTCGGGTAGCTTCCCGCGAGTTCCCGGCATCGAAGCGCAGTGATCATGCAGGCATCCGGGCAACGAAGGCCGACGCAAAATGGGGCGCTCGCGTAGCGCTTAGCCCGAATCCACCGATGTGTCTGCGGCTCAGCTCGTCTCTCGTGCGAGGCAGCATTGCTGAGTTCGGGGCACACCAGGACCTCAGGCCCCTCGTGTCCTGCCTGTTCCACTGGTGAGAGTTCGTTGCG
>Ga0265293_10009636_pt1 | contig 13823 bp, 10 predicted proteins | sample Munlanlewell138R_FD_192505 | JGI IMG/M metagenome (GOLD analysis project Ga0265293, IMG submission 192505) | Leachate microbial communities from a municipal landfill in Southern Ontario, Canada - Leachate well 138R | ecosystem: Engineered > Solid waste > Landfill > Unclassified | place: Canada...
GTATTGAGATTTAAAGAATTTAAAACCTATTAACATTGTAATGTTTATAGGTTTTTTTAGTTTAAGAGTATTTATGAATACAAACATATGCGGAACTTATAAATTATTGTAAAACTTTGGACTTTTTAGTCTAAAGTTTTTTTGTTTCATATACTTATACTGACAAAAAAGTCTAACATATTTTGGTAGAATCATTTTTAGGCTTATAAATATACGTTTTATTTAAGGTGGTGCCTTCTTTGGTTGGTTTCGTTACACCTTTTAAAGAAAATGCTTCAAAAATAAAGGTTGCGTTTCAGAATAATGTATTTTTGGATTATTTGATCATAGCTATTTATGGATTTACAATAGGAAGAATTGTTATACTAGGCTATCTTAACCCATTTTCAATAGCTTTTCTGTGTGCGGTAATAATAAATGAATCTTTTGTGATGACAGCGGTATTAGGGTTACTGATAAGTGCAGTAAGTGTTAAAAATCCGGAGCTTGTATTATGGCAAGCAACAATCACCATGATGTTATCAATCTTTTTTTTGATCTTTAAAAGGACAAGGATTAATAAAAGAGTTTTATTTAATATTCTAGCCCCAAGCCTTAGCTTTATAATAGGGTATTTTATTTTCTATGTAAAAGACTATTACTTATACGATTTATTGATGTTGATTCTTCAATCAATTACAATATGCGCTTTAACAAATTTGTATGACAAAGGAATAGTTTTGTTGACAAGTTTTACAGAGCGGAGGTTTTTATCTTCGGAAGAAATGATTTCCCTTTCGCTGTTATTTGCTTCTTTATTTTTTGGATCTACCTTTTACTTTTTTGGTCTTTCATTAAAAAGAGTCATCTCTATATTTTTAATCTTTATTTTTTCTTATGGGGGCAGTGTCGGAGTGGGGACTATTGTAGGCACTCTTATAGGTATTTCCCATTCCTTAACGGGAGATATATACTCTTCGGCAATCGGTGTATATGGCCTTTGCGGTTTATTATCTGATTTTATGAAAAGATATGGGAAGATTGCAATGATCGTAGGTTTTATATTAGGTAATGCGGTTATGACTTTCTATATAAACGGTTCTACAGAAGTGCTCATAAGTTTTAAAGAAATAATCTTTGCGTCTTTATTGTTTTTATTTATACCTGATAAATTTTTAAAAAAAGCTTTTAAAATTAATTTTTCTAATAATATGAATAATAAAAAGACAGATGATATTAAAATAAAAGACTATACAATCGGTAGTTTACTTGAAGTTTCTGATGTATTTAAAGAACTGTCAATTTCATTGAACACTAGAATAATCAATAAAAGTTATTTTTCCCAACTTGATGCGGCGGAAATCATTGAAAAAACCGTTAAAGATGTGTGTTATTCCTGCGGTATGTATGATTGTTGTTGGAAGAAGGACTTTTTTAGAACATATCAAAGGATATTTGATATGTTATCAATGATTGAGGCGGGTAAAGCAGATAAAAATGATGATAAAGCTTATATAAAAGATAAATGTATTTATGTAACAAATATTAAAAATAGTTTGAAATATAATTATGAATTGTATAGAACTAAAGAGCAATGGAAGAAAAAAATCGACGAAAGCAGAGTAGCATTCAGTCGGCAGATGGAAGAGACTTCAAAATTAATAAGTGATCTTGCGGAAAAATTAGAGTCAAGTATAGAATTTAACAATAATATGGAAGATCAAATAATTGCATCTTTGGACGGCATAGGGATTGACCCACAAAGTGTATCCGTTGTTGAATTAAAAAATAGCATGGAAATAGAGATTAAGATGAGATCTTGTGGCGGTAAAAGAGTATGTATAAGTAAAATATTGCCGGAAATAAGGAAAATTACAGGTAAAAGGTTTATTAAAACCGATTTATCATGTTGTACTACCAAAAAACGTATATGTAAACTGAAATTAAAGGAGGCTCAAAAGTATTCCATTGCAACGGGTTTTTCAAAAGTTCAGAAAGATGACAGTATTATTTCCGGGGACAATTATTCTTTCATTGAAGTCAAGGATGGGAACTTTTTCATGATACTGAGTGACGGTATGGGAAGTGGTTACAAAGCTGACGTGGAAAGCAGTATGGCCGTTAGCCTACTGGAAAAATTTTTATTTGCCGGGTATAATCATCTTTCAGCATTGGAAGCGATAAATTCTTTACTTTTAATTAAAACAAATGACGAAAACTACGCAACTTTGGATATAAGTATAATAAATAAATATACCGGTGAAATAATGTTTTTAAAAGCCGGTGCAGTTTCAACTTATCTAAAGCATAAAGACAGGGTGGATATCATAAGAAGCAGTTCACTTCCTGCCGGAATTCTTAACGAAATTGATATAGAGTTTAATAGAAAAAAACTTGTAGACGGTGATTTTGTTATTATGGTAACCGATGGAGCCTTAGATTCGAATAAAGATGAATTGGATAAAGAAGCATGGTTAGTGAACATAATCAATGAAATAGAGACACGTAATCCGCAGAAATTAGCAGATACTATTTTGGAAAAATGCCTTTCTGAGTCAAAAGGAATAGCGGAGGATGATATTACAATTCTTGTCACAAAGATATGGGAGCCGAGATAGAGTTATGCTCCCCACTTTACGCATTTCAAATCTTATGATACCATAATTAAAAGTTGGATTTTAATGTTATATGTTTGAGAATACTATCGATATTATTGTTTTTAAGTTTTATCAGGTAGAACCTATAATTGTTTAATGAAATTTTATTAAAATGGAGTTGCATTCACAGTGAAAGATTTGCCGCAGGAAGTGGAAAAAACAATAAGTAAATACAATATGATAAAAATGAAAGACGTCATCGTTGTCGGAGTATCGGGCGGTGCGGATTCAATGTGTTTATTGCATATTTTAATAAGACTTAAAGAAAAGTACAACCTTTCTGTATTTGCAACTCACTTAAACCATCAGTTTCGAGGAGAAGAAGCAGATAAAGATGCGGCTTATGTTGAGGACATTTGTAAGCAGTGGGGAATTCCTGTATATGTTAAAAAGTTCGATGTCCCGGCATATGCTAAGGAAATCGGAGTATCCGATGAAGAAGCCGGGAGGATTATAAGATACAGTCATTATGAAGAAATACTTAATAAAGAAAATGCAGATAAAATTGCAGTAGCACATAATCTTAATGATCATATAGAAACAATATTTATAAATATGATACGCGGCAGCGGGATTGAAGGGTTAAAAGGGATTGAAGCTGTGCGTAAAAATATAATACGACCCCTGATAAAAACTGAGAGGATAGATATAGAAAAATATTGCATGAATAACGGAATAGATTATAGAATAGATAAAACCAATCTAGAACCTATTTATGGCAGAAATAAAATAAGGATTGAATTAATTCCCTATATTGAAGACAATTTAAATTCAAATATTATGGCAACTTTAAACAGATTGTCCGATATTATTTCTGCTGAAAATGATTATATTGATATTCAAGCACAAAAAGCATTTACAGAAACAGCTAAATGCTTTAAAAATAGTGTAAAATATAGTATTATTAGATTGAACAATTTACATCCTGCGTTAAAAAGAAGAGTGATAAGAACAGGTTTGAAAAAACTACTGGGCAGTTTAAAAGGCATTGAGTATAAGCATGTTGAAGAAATAGTTTTTTTAACAAAGGCTAAGACCGGTGCTACTGTGATGTTGCCCGGCAATATTACCGCATATATATCCTACGAAAATCTTATTATAAAGCATAACATAGAAAAGGTAACAGGATTGTTTTGCTATAAGCTGCAGCGAAATAAAGATAATATAATTGCCCCGCTGAATATAACTGTTAACGTTGCTGAATTAAAAATTGATGAAATCGTAAGTTTAAGCAAAAAGCTTGACGAAATATATATCGATGAAGCTAAAATTGTTGGAGATTTGGTTATAAGAAATAGGATTCCCGGGGATATATTTTCTCCTATTGGATTAAAGGGAAGTAAAAAGCTCAAGGATTTTTTTATAGATGAAAAAATCCCTAAGGAAGAGAGGGGAAATATTTTAATTTTAGCAGATGATGTTGATATTATTTGGGTTATTGATAAAAGAATAGGTGAAAAATATAAAATCACAAATAATACAAAGGATGTAATAAAGATAAAGGTTTTGAGGAGGGCAACTAATGGAGAATGATATATCGGAGGTATTGATTAATGAGGAAGAGATTAAAGAAAAGATAAAGGATTTAGGTAAAAAAATAACACAAGATTATAAAGAAAAAGATTTACTTCTGGTTGGAGTATTAAAAGGTTGTATTCTTTTTCTTTCTGATTTGTCCAGAGAGATAAAATTGCCTTTATCAATGGATTTTATGGTAGTATCAAGCTATGGAACATCAACCAAGTCTTCCGGTGTGGTTAGGATAATCAAGGACCTTGAAAGAGATATAACCGGAAAGGATGTTTTGGTAGTAGAAGATATTGTAGATACAGGGCTTACATTAAACTATCTTGTCGACTACTTATTATCAAGAAATGCCAACAGTGTTAAGGTTTGTACTTTACTGGAGAAGCCGGAAAGAAGGATTGCAAAAGTAAAGATGGACTATGTAGGATTTCATATCCCTGATAAATTTGTTGTTGGCTATGGTTTGGATTATGGAGAAGTATATAGAAACTTGCCTTTTGTTTGTGTTTTAAAACCCGAAGTATATTCTAAATAGTTGTTTATATTTATTGTAATTTATAAACTGCTATGATAAAATTACTTTGTTATTTGGTTATACTGTACTTAAGGAGGGTAATTGTTGAAGAAGTTTTTAAGAGGTATAAGCATATATATACTCATTTTTGTGATAATAATTTTCTTTGCCCAAATATTTAATAGCACCAGTGAAAGTAAAACAAAACTGACTTATACCCAGTTTATATCTGAAGTGGAAAATAAGAAAATTAAAGAAGTCCATGTTTCTGATTTTGGAGGGACCTCTGTTATAACCGGTAAGTTAAATGATGGGCGTAAATTTGAGGTAACTGTTCCCAGCAGTCAGTTTAATGAATTGGCACAGGATTATGCCCAAAGAGGAATTATTAATATAGTTTATGATAAACCACAACAGACCTCAGTTTGGCTTTCTATACTTCCATCTGCAGCTTTGATTGTTTTGGTTATAGTATTTTTTTTCATATTTAGTCAACAAACTCAAGGTGGCGGAAGCAGAGTAATGTCTTTTGGAAAAAGCAGAGCGAGATTAGTTACACCGGACAAAAAGAAAGTTACTTTTGCAGATGTTGCAGGTGCTGATGAAGAGAAAGAAGAATTAGGGGAAATTGTTGATTTTCTCAAGCAACCGAGAAGATTTGTTGAGCTGGGTGCAAGGATACCAAAGGGTATTTTATTGGTGGGTCCTCCGGGCACAGGTAAAACATATTTAGCAAAAGCGGTTGCCGGTGAGGCCGATGTACCATTTTTTAGCATAAGCGGTTCTGATTTTGTTGAAATGTTTGTAGGTGTAGGTGCTTCTCGGGTAAGAGATTTATTTGAACAGGCGAAGAAAAATTCTCCCTGTATAATCTTTATCGATGAAATAGATGCCGTGGGTAGGCATAGAGGCGCGGGGCTAGGAGGAGGGCATGACGAGCGAGAACAAACCCTCAACCAACTTCTTGTTGAGATGGATGGATTTAACATAAATGAAGGAATTATTATTATTGCTGCGACTAATAGACCGGATATATTGGATCCGGCGCTTTTAAGACCGGGCAGATTTGACAGACAGATTACTGTAGGCATACCGGATATCAAGGCAAGAGAAGAGATATTAAAGATTCATGCAAGGAACAAACCTTTGGGTGATAATATAAGCCTTGAAGTATTAGCAAAAAGCACACCGGGATTTACTCCTGCCGATTTGGAAAACTTGATGAACGAGGCGGCGATATTGACAGCCAGAAGAAAGAAAAAAAGAATAGAGATGAAAGAACTTGAAGAAGCGACACTTCGAGTTATTGCAGGTCCTGAAAAGAGAAGTAAAGTTATTAGTGAGCAAGATAGAAGGCTTACCGCATACCATGAAGCGGGGCATGCTGTTGTACAGAGATTTATACCCGGTTCGGATCCGGTTCACCAAGTTTCAATCATACCGAGAGGCAGAGCCGGCGGTTATACGCTTTCGCTTCCTAAACATGATAAGTACTATGTATCCAAGCTGGAGTTAGAAGATAAGATTGTGATGCTTTTAGGCGGCCGTGTTGCTGAAAAAATGGTATTGGATGATATTAGCACAGGGGCTAAAAATGACTTGGAAAGAGCAACCTCTATTGCCCGGAAAATGGTTACTGAGTATGGAATGAGTGATACCTTGGGACCTATGACATTTGGGACAGACCATGATGAAGTGTTTATTGGAAGAGACTTGGCAAGAGGCAGGAATTATAGTGAAGAAATTGCAGCCTTAATAGATAAAGAAATTTTTAATATTATTGAAATTGCTTATAAAAAAGCGGAAAAAATCCTTCGTGAGAATCTTAATAAGCTTCATGATGTAGCAAATGCCTTACTTGAAAGAGAAAAGCTGGATCAGCATGAATTTGAAGAGATATTTGCTAATGCATAAATTGAATAGTTAAGAAAGGAATGATTTATAAGACCATTCCTTTTTACTATATAAGGATAATTTTGTGCTATATATTACTTTGGACGGTAATTTAAAGAATTTTACTAAATGGAGGAGGTTAATCAATTGAAAACAGATATACAAATAGCTCAAAATGCTAAAATAAAGCCAATAAAAGAGGTTGCTTCATCAATAGGTATTTTAGATGAAGAGTTGGAGCTATACGGGAACTATAAGACAAAGGTAAGCTTTGATATATGGAAGAGGCTGGCAGATAAAAATGAGGGTAAACTGGTATTGGTTTCCGCAATTACTCCTACACCTGCAGGCGAAGGTAAATCAACAGTTACAGTAGGCCTTGGTCAAGCATTGGTAAGAATGGATAAGAAGGCGGCGATAGCTTTAAGAGAACCTTCTTTAGGACCCGTATTTGGTATTAAAGGCGGTGCAGCAGGCGGAGGATATTCTCAGGTAATACCTATGGAAGACATAAATTTACATTTCACCGGTGATATGCATGCAATAACTACTGCAAATAACCTATTATCTGCCGCCATAGATAATCATATTACACAAGGCAATTCCTTAGGTATAGATTCACGCCAAGTGGTATGGAAGAGAGTTATGGATATGAATGACAGGGCATTAAGGGATGTGGTTGTAGGTCTTGGGGGGAAAGCAAATGGTTTTTTAAGGCAGGATGGTTTTATGATAACTGTTGCTTCCGAGATTATGGCAATACTGTGTCTGTCAAAGGATATTATGGATTTGAAAGAGAGACTTGCAAATATCATTATTGGTTATAGTATAGAAAACAAACCAATTAAGGCAAGGGATTTAAAAGTGCATGGGGCCATGGCTTTATTATTAAAAGACGCAATCAAACCGAATTTGGTTCAGACTTTGGAGAATACGCCGGCGTTTATTCATGGCGGTCCTTTTGCTAATATTGCTCACGGTTGTAACAGTATTGTAGCTACAAAATTGGGACTGCTGCTCAATGATTACTTAATTACGGAAGCAGGATTTGGTGCCGATTTAGGAGCAGAAAAATTTATGAATATTAAATGCAGATATGCCGGATTTAAACCCTCTGCAGTAGTTTTGGTAGCAACGATTAGAGCGCTTAAAATGCATGGAGGTGTTAAAAAGGCAGACTTAGGAGAAGAAAATGTAGCTGCATTGGAAAAAGGTTTTGTAAATTTGCGGAAACATATAGAAAATATAAGTAAATTCGGTGTACCATCAGTGGTTGCAATCAATAAATTTATTACCGATACGGATGCAGAGATTTCGAAACTGACAGAGTTATGTAGATTGGAAGGTGCGGATGCTGCAGTCTGTGAGGTTTGGGAAAAAGGAGGCGAAGGAGGATTAGAGTTGGCTCATAAGGTTATTGAAGCCTGTGAGAAAGATAATAGATTTGATTTCTTATATGATGTAAATGAAAGCATAAAAGATAAAATAGAGAAGATAGCAAAAGCGATATATGGCGCCAAGGGTGTTGTATATACCAGTAAAGCGGATAAAGAAATTAAAAGGCTAGAAGAGCTTGGCTTAGATAAATATCCTATTTGTATGGCTAAAACTCAATATTCACTTACAGATAATCCTGAAATCTTGGGCAGACCTGAAGATTTTGAAATTACTGTCAAAGAGGTTCGAGTATCGGCAGGTGCAGGCTTTATTGTTGCTTTAACAGGTGATATAATGATAATGCCCGGTTTGCCTAAGGTCCCTGCTGCAGAGAAAATAGATATAGATGAAAACGGAGTGATAACGGGTCTGTTTTAAGCAGTTTTTAGAAAGGGGCGCATTTTACAATGTGTCTCTTTTTTTATCACTTTGTTAAAAAATAAATAAAAATAATAGTACTTTTTATATAGGAAATATGTTATTATATATAAAAGAAGGAAATCCTGCAACAGCATAATAAAATGAAAGATATCATTCAAATATTTCGACAAGGCATACAAAAAAAGTTGAATTAAACGATAATTTATGTTACCTTTTTACAAGTTGGAATCATTTTAATGAGGTATGATATACTTATTACGGTCGTTAAAATGCTTTCTGCGATATTGTGATGAATAAATGTTGCATTGTTGCAACTTTTAATGTTTGTTAAGCTTAAATAAAAATAAAATTGTTTTAGTTAGGGGAGAGTAGTATGAGTGATAAAGAAAAATGGGAATCCTTAATCGAAAAGACTTTAACTAAAAGACCCGAAAGAAAAGCTGAGTTCATTAACGGCTCAGGAATTACTGTTAAAAGACTGTATGACCCGGAAGATACAGCAAATATAGGTTATGACGAAAATCTTTCCTATCCGGGGATGTATCCTTATACTAGGGGTGTGCAACCTACTATGTATAGGGGAAGGCTATGGACCATGAGACAATATGCCGGTTTTGCTACGGCTGAAGAATCAAACAAAAGATATAAGTACTTGTTAAATCAAGGACAAACCGGTCTTAGTGTTGCTTTTGACTTGCCGACACAAATAGGATACGATTCCGATCATTCCTTATCCGAAGGGGAAGTAGGGAAGGTCGGAGTTGCAATTGATTCATTGAAAGACATGGAAATACTATTTGATGGGATACCATTGGATAAAGTCAGCACGTCAATGACTATCAATTCTCCTGCATCTGTCCTTTTAGCAATGTATATTGCAGTAGCAGAGAAGCAAGGAGTTACTCCTGATAAATTATCAGGGACGATTCAAAATGATATTTTGAAAGAATATATCGCAAGGGGTACATATATTTTTCCCACTGAGGAATCTATGAGATTAATAACTAATATTTTTGAGTACTGTGCTTCTAATGTACCCAAGTGGAACACTATATCTATTAGTGGTTATCATATCAGAGAGGCCGGTTCTACCGCTGTCCAAGAAGTTGCCTTTACATTGGCTGACGGAATAGCATATGTTGATGCGGCAATCAAAGCAGGCTTGGACATAGACGAATTTGCCCCCAGACTTTCATTCTTTTTTAACTCTCATAATGATTTGTTGGAAGAAGTTGCAAAATTTAGAGCAGCAAGAAAGTTATGGGCGAAAATCATGAAGGAAAGATTTGGCGCAAAGAATCCTAAATCAATGATGCTTAGATTTCATACTCAAACTGGTGGTTCAACACTTACTGCACAGCAGCCCGATAATAATGTAGTCAGAGTTGCGGTTCAGACATTGGCCGCCGTGCTGGGGGGAACCCAATCATTGCATACTAATTCCAGAGACGAGGCTTTGGCACTTCCATCTGAAGATTCAGTCAGAATAGCATTAAGAACCCAGCAGATAGTTGCTTATGAAAGCGGTGTAACTGAGACGGTAGATCCGTTGGCAGGCTCCTATTATGTTGAGAGCTTAACAACGGAAATAGAAAAAAAAGCCGCTGAGTATATTAAAAAGATAGATGATTTGGGTGGTGCGGCGAAAGCTATTGAAAGAGGATTTATGCAAAAAGAAATACAGGATTCTGCATATAAATACCAAAAAGAAATTGAAAAAGGCGAGAGAATTGTTGTCGGAATGAACAAATTTGAAATTGAAGAATCCACACCTAAAGGCTTATTAAGGGTTGATCCTGCAGTTGGAGAAATGCAGAAACAAAAGCTTGAAAACCTTAAAGCCGAAAGAGATAATAAAAAGGTAATTGATGATTTGGAAGCACTTAAAAAAGCAGCTTCCGGTGATGAAAACCTTATGCCTTATATTATTGAGGCAGTTAGGTCTTATGCTACATTAGGTGAAATATGTGACGTTTTAAGATCGGTATTCGGCGAATATCAGCAATCTGTTATTCTTTAAGGAGGGGAAGAAATGAATAGACCGATTAGAGTTTTGGTTGCAAAACCCGGCCTTGATGGGCATGATAGAGGCGCAAAAGTAGTTGCCCGTGCTTTAAGAGATGCAGGTATGGAAGTTATTTATACAGGACTTAGACAAACTCCTGAGCAAATAGCTGAGGCGGCAATACAAGAGGATGTCGATTGTGTAGCTCTTAGCGTACTTTCAGGAGCTCATAACCACCTTTTCCCTAAAATCGTAAATCTTTTACGTGACAAAGGAGGAGACGATATTCTGGTAGTCGGCGGAGGAGTGATACCGGAAGAAGATATACCCGGGCTTAAAGATGCAGGTATTGCAGCAGTATTTACTCCGGGTACCCCGACAGGAATAGCGATAGATTTTATTAAGCAGAATATAAAGAGAGCATAAGGGCGGTGTTTGAATTGGATATTAAGACAGGCTTGTTAAGGGGAGAAAAGAGGGCTGCCGCACGTTTAATCACTTATCTGGAAAGTGAAAGTGAGGACGGGATAAAAATAGTAAAAGAACTCTATCATTTAACAGGCAGGTCGAGGATTATTGGAATCACAGGGCCGCCCGGCGCAGGTAAAAGTACTGTAACTGATAAGCTGGCGAAACATATAAGAAAAACCGGAAAAAAAGTAGCTATAATTGCGATAGACCCCACTAGTCCTTTTAGCGGCGGTGCTATATTGGGAGACAGGATACGAATGACAGATTTAAGTACTGACGAAGGAGTCTTTATCAGAAGCATGGGTACCAGAGGCGCATTGGGAGGACTTTCAAAGTCAGTTCACGGTGCTGTTAAAGTTATGGATATAATGGGTTATGATTATATTTTCATTGAAACAGTGGGAGTGGGTCAATCGGAAATAGATATAGTCAAGGTGGCTGATACTGTGGTTATGGTTATGGTGCCGGGGCTTGGAGACGATATACAGGCGATAAAAGCCGGCATTATGGAAATAGGAGATATATTTGCAGTAAATAAATCTGACAGAGACGGTGCCGAAAGGACAGTTACAGAGATAGAAATGATGTTGGATTTAAATGATGATGATAATTATAGGCCCCCTGTTAAAAACATTATTGCAATAAATAATATTGGGATTGAAGAATTATATAAAGATATAGAAGACCACCATATATATATGAAAAAAACAGGAAAGTATGAAGAAAGAAGAAAGAAAGCAATTGAAGAAGAGATACTAGGTATATTTAAAGAAAATTTAATAGGTAAGGTAATTAAACTGCAGCGAAGCACAGATTATGTATCTGTACTTATAATGGAGGTTTATAACAAAACAAAGGATACTTATTCTGCTGCAATAGAACTCTCAGACATAATAAATAACAAGGAGGGATGAATGGATGGTTAGCAAGCTGGATCATATAGGAATTGCTGTCAGTAATTTAGAGGAATCTGTTAAATTTTACGAAGATATTCTCGGTCTAAAGCTTCAGGGAATAGAAATTGTGGAAGAACAAAAGGTAAAAGTGGCTTTCCTACCCTTGGGAGATACAGAAATTGAATTGCTGGAAGCTACTTCTTCAGATAGTCCCATTGAAAAATTTATAGAAAAAAAGGGACAGGGAATACAGCATATTGCATTGAGAGTAGAAGATATTGATGAAGCATTGGCAGAAGCAAAAGAAAAAGGAATTAGACTCATAGATGAAAAACCTAGGTATGGCGCCGGAGGTGCAAGAATTGCTTTTTTGCATCCTAAAAGTACAAATGGCGTTTTAATAGAGTTATGTGAAAGGAAAGGATAGGGAGTGGTAATATGGCAACAGAAAAAATCAGAGAACTTCAAGATTTAAAACAAGCTATTTCTCAAGGCGGTGGAGAGAAAAGAATAAAAAGACAACATGAAGCTGGTAAGCTGACTGCGAGAGAGAGGTTGACACTGCTTTTTGACGAGAATAGTTTTGTAGAAATTGATGCTTTTGTTAAGCATCGTTGTACAGAGTTGGGTATGAAAGATGTAGAAGCTCCCGGGGAGGGTGTCGTAACAGGCTATGGAACAGTAGATGGAAAGCTGGTTTATGCCTTTGCACAAGATTTTACTGTTATAGGTGGTTCTTTGGGAGAAATGCATTCAAAGAAAATATGCAAGGTGATGGATATGGCATTAAAGATGGGAGCACCTCTTGTCGGTATTAATGATTCAGGCGGAGCAAGAATACAAGAAGGAGTAGATGCACTTTCCGGATACGGAAACATATTTTATAGGAATACCGTAGCATCAGGTGTAATTCCGCAAATATCTGTTATAATGGGTCCCTGTGCCGGTGGAGCAGTTTATTCTCCCGCTTTGACTGATTTCGTATTTATGGTTGACAAGACCAGTCAAATGTTTATTACCGGACCGCAAGTTATTAAAGCAGTGACCGGTGAAGATGTTACTTTTGAGGAACTGGGCGGAGCTATGACTCATAATCAAATAAGCGGAGTAGCTCATTTTATAAGCGATAATGAGGAAGAATGTATAAATGAAATCAAAAGACTACTAAGCTTTCTGCCTTCGAATAATATGGAAGGGGTTCCGGTATTTGAGTGTGATGATGACTTAAATAGAATCGAAGATATGCTTAACGAAATTGTACCGGATAATCCGAATAGAGCTTATGATATGAAAGAGATAATAAGAGCAATAGCAGATAATGGCGACTTTATGGAGGTACAGCCTTATTATGCCATGAATATAATAACCGGATTTGTTAGGCTTAACGGAAAATCTATCGGTGTAATAGCCAATCAACCTAAGGTACTGGCAGGATGTTTAGATATTAATGCTTCAGATAAGGGTGGAAGATTTATAAGGACTTGTGATGCTTTTAATATACCCGTACTTACTTTAGTGGATGTCCCGGGTTTTTTACCGGGCACCAACCAGGAGCATGGCGGGATAATCAGACATGGTGCGAAAATGCTTTATGCATACAGTGAAGCCACTGTACCAAAAGTTACACTTATAGTCAGAAAATCATACGGCGGAGCATATTTGGCGATGTGCAGCAGAGATATGGGTGCAGACCAAGTATTTGCATGGCCGACAGCAGAGATTGCTGTAATGGGTCCGGATGGAGCGGCTAATATAATATTTAAAAGAGAAATAGAGTCCGCCGAAGACCCTGTTGCTGTGAGGAATGAAAAAATACAAGAGTACAAAGATAAATTTGCAAATCCATATGTTGCTGCAGAAAGAGGTTATGTGGATGATGTAATTGAACCTGCATTAACCAGACAAAGACTTATTTCTGCATTTGATATGCTGGAAAGCAAACGTGAAACCAGACCGATGAAAAAACACGGTAATTTACCCGTATAAGAAGGGGTGAAACAGATGAAAGGTATGGAACAATTTGGTTACGGCTTAATAGTTACTTTAATCGGTATGGGAATAGT
>Ga0265293_10009637_pt1 | contig 13823 bp, 22 predicted proteins | sample Munlanlewell138R_FD_192505 | JGI IMG/M metagenome (GOLD analysis project Ga0265293, IMG submission 192505) | Leachate microbial communities from a municipal landfill in Southern Ontario, Canada - Leachate well 138R | ecosystem: Engineered > Solid waste > Landfill > Unclassified | place: Canada...
AGCTGTTTTTCTATGATTTTCATGAATTGTTTACACTTTTTCATCTAAATATTGGATAATAATAAAGAGGGATACCCTTTATTATATCTTTTTTAATGTGTAAACCTAATTGCTGCAATAGTAATAGAGCGAAGCGAAGAATCCATTGACAGCTAATGGATATATGACACTAGTGCTGTCATTTCGCTTGCCTCGAAAAGATTTCGATAGATTGTTCTACTTTGCAAAAAATCTTCTCCATCCTTTTTCTATAAAATTTGTTCAATAAAAAAAAAGACTTAATTAAAAGTCCTTCTTTGTATATTTGTATTTAATATTATAAATCCCTTAATGATTTATTTACTGTATCTGTATCATATCTTTCATATTTTTGCATTATTAATTCTGTTTCTACTTTACTAATTATTTCTGTAACAACTCAAACCATAATAATTACTCCAGATCATGTAACAACAACAGGCAGTGATCATAAAGATTGAACTAGATTTTGTATGAAAGGTATATAATTTAATATATAACTATATATTCATATAAACGCTAATCATGCTCATCACCATAAACATAAATGCATCAGTATTTTGTTTAAGTATTTTGCTGTTTCATTTCCTGGCCTAATTCATGGGACAAAGCCTCATTTTTTTTGTACATCATCAGCCATTCTATCTGGGCTAAATGTAATAAGTGTATAAAAAAATGTGAATATAATGATTAATGCAAAATAGAATACTATTGATAAAATACTTGGTTGTTGAGAATATATATTCAAATTTGCTTCTATTCGATTTGCTATAGTTACTAACTTTGTATTCATCGGTTGAAACTGAACTATCATTTTACTAGCTAGGTAAGGAAAAGAAACAAACGCCATTGAGAATATAATAGGAATCATTCCCACAGGATTCATTGGTAATGGTAGCATAGAACTTTCTTGAACTTTCCCTTTTCTTGCGTAAATAATAGGTACTTCCTTGATAGATTTTAATATAAAAATTGACAATATTATTAATCACAATATTAATACCATCATAAATACAAACATTCCAAATACATTACTAGTTCAAGCAAAGTTTCAATAAACACTTTTTGTGATTCAAGCAACTATTGATGAAAATATTAATATTGAAATACCGTTTGAAATACCTTTTTCTGTTATTAATTCTCATAATCGCATCAATAAAACTGCTCAAACTGTCATAATGAATGCAGCCAACAATAGATTACTTATAGATGTATCAATAATATTTCCTCATAATAAATAGTTTATAAAAAACACCATACCAATTCCTTGTAAGAATGCCAATGGAACAGTAAGATATCTAGTATATTGCTGTATTTTTTGTTGTCCTGACTCTCATTGCTCTTTTAGTTGCTCCAATTGAGGAACCACCGAGCCCAATAATTGCATTATAATTGATGAATTAATAAATGGAGCTAGTCCAATCGCTATTAATGCAAAATTTTCTAGAGATCATCACAACATCATCACAAAATAACCAAGACCACCAGAATCAACAGCTCCAATTCTTCACATTAATTCATGAATATTTACAAATGGTACTGGCACATGGACCAATAGCCTATATATTGCTAAAATTCCTAAAGTAAAAAATATTTTATTCATCAATGATTTGTTTTCTACAATATTTCTTAACTTTTTTTTAAATTTATTCATAGTTTTTATGTTTTACTCATAAAAATTAGTTTATTTTTGAGTTTGTTTTTTCTATTTTTTCCATTGCACTTTTTGAAAACTTATCTAATCAAACAAAGACAATTTCTTTTGAAAAATCTCAGTTTCCAAGAACTTTAACTAAATCAGACTCTTTTTTTATGTATCACAATTCTTTTAGTTTGAATTTATTTAATTCTAACTTGTCAGTTATTCTTTCGTCTTTTTGTAATCTTCATAAATTTATTACAGAATATTTTTGTAGTAATTTGAAATATCTTTTAAATCCTCTCGCTTTAGGCATTTGTTGAACTATAGGTGTTTGTCAACCTTCAAAAAAAACAGGGATAGATCCGCCAGATCTAGCTTTTTGTCATTTGTGTCCTTTCCCAGAATAGTTTCATTTACTAGCATTTCATCTTCAGATTCTGTTTGCTTTATCTTTTAGACCAGAACTTCTTTTTATCTCATGTAATTTCATTTTTTACAAATTTTATATAAAAAATTATTTTTTTACTACTTTGGTAGCAGTCTTTGTTGATGTTGTTTTTTTGCTTGTAGTATCTTTTTTTGTTGTATCTTTTTTAGCAACAAGCTTATCTTTTGTACTTTTTTTAATTTCTTTTTTTTCTACTGGTTTTTTTTCAACACTATCTTTACTTATAGTCTCTTTTTTTATATTTTTTTTGTCTTCATTATTGTCTACTTTTTTAAGTTTTTTTGAATCTTCTTTTTCTACTTTTTCAGCTTCTTTTTTTTCAGTTGTAAATGCCATAAAATGCTCTTGATGTTTGTATTGTGTTAAAGCATTGATTGTAGCTATAGCATTATTTAATTTGTTGTTTGATCAAATTATTTTAGATAATATATTTTCATATCCAGCTAAGTCTAAAACAGACCTTACAGAAGAACCAGCCTTCAATCAAGTTCCATGTGTAGCTGGTAACAATCTAACAGAACATGCTTTGTACTTGTTTGTAACAGCATAAGGAACAGATTTTTCTTTTGTTATAGGAACATTAAACATATTTTTGTATGCTTCATTTGATGCCTTTTTTACTGCAGAAGTAACATCTGCTCATTTAGATAAACCTAATCCAATTTTTCATTTTTTATCTCACACCAAAATGATTGCTCTAAATGACATTCTTCTTCAACCAGTAGTTACTCTCGTTACTTTTCTAACTTCCAAAAGAATTTCTTCAAATTCTTTTTTCGTTTTTTCTTTTCTTTCAGCCATTAAATATTATTACACAAGTAAATATTTTTTTGATTATTTTATAATTTTACTCAAGCTTTTCTAACTCATTCTGCAAAGGCTTTGATTCTACCATGATATAAATATCAATTTCTATCAAAAGCTATATGTTCAATCTTTTTTGAAACAATCTCTTTTCCCAATTGTTCTCCAGCAGAAAAAGCTCTTTCTGTTTTTGTTTTTCAACTAGATTTTTTATCATTTGCAAAAAGTAAAACATTCCCATTTTGATCTATTAGTTGTGCAGAAATATATAAATTAGACTTATTCATGATTAATCTATATTCTGGCTTATGGGATTTTATTTTTGTGTTTACCCTAGTTTTTCTTTTTAGATATTGCTTTACTTTAGTTTTCAACTTGTTTGCTAAGTGAGACATTTTATAATATTATTTTAAATTAAAATTATTACTTTCCAGCAGTTTTACCAGCTTTTAGTTTAACAAATTCATCAAAATATCTAATTCCTTTTCATTTATAAGGTTCTGGTTTTCTAAATCATCTTATCTTAGATGCCACCTCTCCCAATAACTGTTTATTTATTGAATTAAGTGTTATAATCGTGTTTCCTTTTGGATCTTGTTCAACTTTAGCTTCAACATTTTTGTCTAATTCATAATTTATTTTATGAGAAAAGCCTAAAGATAAAACTAATTTATTTCATTGTAATTGTGCTCAATATCAAACTCCCATTATCAAAAGTTTTTTTTCATATCCATTTGTTACTCCTTCTATCATATTTGCAATTAAGCTTCTGGATAATCATCGAAACTTTCTGTCATCTATGTTTTTTACAGATAATCTTATTTCGTTTTCTTCTTTTTTGATATCAACACAGTCTAAAATCTTTTCAGATAATTCTCACTTTGGTCATTTTACGACTACCAAATTGTTTTCTATTGTTACTTCAACTCAATTTGGTATGTTGATAGATTTTTTTCCAATTTTTGACATTTTAAACTACTTATAAATTATAAAGTTTTTAGTATATTTCCGCAATCAACTCTCAGCCTAATTTTTTTTGTTTAGCTTCATGTGCAGCCATCAATCATTGATTTGTAGATATAATTCCTATTCACTTACCTCAAGCCACTGTTTTTATATCTTTGTAGCTAACATATCGTGGTCTTGATGGTTTTGAAAAGAATTTTATTTCAGGTATATCATTGATTGGATTTTCTACTTCTTTTAAACTAACTTTTAAGCTTTTTTTGTTGTTTTTTTCAACAATTTCAAAGTTTTTGATAAAATTATATCTTTTTAACAATTCCAAAATATTACATTTAAATTTTGAAAAAGTTATATCACTTAAATTAGTTTTTCTTGCCATATATGCGTTTTTTATTCTAATCAATAGATCATGAATAGGAGCATTTACATAACTCATAATTAATTTTTTCACAAAATAAAATAATAATTTTACCAGCTAGCTTTTTTAAGTCACATTATTTTTCATTCTCTAGCATATTTTCTCAAACAAACTCTACAAATTCAGAAATCTCTAAAAAATCCGTGAGATCTTCAACATAATCTACATCTGTTGTAATACTTAACTCATTTCATCTCTTTTTTTTGGATAAACTTTTGTTCGTAAAGTTTTCGTTGTTTTGCTTTTAGTGCTGATCTTGCCATTAAGATTTTAACTTTAATATATAAATTTTATTTAAACACAAACCCAAGCTCTTCCAATAAAGCTATAGATTCTTCTTGGATATTTGTGCTTGTCACAATAGTTATTCCAATACCCATTGGTGTTGTTACATCATCTAATCCTAATTCAGGGAATATACTATAATTTTTTATTCACATTGTTAAATTAGCTTGTGTATCAAAACTTCTTTTATTTAATCCTCAAAAGTCTCTTACCCTAGGTAGTATTAGTTTATAAAGTCTATCAATAAAATCTAAGGCTCTATTTCCTCTAAGAGTTGATTGAAGCATTACAGGCATTCCTTCTCTTAATTTAAAATTGGATATAGATTTTTTTGCTTTTACTATACGAGGTTTTTGTCATGTGATTTTAGATAAATTTTTTTCAAATTCTTCAAAATCTTTATGTCCTTTTCTAGTAACAATAGACCCAATACCCATACTAATCACCACAGCTTCTATACTTGGTACTGCATTTATGTTTTTTAAGTTTAATCTTTTTTGAAGATCTTTTTTATAATCTTTAGCCATTTATTGCTGTTGAATACAAATAAAATTATTTAATTTTTATATCTCATTTTTTAGTTTTTCTGATTTTTTTTCAATCACTAGTTATTTCTATTTTTATTTTAGAAGCTTTTTTTTCTTTTTCTAAATAATACATAATATTTGATATATGTATTGGTAATGTTTTTTTGATGAAGCCCTGTCATTTCATGGCTTTTTTAGCAACATTAACGTCTTTTACTATAGCATAATCTCAATCAACTTTTTCTATAGTAGATATTTTTCATTTATGTTTTCAAGATATCACTATAACAGGATCTCAGGATCTTAATTTTTTCATAACAAAGGTTTTTAAAACATTAAAAATATTATAAAACTTCTTCAGCCATATTTGTGATGTTTTTATATCACAAATCTCTTAGCTCTTTTGCCACAGGGCCAAATACTCTTTTTCATATAGGACTCATTTCTCATTTTTCATTTTTGGTCATCAAAATAACAGCGTTGTCTCAAAATCTAATATAAGTACCATCTTTTCTAGGAACTTCTTTTTTTACTCTAACTACTATAGCTCTTGTAACTTGTCATTTTTTTACATTACTATTTGGAGCTACACTTTTTACTGCAACAACAACAGAATCTCAAACACTTGCAGTAGTTGCCATAGATCATTTAAGAATTCTTATTATTTGTGCTTTTTTTGCTCATGTGTTGTCTGCGACAATTACAACAGATTCATTCTTTAACATTTATAATAAATTTTAAGCTATAAAAATATAATATTACTTAATTGTTTCTATAATATTCCACCTTTTTAATTTACTTAGAGGTTTGCACTCTCTAATTTTTACGAAATCTCAAACTTTGGAAGAATTGTTTTCGTCGTGAGCATAATATTTTTTTGATACTACAAATCTTTTTTTGTAAATAGGGTGCATTTTAACACTTTTTACTAAAATAGTACGAGTTTTTGTAGTTTTATCACTAACAACTTCTCCAATAAGTTCTTTGATGTTTTTGTCTCAAATTATTGTCATGATTTTTTACTTATTTTAGATTTTAAAACAGTATTTACTCTTGCTACATTTATCCTAACCTCTCAAATTTTGTGAGTGTTTTTAAGACCTCTAATAGCATTTTTCATCCTTAAATTATATAATTCTTTTTTTAACTTTTTTCTTTCGCTAACAAGTTCTTTTACTGTTTTTTCATTTAATTGCTTGATATAAGCTCCTTTACCTTTCATTTGTATGTTTTTAAATTAAATAAACAATTCTTACTGAATTTCTCATTTTATAGTAAACCTTGCTTGTACACTTAGTTTTTTTGAAGCACTTATAAGTACTTTTTTTGCTAAGTCTTCATCTATTCCACTTACTTCCAAAATAACCTTACCTCTTCTTATAGGGGCCTTGTAAATATCCACATCTCATTTTCCTTTACCCATCGGCATTTCTAGTCCTTTTTTTGTAAAAGGAAGATCAGGAAATACTCTAATTCGTAGTTTTCAGGTTTTTCTTGTATGTCTTACAACCACTTTTCTAGCAGCTTCTATCTCTCTATTTGAAATATAGCCATTAGTAATAGCCTTTAGCCCATATTCTCAAAAAGCGATAGTGGTTCACCTTGCACTTTTACCTTTTAAAGAAGGGATCATTTGTTTTCTATGTTTTCGTCTTTTTGGAGTTAATAACATTTTTATAAATTATTCGTTAAATAAACACAATATTTACACTTTATAAATTAATGGTTTTTTTTGGAGTTTTTTTCTTGTTGTATAAAGTTCATTTTTCTATCCAGACCTTTACACCCAAAACTCAATATTTTGTCATAGCTTGCATTTCATGATAGTCTATATCAGACCTAAAGGTTTGTAAAGACACTCTACCATCAATGAATTTTTCAGTTCTAGCTATGTCAGCTCAATTTAGTCTGCCACCAATAGATATTTTAATACCATTAGCTCATCTTTGCATTACTTTTTGTAATACATTTTTTGCCACCTTTCTGTATGGCATTCTATTTTCTAGTTGACTAGAAATAAATTCAGCCATTATTTTTGCAGAAAACTCAGGAACTCTAACCTCTTTTACACTTATAATGAATTTTTTATCAAACATTTTACTTAATTCATTTTCCATGTTTTTGATATTTTCTCCTTGTTTTCACATCAAAACTCAAACTTTACTTGCAAATATTATTACTTCACATTCTTTTGCAGTTTTTCTTATAATGATTTTTGCAATAGCACTTTGTAAATATTTTTTTTCTATAAAATTTCTAATTTTAATGTCTTCAACAAAAAAATCTGCTCATTGAAGTTTTGTTTTAGCAAACCATTCAGATGGTCGAGACTTCATTATTCCAACTCTCATTCATATAGGATTTACTTTTTGTCACATTAAGATAATTACTTAGTATTTAAAACAACTTTTACATAGCATCTAGATTTTTCATAATGGCTAATTCTAGACCTTGATGTAAATCTTATTCTTTTTATTTTTGGTCATTTACCAACCTCTACGGTTTCTACAAACAAATCAGACAATTTCTTTTTTCAATTTACAACAGCATTTGATGATGCTGATTTAATTACCTTTGCAAGTATTTTTGCTGATTTTTTGGGCATATATTCTAAAATATCTAAGGCTTCTTGTACTTTTTTTCATTTTACAAGTTTAGATACCAATAGCATTTTTTTGTCAGATACTATAGCATATTTTAATGTTGCTGTCATATTTTCCTTATTCATAACTTAGAATATTAATATATTAAAATAAATTTAAATGTTTTTTTAAAAGGGATGTCATCTAAATGTTCTAGTTGGAACAAATTCTCACAATCTGTGTCATATCATATCTTCTGTGATATATACACTTACAAATTGTTTTCAGTTGTGAACAGCAAAAGTAAATCCTATCATATCAGGAATGATATGACAAGCCCTATCCCAAACTTTTAAAACTTTCTTATCTCCACTTTCTAACATTTTTTTTACCTTTATTAGAAGTTTTTCATTTACATAGAATCCTTTTTTTAGTGATCTAGCCATTACTTACTTTAATTTAAATTTTAAATTTTTTTAAAACAAAATGTTTATTTCTTTTTTCTTTTTGACACTATAAACTTGTCTGACCATTTTTTGGTTTTTCTTGTTTTGATTCATGGAGTAACTAATTTTCCAGCAAAAGATTTTGGTCATTTTTTCAATCCTATACTTGAATGTCATTCTCACCCTCCATGTGGATGATCTACAGGATTCATGTTTACTCACAATACTTTTGGTTTTCTTCATAATCGTCTCTGTCTTCAAGCTTTTCATATTACTATATTTTTATGTTGTTCGTTACCTACTTCTCATATGGTAGCCCAACAGTTTTCATTGAATTTTCTAACTTCTCCCGATGGTAGTTTTATAAAAACCAGTCATTGTAAAGTATCTTTTCAAGATATAGTAGCAGAAGTTCATGCAGACTTAATTAATTTTCCTTTTGATAGAGGAGTTATTTCCAAATTAAACACATTTACTCACTCAGGAATATCTTTTAATTTTTTTCTGTTTCAAGCTTTTATTTCTGATTTTTCTCAACTCATAACTGTTTCTCATAGAGTGATTCACTTTCGCGCTAAAACGTATCTTTTTTCTCCATCAATATAATTTAATAAAGCTATCCTACAAGTTCTGTATGGATCATATTCTATGCTAGCAACCTTTGCAGGAATGTCTGCTTTGTCATAACCTCTAAAATCTATCATTCTATACAATCTTTTGTGACCACCTCATCTAGATCTTGTAGTAGTTCTTCATTTATTGTTTCTTCCTCAAGTTTTACCTAAAAATTTAGTCAAAGACTTTTCTGGTTTTTTGGTAGTAAGATCACTAAAATCATATCATATCATGAATCTTCTTGAAGGAGTGTATGGTTTATAAGTTTTGATAGCCATTACTTGGTTTATAAAATTTAAAGTTTAAGATTTATAAAATTATATTCATAGTTCTATTTTGTCTTTTTTGTTTAATGTTACTATAGCTTTTTTGTGAGATCTTCTAACTAATTTTCTTTGACTTCTTCACTTGAAAACTACATTAATAATGTTTACTCCAGTAGGAGTTACATTGTAAATGTATTTTATAGCTTGTTTTACATCGTTTTTGTTTGCGTCTTTATGAACTTTAAAAAAATATTGATTATTTGCTTCTTGTAGCTTATAAGTTTTTTCTGTAATATTTGATCAAAGTATAATATCATAAGGAGATAGTTTTTTTAATGCTTTGGTTTCTGTGCTTTTTTTTGCTCTCCTTTGTAGCTTTTCTTTATATGTCATAAATCAAAGTTTTAAAGTATAAAGTTTAAGATTGTATATCAAACTATATTGATATCTATTTAGTATTTATTTTGTTTAAGGCAGATTCTAAAAACAATATTTTATTGTACTCCAATAAATCTTTTGGATTTAAATAATCTGCTAATAAATATTTTACATTATTTAAGTTTCTAAATGACTTTATTAGGTTGATGTTTTTTTCACTCAAAACAAATAAAGTTTTTTCTTTATTTAATCCTATTTTGGTCAAAACATCTAATGCTTCTTTGGTTTTTGGTTCTTTCATGTCAAAGTCTTTTAGTCAGACAATACTTTTACTTTGTGCCTTTAGCGTTAAAATCCCACTTAAAGCCAAATGTCTAGACTTTTTATTCATAGACTTTGTGTAGTTTCTTTCGTTTCTAGGTCAAAAAGCTACACCACCTCCCACTCTAATTGGAGATCTTCTATCTCACACTCTAGCATTTCCAGTTCCCTTTTGTCTGTAAAGTTTTTTTCCAGAACCAGCAACTTCTCATCTTGTTTTTGTATGAGCAATTGGATTACGAGCATTACTTGTTTGTAACAAATAATATTCGTGTATTAAATTATGATTTATTTTGTCGTCTGAAAATATCTCATTATTTAATTTTAAATTTGAGACAACTTTTCATGTTTTATCATATATATCTACAGTATATCACATTTTTTGGTATAGCTACATATATAAATTTTTGCTTATTAAGCAAATATTTGAATAAAAGAATTGTAAGAACCAGGCACCGAACCCTTTAATACCAACAATTGTTCGTTATTTTCTATTATTCTATCTATTATTTCTACAGATTTAATGGTAACCCTTTCTGATCACATATGTCCTGCGTGAGGATGTCATTTTTGAACTCTTCTAGGTTTTCTGTTTCATAAAGATCAAACTTGTCTGTGAAATTTGGATCCATGAGTTTTAGGTCATCATTTTAAGTGAAATCTTTTCATTGCTCATTGAAATCATTTTCATTTTGAAGTTCAAACTAAATTGAGCTCCTCTATGCCTTCCAACAAATTAAGATCCAAAACAGCTCATGATTTGTAAGTATCCAAAAAACTATCATCTATGTTTTTAAACTCAACAGTCATAGAATATTTTATTTTTTGTCATTTTTTACTATTTGTTTCTTTTTTATTTACTCAAACAACAGCAGCAGAGTATCAATCCTTTTCAATCGTTTTATATCTTAATAATTCTTGTGGCAACACTTTTAGTATAGTTACTGGTATCATCTTTCAATCTTTCCAAACTCTGGTCATTTCTTTTTTAGAAACAATTAGTCACGCTTTATTCATGATTATGTTTTTTATTCATTAATTAAAAGGAAGGCATTGGAGATTTTATAAAAATATATTACAATACATTAAAATACCTTTATATCTACCAAAACACCAACCGGTATAGATAGGTTTTGTAGACTTTCCATTGTTTTTGGTCACATTTCTGTAACATCCAACATTCTAGAATAAGTCATTCTTTCAAATTGTTCTCTAGAGCTTTTATACTTAAAGTTTGATCTTAAAACAGTGTAAAGTTTCCTTTTTTTTGGTAAAGGAATAGGTCATTTTATTTCTGCTCAAGATTTTACTAAAAGTCCAACAACCTTTCAAACAGAAGATTCTAGTATTTTTACATCATAACTTTTTAGCTTTATTCTTAATTTTGGTTTTAATTCTTTTTTTGCCATGAGAACAATTTTTTAAAATTTTAAATTAATTGATTTTTGTAATCACTCCAGCACCAACAGTTCTTCCACCTTCTCTAATAGCAAACCTCAACCCTTCTTCCATAGCTACTGGATATATTAATTCTACATCTATTTTTGCGTTATCACCAGGCATAATCATTTCTGTACCATCTTTTAAAGCAATTGAACCTGTAACATCAGTAGTTCTTAAGAAAAATTGTGGTCTGTATCCTGACATAAATGGAGTATGTCTTCCTCCTTCTTCTTTTTTCAAAACATAAACTTCAGCTTCAAATTTGTTGTGTGCTTTTACTGTTCATTTTTTGCACAAAACTTGACCTCTTTCAATTTCTTCTTTATCTACTCATCTTAACAACAAACCAACATTCATACCAGCATCAGCTTTATCAAAAGCTTTGTGGAACATCTCCACTCCAGTTACAACTGTAATTTTTGGTTCTTTACCCAATCATAACAATTCTACTTCATCATTAATTTTAATTGTCCCTCTTTCTATTCTACCTGTAGCAACAGTTCCTCTACCCTTAATAGAAAACACATCTTCAACTGGCATTAGAAAATCCTTATCAACCTCTCTTACTGGAACAGGGATATAAGAATCTAACGCTGCTAAAAGATCCTCTATTGGTTTTGCTGCACTAGGATCAGTAGGGTTTTCTGTAGCCTTAAGAGCTGAACCTCTTACTATAGGAGTGTTTGCTCCATCAAAACCATTTTGAGTCAAAATATCTCTAATTTCTTCTTCTACCAAATCAAGCATGTCTGGATCATCTACCATGTCCGCTTTGTTTATAAACACAACAACTTTTGGAACATTAACTTGTTTTGCTAAAAGAATGTGTTCTCTAGTTTGAGGCATTGGCCCATCAGTACCAGCAACAACTAAAATAGCTCAATCCATTTGTGCCGCACCAACAATCATATTTTTTACATAGTCGGCATGTCCTGGACAATCAATATGAGCATAATGTCTTGTTTCTGTTTCGTATTCAACGTGTCTTGTACTAATAGTAATTCCTCTTGCTTTTTCTTCTGGAGCATTATCAATTTCTGCATAATTTTGCGCTTTAGCAAAACCTTTAGCAGCAGAAACAGCAGTGATAGCTGCTGTTAGAGTGGTTTTACCATGATCAACGTGACCAATGGTACCAACATTTACATGAACTTTATCAGCCATAATTTTTAATATAATTAAGTAAAATAATTTATTTGTTTTTTCAACAAGTTGTGTACTTGTAATGATCTTCTTTTAAATTTCAAGAGTAAATTAAAAAAAAATCTAATTTCTCCAAACTTGGTGGTAAGCATACAACATTAAATTGTTGTGCCCCATCATTTTGGTAGGAAACTTGTTACTACAGATAATTAATTTCAGGTCGAAATCATTGTATCGTGTAGTTTAACTTTTTTGTTTGCTTTCCAGCATCTTGTTTTTTGTTTTAATTTCGGGGATGCGGGACTCGAACTCGCGACCCCTTGGTCCCAAACCAAGTACTCTAGCCATCTGAGCTAATCCCCGAAGATTTTGTTTTGTTTTTGCCTAATTTACAATGGTGTGCATAGGTGGATTTGAACTATCGACCTTCCCGATAAATCGGGACGCTCTAACCAACTGAACTATTAATAATAATTTATTATACTGGTGTGCATAGGTGGATTTGAACTATAGACCTTCCCGATAAATCGGGACACTCTAACCAACTGAGCTATTAATAACAATTTATTATACTGGTGGGCATAGGTGGACTCGAACCACCGACCTTCCCGATAAATCGGGACGCTCTAACCAACTGAACTATTAATAACAATTTATTATACTGGTGGGCATAGGTGGACTCGAACCACCGACCTTCCCGATAAATCGGGACGCTCTAACCAACTGAACTATTAATAACAATTTATTATACTGGTGGGCATAGGTGGACTCGAACCACCGACCTCATCCTTATCAGAGATGCGCTCTAACCAACTGAGCTATATGCCCTCAATTTTTTTTGCTCAACCACCGACCTTCCCGATAGATCGGGACGCTTTAATCAACTGAGCTATATGCCCTCAAAAGTTGTAATAAAGTTGAAGGTTTTTTGGTTTAATTTGCCGGGAGGCAGAATCGAACCACCGACACAAGGCTTTTCAGGCCTCTGCTCTACCTCTGAGCTACCCCGGCATAAATGATAAGATGTTGGTATAATTTTATAATTTAAAGTCGAAAGAGGAATTTAGTTGTTATTTGCAACTATTTTTTGACTCAAAAAATATTAACTGGATGACTTTATAAAAAAATAAGACTTAATTTCAAGATGAAATTAGTTAAAAATAAAAAAGTTTCAAAATGTTTGTTTATTGAAACTTTTATATATTGTTGCAATGTGTGTTTATTTTATATTTATGTTTTTTCTAAGTCTTGTTCTTAGCCAACCAGAAATTGGTACTTGAACCATTTCAGAACCACCAGAAGGAGTTCTAATATATCTGTATCCATCTGGATCTACTCTAAGTCCAGTTTCTCGACATATTTTTCTTCCTCTTATAAATCGGTTGTATTCTGTTCATCTAGGATTTTTAAATACTCAAACTATTCAAAGATCTTTTGCTTCTTCAAGCTCTAGTTTTCTTTTTGGGTAATCAAATCTTTTGTATCATTTTAATCTTTGTGCCTGTTTTTGTTGTTGTGCTT
>Ga0265293_10009638_pt1 | contig 13821 bp, 25 predicted proteins | sample Munlanlewell138R_FD_192505 | JGI IMG/M metagenome (GOLD analysis project Ga0265293, IMG submission 192505) | Leachate microbial communities from a municipal landfill in Southern Ontario, Canada - Leachate well 138R | ecosystem: Engineered > Solid waste > Landfill > Unclassified | place: Canada...
TTGGCAATAACGCCGTCATCCATCCCGGACTATTTACCATTTCTCAACTGATCCTGCAGAAAGCGGCAGACACCACTTTCGGAAAAGCCGGCGCCGAATGGTACCGCCGGAATGAGGATTTTACGAGGCAATTTAAAGAAAACATCAACATTTTTGCGGCGTTCAAAAATCACGAGCAGACCAAGAAGATTGTGGGACTGCTCACCCGCGAAGATGGCTCCCTGCGCGGCTACCAGGAGTTTGAAGAGCTGGCGCTCAAAATCTCCGAAAAATACAACGTGGCGCATCTCCAGACCGAATACAACACCGCGGTGCGCAGCGCGCGCATGGCGGTTAACTGGAAGAAATTTCAGGAATCAAAACACCTCTATCCCAACCTCGAATACACCCCCAGCCGGTCGGCGCATCCGCGCGATTCGCACAAAAAGCTCTGGGGAAAAGTGTTTGCAATGGATGATCCCATTTGGGAAAAAATCATGCCGCCCTCCGAGTGGAATTGTATGTGCGGCATCCGGCAGACCGATGAGCCGGTGAGCGAAATCCCGGCGGATTTCGAGTGGCCGGTGGTTGATCCGGCATTGGCGATAAATCCGGGCGAAACTGCAAGTTTCGTAAAGCTGGAAGAAACGGGCTACTATCAGTCCGCCGATCCGGCAGACAAGGCAACCATTTTAATTTTTGCACAAAATCAAAAAAAATGACATTGGACGAACTTTCAGATTATTTCGACCAGCTGGCCAACGAGATTGGGGAAGCGATGCAAAAAGACATCCCCATCATTGTGGGGGTGGAGGCGGTGAATTTTTTCAAGCAGGGGTTTGAGGATGAGGGGTTCACCGACAAATCGTTTGAACGCTGGGCGGAGGTGAAGCGGCGCATGGGCCAGGGAAAAGGGGCGGATGCGGTGCGTAAAATCCTCACCGGGCGCACCGGAAATCTGAAAGATAGCATTGATTATGACGTGGAGCCGTGGAAGGTGATCGTTTATGCCAACCCGCAAAACGTAGGCGCGGGCGAGAATTACGCCGCAACCCACAACTTTGGCGGCGTGGTGAATGGCGTATTCGTGCCGCAACGGCAGTTCATCGGTCATTCCGAACAACTGAATGATAAAATAAAGGAGAAAATTGAAAATTATTTGAATCAAAAAATTTCGCAACATGAATAAAGAGGTTATTTCACAAATATTCGCCCGGCTGGAAGCGGAGGCGGAAAGCTTGAATTGGATAGATATCGACACCGGCCAGCTTGACCTGCTGAACCAGCGCCCCCCGGTGGCATTCCCCGCTTGCCTGGTGGACATCTCCTATCCGCAATGCGAAGAGGTGGGCGGCGGCGCGCAGATTGTTACCGCAAATGTTGCGCTGCGCCTGGCATTCGATTTCACCGGCGCAACGAACCTCCACTCGCCGGTGCGCGAAACCTCGCTGGCTTTTCTGGAGGTGCTTGAACAGGTGCATGAAGCGTTGCAGGGCTGGAGTTCGGACGCGCTCAGCATCTTCTCGCGCCTGAGCGCGGCGCCTGAGCGCCGCCGCGACGGACTGAAAGTTTACCGGGTGCTCTACCAGACCACCTTCCAGGAGACCACCGGCTGAATCCCTGCCGGTTTTCACATTATAAATATTTTCTATCTCTCATAAAAATCCGTTATTAAAATAATGGAAAATAGTTGTTGTTTTGTTTGGAAATACATCATATTTGATTTATCTTTACAGTATCAAAACAACAGTTATTAATATTTAAAAATTAGAGACATGAAAAAGGTGAAGGTTTTTAGAGTAAAATACAGGTTCTGGGTTCCTGGCAACATGAACGACGGCAGTCAAGGCCGTTATGAATATGGGAATGAATTAACAACCGAAAGGTTGTTGAAAGAATTCAGCCCGGAAACTGAAATTTTGGAAAAATCAGAAGCTTCTTTTGAGGATAAAGAAGCTTACGCAAACCTGATCACAAATCTCGCAGGCACTGAATGCGATATTTGGACCCCGGAAGAGCACTCTTGGGCACAAGAGAATGTGCCTGAAGATTATTAATCTTCCTGCCGGAGCTGCACGGCATTCCCCGATACAGCAGCTAAGTGAAAATCGGGAAAACTCAAAAAAATTTTTATCAATTAAAAAATAGAGACATGAAAACGTACACATTTTTCAAAAAGAGTAAAAGAAGCCAAATTTTCATTGAAGATGAAAATGGCAATTTCTTCCGGTCGGCAAAGGATTACAGCGACAGCAGCATCATTCCCGTTACCGCGGAAGAGGCCGGTACCTTCCGCCGGATCACCTGGACCATCCAGGCAGAAACCATTGAAGATGCCCGCTACAAGTGGGTGGGTGAGCAGATTGCTGCCCGAAATGAGGCAAACGAAGCCAAAGCCGTGTTGGAAAACCAGCAGGCCGAAAAACGTGCCGCACTCCTTAAAATGGCAGTAATCCCTACCACCATCGAGAACCTGAGCCTGGTGCTGGAACATTTGAACACGCAGAACTGGGGCACCTGGAATCTGCCGCAGATGACTATTGGTTACTCCGCGCATCAGTACGATTGCGACGGAAAACAGATCAGTACCATCACCCTCGATCGTCCGATTGAATTTTGCGGGCGCATGGAAACCCGGTTCAAATCCGGTTCAAAAAGAGGACATCTTGAAAAGTACAACTGCATTTAGGATCGCGCCATGAAAAACACAACCATCAGCAACGAACCGTGGAAGCGGCTCGTTGCTTCATTAGCTGAGCGCGCCCGCGAAAAGGGGATGACTCAGCAGGAGATTGCCCGGAATACCGGTTATTTTCAGCAGAATATTTCCCGGTTTTTCCAGATGACCCACGCGCCGCGGTTGGATGTTTTCCTGACAATCAGCAAAGCGATCGGCGTGCATTTTCACTCAACCGACGATCCGGCGTAACTTTGCAGTGAGTAACTTTTTTGTTACAAAAATAAATTGAAAATAAGTTGCAAATCCATTTTAATTGTTTATTTTTATCCCGGTTTCACCATCCAGCCGCGCCGGAATTGAAACAACGTAGTTTTTAGGCGCGCACTCTTAATCGCACCATGCGGCTGGAGAAACCAAAAACCCTGCATTTTTTGCAGGGTTTTTTGTTTCAATTAGGGTTCAGCTGCCAGATTCCGGTCAGTGTAATCAATCTTTTTTTTGAGCGCTTCCAACCGCGCTTTCAAGGCGCCGTTTTCTGCGGCAAGCGCAATAAGCTGCTGATCCTTTTCGCGCATCAGCAGCGCAAAGATGTTCTCTTCGGCGGTCAGCTTTTTGGGTTTTTTCTGCTCAATTTCCCCTTCGCCGGTCAGCAGCCAGTCGGCGTTCACATTTCTGAACCGCAAAAGGATTAATTGCAACATTTCTGAGTCCGGGCGGTTGCGGTTCTTTACGATATTCGACATCCGGGAGGTGGAAATGCCAATCTGCTCCGCAAATTGATTTTGTCCAAATCCCAGATATTCAAAGAGTTGCCTCACGCGATGATTTATTTCATATTTTTCCATGTTTTTTATAAAGAAATGTTTGCAAATTTCAACAAATGTTTGTATGTTTGTCGAAGATTTCAAACAAAACTACGTTAAAAAATGGATAAAAATCAAGTTTTAGAGAAAAAAAAGCACGGAGATCTCAAACAGGCGGGCTCAATCTTAGGTATTTCAGAGCAAAACGCCTACGCTGCGCTCAACCGCGTAGGCTCCAAACACCACGAAAACGTCGTGAAAACGCTGTCGCGCATCATTCGCATGCGCGAGGAGTTGAAAAAGGAAATTGCCGGTTGAAAATATGCTGTGGCTTAACAACATACTCTGCCTGGAGGTTAACAGCGACTTGATTGCGCCGGGAATCCTGAGCCGGCACAATTACGACAAAATGGTCAGCCGCAATCAGGTGCACGTAGTGCGCCGCGGCTGCCGGAACACCACCGCGCTGGTTGCCTGGGATTCGCTGCCTGGCCGGTTCCAGCGGCAGGTGGCAGAACGGATAGGCGGCAATCCCGCCGAACTGGTAAAAAAAGACATAAAACAGAAGATTATGCCCGATTTCAAAGCGTTTGAGTTTTTTTCAAACTACAAGTACCCCGACGGCAGCGCCATTCCGGTGGAGCGCCAGGACAACATCCTGCTCTGGTCTAATAACGCCGCATTGCTCAACACGTTGCGGCAGGAGTGGGAGAGCCATGTTCGCGCACGGGCGGCGCATGGCCGCCGTCCCATGATCACCGATTTTTTTCGCAACGCGGTGGAGCTGGTCAAAAACCCGGATGTGAAGCAGGAATTTCCGCACAACCTCCCGGAGAATCCGCGCCGGTTGCGGGAAAAACTTGAAAATTACATACGCGACGGCTACGAAAGCCTCGTGAAAAATTACGCGGGCAATTCCAATGCCCGCAAAGTTACCTCCAACATCGAGCGCCTGATCCTGGCGTTGTATGCGATGCCCAACAAGCCATTTATGGCGACGGTTTACGAACTTTACACGCTGTTCCTGAGCGGCGACCAGGCGATCATCGACCAGGGCACCGGCGAAATTTTTGCACCGTCGGATTTTCGTCAAAAAAACGGCAAACCCATTGAGCTTTCCGAGAGCACGATTAGCAATTATGTTAACAAACCCTCCAACCGGGTGTTGGTTGACCGGCTGCGGAACGATGCCAAATTCTTTAACGACAAACACAGCCCGCACCACCACCGCCAGGGCCCCGAATTCAGCCTTTCAAAAATCTCCATGGACGACCGCGACATTCCAAACAGCAATGTCAAAGCGTATTATGCTTATGATATCACCAGCGGCGCAATTATCGGAAAAAGCTACACCGAAAGTCCTTCCGTGGAGTGGGTGATGAACTGCATCCGCGACATGTTTGCATACCTTGACCGCAACGGGATGCCCATCCCGCTGGAGGTGGAGGTAGAAACTTTCTTAATGAACCGGCTGAAAGACACGGTGCTCAAAGAGGGCAGCCTGTTCAAATTCATCCGTTGGTGTAATCCGGGAAATTCGCAGGAAAAATGGGCGGAGACCGGCAACCGGTTGAAAAAACTGGGCGTTGAAAAGAATTTGCAGGAGGGGATTGGCCGCTTCTATGCCAAACTGGAAGCCAATCGTCCGAAACAGGTCATGGAGTGGGACGACGAGGGGCGCCGGGTGAAAGACCGGACGCGCAGCTTCCACCAGGCGGTGGCGGATGACCTGCTGAGTATTGAAAAATATAACAACCAGGTACCGCGCAGCCATCAGCGTTATGCTGGCAAAACACGGCTTGAAATTCTGCGCGAAAACGTGAACCCGGAGTGCATCCAGCCCAACCCGGCGCTCATTGCCAGGCAGGTGGGATTCCGCACCGAAACCAGCATCATGCGTAGCCAGTACGTTACGGTGCAATATGAAAAATATGCGCTGCCCTCCCCGGCAATCCTGGAAAAACTGCTGCCAAACAATTACAGCGTGGAGGCCTACTATCTGCCCGACCACGACGGCAACATCGAGCGCGTATTCCTTTACCAGCGCGACCGCTTTATCTGCGAGTGCGAAAAGCTGGAAAAATACAACACCGCCCGCGCCGAGCGCACCGACAGCGACCTGGATGCTTACACCAACCAGGCGAAATATGTGTCAAAATTCCGCAATATGGTAAAAGAGGGCAAAAACAAGCTGCCAAAATTGCAGGTAATTGAAAATGAACCGCTCAACGGGCACGACCTGAACGTGGAGGTCTATCTGCCAAGAGAGGAGGACGCCCGCGATTTTGACCTCGACTACAATTTTGAAAATGACCCTTTAGAATCTTTTTAATTAAAATTAATTGATATGTTAACAAAAGAACAGAAACTGAAAGTCATCGCTGCCATTCATGCGCAGCAGAAAAATTTTTCCAGCCGGAAAAAACACGCCGTCGCCCTGGGCATTTCGCCCGCGCAACTCACGCGCATTCTCCGCGCCGAACCCGAAACCGAGGGCGTGATCGGCGAAGCCCGCTGGGTGAGCATCGCCCGAAAATATGATGTGCAGTTAGTGGACGAATTCAAAATGCACACGGCAAAAACCGAGGTTTTTAAATTCGTGTGGGCGCAATTGAAGTTTGCCCAGGAAAACAGCGTAAGCGGCATCCTCTGCGACCGCGCCGACATCGGAAAAACACACACCGCAATGATGTACGCGCGCGAAAACCGGAATGTCGCGTACGTGGACTGTGGCCGGCACAAGACCAAAACCGCTTTTATCCGCGCCATTGCGCGGGAATTCGGACTGACACACACCGGCCTCTATTCTGAAATCTTTGAGGATGTGGTCTATTACCTCAACACCACCACCGTGCGCCCGCTGATCATCCTTGACGAATTCGGAGACCTGAGCTACCCCACGTATTTGGAGTTCAAAGCCCTGTGGAATGCGACCGACAAGCATTGCGGTTTTTACGCGATGGGCGCGGACGGGCTGGCCACCAAGCTCAACCGGAATATCGAATACAAAAAGGTGGGGTTCGCTGAAATCTTCTCCCGCCTGGGAAACAAGTACCAGCGCATCACCCCCTATCCAGAGCAGGAATTCATTCAGTTTCAGCGCAAACAGATCGCTGAAATCGGTCTGGCAAATGCCTGTCAGGATGTGCAACGACTGCATGCCAAAACAAACATGAGCCTGCGCCGCATCCCGATCATGTTGTCTTTAGAACGAAAAACCGCCCAACATGGAAATTAAGCTGAAAAGACCCATCACCGTTACTGACCTTTATCGCCGGCGCATGGAGGTGTTGGACTTCACCGGCAGGTTTCACGATCTCACCGGAAAACCGGAGGTTCGCGGAAGCTGGCTGATCTGGGGCCGGAGCGGGGAAGGGAAAACGCACTTTGCGCTGCAGCTGGCGCGCTACCTGACCGATTTTGGCCGGGTGCTCTACAATTCCCTCGAAGAGGGCGCCAGCGCATCCATCCGCGAAGGTTTCCGACGCGTGGAAATGGAAGCGGTAAACAACAGGATTCACCTGCTCGATCAGGAACCGGTGAATCTGCTGCGATACCGCCTGCGGATGCGCAATTCCGCCAGTTTCATTTTCATAGATTCCATCCAATACACCTTCATGGAGGTGGCAGAATACAAGGAGATGCTGAAAGAATTTCCCGATAAGCTGTTCATTTTCACCAGCCACGCCAAGGGGAAGGAGCCAAAGGGCGCCCTGGCGGAATCGGTCTGGTTTGATGCCAACGTAAAAATCTGGGTAGAGGGGTACCGGGCTTTTGCCATGAGCCGTTACGGCGGCGGAACGCCCTTCGATATCTGGCCGGAAATGGCCGCCCTATACTGGGCAGACACTAACAAAAACAACGAGTAATGAAAACAATTGCAAAAAAAGACCTGATCCGTATTTTTCACGCCAAATTGGCAAAAGCCGGGCAAATGAAAAATAAGCGGGTGATCCTCGCAAGCTTCGGCGTGGAAAGCGCCTTGCAACTCAGTTGCAATGAGCTTGAAATGTTGATTAAATCCCTCGACAGCGATGCCGATCTGTGGCGCAAGCGGGTGATTGCCGCGATTTTTGGCTGGTGCAAAAACATCAGCTATCCGGCAGACATGGCTACCGTGAAAGGGATCGCTGCCCGCGCGGCAGGCTGGGATAGGTTCAACGAAATTCCGGTTTCCCGGCTGCGCGATATCTATTATGAATTCCGGCGCAAAAACAAAACGACCGAAACAGTGCAGGAATTCCGTCGCGATATGATCGAAACCCTTAAAAATCAAAATTGATGGCTTATAACAGAAAATACTATTTGCGCCGCGTGGCCAAAATCCAGAATATCGTCCTGGAATGCCAAAAATCCGGGGCTTCGCTCACCTGGATTTACGAGAACCACATCCGGGATACTTACCACATTTCCAAGAGCACTTTTGACAAGTACCTGGGGGTGCCGGCAAAACACGAGTTGCGCAAAATGGAAGAGTGTAATAATTAATTTAATTTTTTCAATATGAATGCAATAACTGTCATCACCATTCTGCCGCTCACCATCACGGTGATTGTGATTGCGGCAACCTATTCAACACTGATCGTCTGGTCGGTGTGGTCGCTGTTCTGGGGAAAAGAGGCGGTTCAGGAATTTTATAAGAATCCGATAGGCCGTCGCTGCCGGTTCTATGACCTGAACGGAAAAATGAAAAAAGGAAGGGTCATTTCCGCAACGCCATTCACCCCTACCTATTTTGAAGTCCTGGACGAAATGCAGAACTACCATTACATCTGGAAGCATGAAATCTATCCGGGCGGGCTACTCTATTTTTTCACTAAAAAAACAAAGCCATGATTGTCAACATCTATTTTTCCCGGGAAGAAATCAGAAGTTTCTTTCTGCAGAACGGCATCCAGGTCATTGAAAGCACTTTCGGAACCTGGAGGAAAGAATATCATAATCAGGATAAGTGGGTGGAATACCCTGCCGATGCTGTGATTATTAACGACCGGCAGGTGGAGGCTTCCAAGCTTTTTGAAAAAGTTTCCGCCGCACGCCTGAAACAACTCATTGCCCCGCGCGGGGAGCACATGAAGAAACTCATTCAGCGCGAATTCAAAAACATGACCCGGTGATGGAACGGAAAGATATACCCGACGGCATTTTGCGCACTTCAACCGGATTGCTGATTGATGTTTTCAACCCCGATCCTGACTGCATTTTGATTGAGGATATTGCACATGCGCTCAGCAACCTCTGCCGTTTCGGCGGCCACACCCCGCGCTTCTACTCCGTGGCCGAGCACAGCATCCGTTGCGCCAACCTCGTTCCGGGGCGCCGCCGCACCCTGGAGGCATTGCTGCACGATGCCTCTGAGGCTTACCTCGTAGATGTGCCAAGTCCTATCAAGAAATTCCTGCCGGAATACAAAAAGATTGAAGACAATCTAATGAAAGCCATCTCGCTGAAATTCGGCTTCCAGTATCCGGTGAGCAAAATTGTGGAACTGGCCGACAAAGCCATGCTTGAAATCGAGTGGCAGAGCCTGATGGTTGATAACAGCTGGATCACCATGCCGCAGGAGTACGCCCGCAACACTTTTTTGGATTACTATAATTTTTTGACAAAATGAAAAAGAAGCATGAACTATGGACCGGCGCGGAGTTGAACCGCCTGCGCGAATTATACAAAACGCACAATTTCAGGGAATGCGCTGAAATCCTGGGGCGGAGGCCGGAAAGTGTCAAAAACGCGTTAGCGCGAAATAAAATAAAAAGCGGCAGATCAGGCCAGTTTCCAAAAGGAAATATTCCCTGGAGTGCCGGAACGAAAGGAATGGTTACCGGAGGCAAAGAAACGCAGTTCAAAAAAGGTTCTCAACCGGCAAACAAAGTGCCGGTTGGCACGGTGAGAAAGCATTCCGATGGTTATTTTTATGTAAAAACCAAAGCAAAATGGGAGTTTCTGCACCGCGAAATCTGGCGCCTGATGGCCGGCGAAATTCCAAAAAACAAGATCGTTGTTTTCCGGGACAGAAATCCGGGGAACTGCCGGTTTGAAAACCTGGAACTGATCACCCGCGCGGAACACGCGCGCCGGAATATGAATTACAGAAAATCCGGGGAGTCCCTGAAAAAACTTTGGGACAGGGAAAAACAACGGTTGGATTACGGCCTGCCGCCAGCCTCCGGTTTCGGCGAAATCCTGCGCCGAAAGGAAAAACGGCGCGCAACTTCAACAGAAAAAACACAAGCGATCATTCCGCCGATGAGACACGGCATTATTATTAATTCTAAATTTTAATTTTTTAATTATGGCAACAAAAAGAACAAAAAAAGTGGTGCTCACAGGGATCACCACGGAAGAAATGGAATCGGCCTTTGCCGATTACGCAACGGCTGACGCCAGGTTGCAGAAACTGAATGCGCTCATGGATGAGCAGTTCACGCGCATTCGCGACAAATACGCGGGCGAAATCGCCACGCTGAGCGACAAAAAAGACAAAAATTTTGCAGTCGTTCAGGCTTTTGCCCTGGAAAACCGGGAGGAAATTTTCACCAAAAAGAAAAGCCTCGACACGGTGCACGGCACTTACGGATTCCGCACCGGTACCCCGAAGTTGAAAACTTTGCGCGGCTTCACCTGGGCATCATCGCTCAATCTGATCAAAGCATTCCTGCCCAATTATGTGCGCACCAAAGAAGAGCCGGCAAAAGAGAAACTTATCGCCGACCGCGAACTGCCGGAAGTGGCGGTCAATTTTGAGAAATGCGGTATTGAAGTCGTCCAGGATGAAACCTTTTTTATCGAACTGAAAAAAGAGGAGCAGGAATGACGCGGAACTTGCCGGAATTTTACTATCAGAAATATCGCGGAATCTGGGCGGTTTACCGGCGGTTGCAACTGCCCGGCGGCGGCATTTCGTCAAGTAAAATCGAAAGCTACGCGCTGCGCGAAGAGGCGCGGCGTGAAGTTTTCCGACTGAACGGCTGGAAATACACCGCCCCACACACATTTTTGAAATAAGGCCACGGCGGGCAAAATCGCTGCGTTCTCACCCGGAAAGGCTGTTTTTTGATTGATTATTTGATATACTGTTTTTGGTTTTATTTTTCTCATAGCGCGCGGCCTTTCCGGTTTTTTTTTAACCCATAAAATTTACAAAAAATGAAAAAAATAATTTTTATCTCCCTTCTGATCCTTTCCGGCTGCGCGCCGGGAAAAATGATTGGAACCGGTTACCTGGTTACCGTTCAGCGCGGAATCCGCACCGAATGGCAGAAAGTGGAAACCGCACAACAGGCCGATCAATTTGTGCACCAGCACACCGGCCTGAGCTTCAACACCGATACCCTCCTCGGCAGCTACCTTCCGTTCTGGACGTTCCGCAACGGAACGCTTGAAATTTATGTCGAAAAAAAAGGCATATACGAGAAAAAAACCGGTGCTAAAAAACGCTGGAGGATGTATGATGAAAAATTAAAAATTAAAAATTAAAAATTATGAAGCAGTACAATTTGAAAGCCGAAAAACGAAAATTATCGTTTGGCGAATTAACAGTAATCGCTTTGGGCGAGCGGGGGAGAGGCCGCTACGAAACGCTCATCCCCCGGCAGTCTGATATTGCAGACGGGGATTTTGTTATTCCCGTACCCACAAAATCGGGAAAAGTGAAAATCATAAAAGGAGGGGGAAAACCGGGATGGATTGCCCGGGTTAGCTGCGCAGGGTGCTACACCCGCGGAACCGTCGGTTCTGCTTTTGTGCATAAAAAAGACGAAAAAAAAATAAAAGTTCTTGCGTCAGGGAATGGTGCAGAAGGCGATGCCGGGCGTATCGGATACTGGGAAGATTTCATCCTGCAAATCGAAGACAATACCCTGCTGCGGGTCAAGCCGCATGGCGGGTATAAAACTCCCGCCTATTTCATCTTTTTTAGCGAGGACAAAGCGCTCGAGATGAGCAGAGATGAACTTTTTATCTGGGCTGACGCATACGCCGCAGATGATTATTCTCTCGACGGAGAAGTTTTTCTAAAAATTGAAAGGATACATTAAAAAACTAAAAAAATGAAAGCAATCCTTGAATTCGACCTGAACAATCCAGAAGATCATCTGGATTACAAAATGGCAACGCAAGCGTTGCCGATGGGACTTGCCCTTTGGGAAATCACACACAACCTCCGCCGCCGCGTGGAAATGCAGCTGGAGGCATCAACCGGCAACCACGATGCCGAAACCGTCATTTCCATATTTTTTGACAAGCTGTTTGAAATCATTGACAACCAGGGCGTGGATGTCGTCCAGGCGTTCAATGAAATCAATAACAACCGCCGCCAGCCCGAGGATGGCCGCCTGTTCCGCAGCCTGAACGATGTGGAGGCGGTTGTTTGCAAGCTTTTCAATCGCACCCCCGACGAACTGCGGAAACGCAACCGGCAACCCGGTTATGTTATTCCCCGCCAGATGGCGATGGCGCTCTCCGTGCTCCATTTCCCCCAAATCACCTACGCCGACATCGGCTGGCATTTTGGCCGCTTCGACCACAGCACCGTATCTCACGCCCTCCGGGCAATGAAAAACAAAATAGACACCGAGAAAGATTTCCGGGAAAAAACCGCACCCTACTTTGAAGGAATGAGATGGCCATTTTGATTGAGAAACATGAAAAGATTTTGAAGTGCCTGATGATTTTGAGCGTTGCTGAAATGTCATATAACGGCTGGCGGTATGGTGTCGGTTTGCCTTGCAGACTTTTTCAACCTACCACTACCGTAACTGGCAAACTGCACTATACCGCAGGTTATGCCTTGTACTTTTTGTAAATTTGTAACTAAATAATATTTGATAAAATGAAAAAAGTAAAATTAAACCCGGAATGCTTCAATAGACATTATCCACCACACAGACCGTGGTATGTATCTCCTGAGTATGATTCTTTAAATCCTGGCATGGCTGATGTTGAATGGATTGTTGAAGAATCCCCCGAAAATCCAGAATCTTATTGGGCTGTCGGATTTATATCTGGTGATACATTAGTTGAACTTCGGAAACATCATTATTGGATTGAAAAACGGGATTGTCTTTAGTATAAGGCATAACGTAGTATTTACGAATGTTTAAAAAAAAGAAAATAAACAGGGTGTGAGAAATCACACCCGCTAAAAAAAATATTATGGAAAAATTTAATGACTATACAAATTCAATCTATAAACAATTAACTAAAGAGGTGTCTAATAGTAGAAGTGAAAGCCGTGAATCTAATGTGCAATTTGATTATTGCATTGGAGATAGCGTTTATTTAAAAACAGACAATGACCAACTCGAGAGGCTTGTGACTGGTATATTGATAAGATTAAATGGTGTAATGTTTGAATTGTCGCAATCAAATACATCAAGTTATCATTTTTCATTTGAAATTTCATCAGACAAGGATATTTTAAAAACATCAACAAATTAAAAAATTAAAGTTATGAAACAACAAAATGAGAGCGTGAAAAAATTAGAAAAGGAAGAAGAGTATAAAATCCACATCAAAGAGGCAATTAAAGAAAATACTGTAGTTCATTGTGAGACAGAACAGGAAGCAAATCGTATTTTAGAAATGGCAGAGTCACTGGGATATAAGTGGTGGTATGGAAAGGGTTATGAAGACAACACAGAGTGGAATTGCTATAAAAGAACAACGTGTTATTATTTATTTGATGGTAGCTATTCTAACTATAATTATTTTCAAATTAGAAATTATAACATCATTCCATCAACTCAAATAGAGGATTCAGAAGAAGCAAAATCATCTGATTGGACACCAGCACCAGAAGAAATTGAAGAAATATGACAAGCTTAGAGTTACTTCAAGAAATAGATGCTTGGTTGAGTTTTAACAACTCCCCATCTAAAGAGCAAATAAGAGAATTACGTATTGATATTAAAAAGCACATCAGTGAGCAATTAAATATATTGCATGTTAACAATCTGGCTAAATTAGCTGAGTTTGTAAAACAACAAAAAGACCTACCACCTGAGATAAATGATATAGTTAATGACAACTTTTGGGATTTAATTTAGCTTGTTGTTAACGTTCCGCAGCTAAACGCTGTTGGCGATTTGGAAAACGAAATTATCAACTTAAAATAAAGCAACAATGGAACACGAAAATTTTAACACAGAAGAAACTGCCAATAGCGATTTAGGTGCTGTTAGGCGTAGTGCTTTTGATGAAGTTCGTAAATGGGATAACGAACAATTGCAAACACTTTTGAAAGAGGTAAAAGAGATGGGTAAACTCGATGCCCCCAGATACTTTAAACAAAGCAATAAGATGAAGCAATTGTTTGAACTTGAAAAAGCAGATTACTACACTTGGGCTGACCAGTTT
>Ga0265293_10009639_pt1 | contig 13820 bp, 14 predicted proteins | sample Munlanlewell138R_FD_192505 | JGI IMG/M metagenome (GOLD analysis project Ga0265293, IMG submission 192505) | Leachate microbial communities from a municipal landfill in Southern Ontario, Canada - Leachate well 138R | ecosystem: Engineered > Solid waste > Landfill > Unclassified | place: Canada...
TTTTATGAAAAATAATACAAAACAACTGCGTTATGAGAGCAACTATGTTAATCCTGATTTTTTTGCAGCTATTCCTGCAACAAGTATATGGTCAGAACTGTCCGGATGATATTTTTGAAATAGAAAATAAAAACGATACGCCTGATGAAATACGAATAAGCTACAAAGACAAGAACAGTACCAAATATATGTACCCCCCTACATTCGCAACTCCGGTAGAAATGAATCGTGCGGTATCGGTTGAACTCATATCCATACAAAAACTGGACAGCATTGAAAGAGCATTGTTTACTAGTGAAGAATTGAGTTCTTTAAAACGAGGAACACTAATATTCCATTTACATATTCCGTCAGGGAGAATCGTTTCGACATCATTTTATCTTAAAGATAAAGTAGATCTGAACAAACTAAAGAGATTGAAAGAAGAATTCGAAATGAATTTGCATTTTAAGGTAAAACTTGCTGCTGAATTGGAGAAAGAGGGATATTGGGTAATATCTTTCCCGATATTTGCTTCCAAAATGAGGCAATAACCGATTTTTCATGTTTGTATTGGAAAGGAATGCTTATAATGTTTACCATCCAGATTTAAAGAAAGCAGGAAAGGTATAAATGAAGAATTTGGTGTTGATGATTGAAGAATCTAAAACTCGTTTTTTCAATAAAGTTTTTAATTTCAACAAAATCAATTGAAGGTTATGAAGCTTATTTCAACGATTTTATTTACTGCCTGCTTTCTTTTGCATGCAAGCACGATGCAAGCCCAATGGGAAACGCAGCCTGAATTCCCTGGCGGACTAGAGGCAATGATTTCTTTTATCGATTCGGTACGAAGATATCCACAAGAAGCTGTTGAAAAAAAAATTGAGGGACGTGTCATAACCAATTTTGTTAGGGATACTGAATAAAGCTAAAACTGAAAGGATGAGAAAGTGAAAACATAATCGTTGGCTATGGAATCACAAATGCAATTGAGGGATCCGGAAATCTTCCCTTCGGAGATGGTGTTGAAGCGTGCGCTGGGTGACCCGTCCTACACTCTGCTGGCCTTTTTTTTCGAGACGATCGCCGCCCTGGATATCTCAGAAGAAAAGAAAGATGAGTTCGCGGCGATGAAACCAGTTGGGAAGTTGATCCCCATGACATTTAATGTCAGTGAACAGGAACAACTCGATGAGCTGCTCACCGTTGTCCGTTTCAAGAAAAGCCTGAAGTGACGCTACTCCTGTGCATAGAATTTCTCCAGTCGCTCAATCTCCGGCTGGAAGAGCGAAACAATCCTTTTGGGCATCTTCTCGAAGAAGGTAAGCGTGATCTGTGGGGCGTTTTTCTTCATGCTTTTTTTCCAGGAACCTATGATGCGGCCGTTCAGCATGATGGTGGGTGAGAAGATACCGTTCTTGGTCATCACCTTGCTGTAATGCTCGGCGTCAATCATCTCGAAGCGATCCTTATAACTCACTACGAACTCATCGAAGGGGGCCAGCAGCAGTGCCGAAGGCAGATCTGAAGGGGGTGTCCGCAAATTATCGGGCATCCAGCACTCCCGCCCGTTGATGGTCTCCCGCATGAAATCGGAGCCAATCATCGCCAACGCCTGCCGGCAATCGGTCATGGTCAGGTTCGACCACCAGGCGAAATCCTGCAGGGTGGCGGGACCGTGGCTGGTGAAATAACGGCGCGCCAGTCGCTCCAGTGCCTCCTCCCGTGATATCTCCATCGTACGGGGCGCCCACTCCCCCAGCAGCGTGAAGGTCTGCCTACTCCCCTCCAGCTCGCCGTTCACGATAACCCCCTCCAGCTCCGCAAAGGAGAGCAACAGCTTCAGGTGATTGTCGTCGAGGGTCACGCCCCTCTCAGCCAGAGCTTCACCAATCTCCTGCTTGGAGAGATGTTTACCTCCTGTCAAGAACTCCTCAATAAGGGGTATGTAGCGGTACAGCAGCGATTCATCGGCACCCAGCATCTTCGCGTAGGAACGATAGACCGGTTTCAGTCGCGGGTAAGAGAGCGCATACATCCAGCGCAAATCCTCCGCAGCCACGAAATGCCATGTGGGGCGCAATATATGGGTGCGGATCACCTCTCCCCTGTTGAGCGCGTCGGTGATCGCTGTCGCGCTGCTGTCGGGCAGTCGCGAGCCGATGGCCCACTTAGCCATCTCCAGCGCCTGCGCCTGCATCGCCCCCATCCACGAAACAATTTCATGCGGCGATTTCATCTCATGCGTTGTGAGCAACTGGTTATGTAGACGAATAGTAAGTAATTCTGAACTGTTCATAGAAGGAACGATAAATAAATTTGAAATTAATATGCTGTTGCTTGTAATTGAGCCCCTCTACATATTATCCATTGAAAGACCAATAATATCTGTCTTGTATTTTGCTAAATGTTTCTGAATACTTTTAACCTTCGTCTCCAATTTTACCATATCAATCTTCTTCGCATTGCGTTTTACTTCTGCAATAATGGATGTTTTATCCAGATCATTCAAGGCGACTATATCGATTTCGTTTTCACCTTTACTATCCCAATAACTTCCGATTTCCGTGACTCGAACACTCTCAGAAATCTTCTCACGGAAATATTTCTCAAGGATCAGGCCGCTGTACTGCTCATAATTTTTGTCGATGTACTCCCGAAGCAAATCAAATCGGCCCATTTCAATTAAAGATTGGTTTGGGTAGATAAAGCGGAACCAGAAACGAAGATAGTTGTCATTCACACTCCATCTTGCTCTACGACTGCCAGGTTTAGAAAACATAGGTTTATTTCTCACAATAAGAGAGTACTCCTTTTCGAGATTGACTAAATAAGCCCCGGTATTTTTATCAATAATGGAATCAATCTCACTTTGCCTGTTTTTGCCTGATGCTATCAGTTGAAGTATTGAAAAATAGGTGCCGTACTCTTTACCAAATTCAGAAATAAGCAAGTCTTTTCCCTCTCCTATAAAAGGAGAATCGGCTCGTGTAACCATATCAAGCATCTGCTTATGTGTAACAGCACCTGCATCCATCAATAATTCAATGTATTTAGCTACTCCTCCTGTCAATAAGTACAAGCATAATAGATCTTCCGGGTTATATTTTGCATTATATTCCCTGAGTATCTCTTTTGTTACACTTACTGAAAAAGGCTGTAGTATTATTTTAGATGATAGACGTCCAAAAAGCGGTTCTTTTCGATTCTCAAATATCTTCATCATTAATGAATAGATAGAACCGCATGCAATGAAATTAATTCTTGCTTTGTCTTTATATTGATCCCATAAGTTTTGTATATCGCTGAATATAGCAGGATTCACACTTTCAAATTCCTGAAACTCGTCAATAATTAATGTAAAATGCTCCCGGGTCGCAAAAATCAAAAGCTGCTCAAAAAGATCCCGGAATTGAGTGATTGTTCCAAATATTTTTAATCCCAACATCTTTTCAGCATCACTCTGAAATTGGCTACATAATAAATTTTCATTTTTACGGGCAACAAATAAATAGAGATATTTTTGACCCCTGACCGATTCTAAAAGAAGGGATGTTTTACCAATACGTCGTCTCCCTACCATTACAGTAAAACATGCACTTTTCTCTGACTGGTTTTTGTTCTGTAACAGTATTTCCTGTTCTTTTTTTCTATCGTAGAATTTCATATGATGAAATATTTTTCTATCAAAAGGTTCATATAGAACTCATTTTTAATTATTTGCTTTGGCTTTAATGACAATCATGCTCGTTTCATAAGTCATACAATTAAACGACCGTTATCTTAATGGCCATTACAAAAATACAATATATTTGAATATATCGGTATTATTTGTAAATATATTTATCTTTTTGACAAGGCTCTATCCCGATAAATTCTTACTTTTACTGAAGCATTTTGAAGTGCTACTACAAGCGGCAGTTGACTCAAGTAACTTAAAAAATGATGACAATTAAACAGATTACAGAAGAGAAGAAACAGTTTCTTGACTTGTTGCTCCTGGGCGACGAGCAGGAAAGCATGATTGACCGTTATCTGGATGAGGGTGATCTCTTCGCATTGTACGATGATGATCATCTGAAGGCTGTCTGTGTGGTCACTCAGGTGGACAGCCTCATCTGCGAACTGAAGAACATTGCCGTTTATGAGCAGTTTCAGGGGCATGGATACGGGACCGCATTGATTGGATATATCTCTGAGCACTACAGGAATCGGTATGAGACGATGCTTGTTGGCACCGGTGAAACACCCTCCATCATGTCGTTCTACCGAAAGTGCGGCTTTGAGCCCTCTCACAGGATCCCGCACTTCTTTACCGACAATTACGACCATCCGATGTTTGAAGAGGGCGTTCAACTGGTTGACATGGTTTACCTGAAGAAACAGTTACGATGACCCACAGCAGACTTGAGGTTCATTATGAAGCCCCTGTAAGCTGATATTCTTGATGTTGAGATGAACCGATTTTTATTTGCTAAAAAGCTGCTCAAAAAAATGCTTCTTTATTCAGCGTAAGATATTTGGTACACCTACCTGATGCCATATTTTGCCAATATCTGCATGACCGGTTCTTCAATGGAGCGGCTCCACAATGAATAACCATAATCATTGGGATGGATACCGTCGACCGATGTTTCATGGTTGTCAGATGCATTTGGTGTGATCAAATAGACATCATTGAACCTCTCTTTCTCCTTGCCGTTTTTAAGCTCGTGGAAGATCTCCTCAACTGCCTCTGCTTTTGCTGTTTCCCTCTCATCCACCACCCTATCCAGATTCCTCTTCTCACGGTAGATTGTCCGTTGGAAAATGAGCGGTTTATTGGGATGTGCTTTGATTAGTCGATCTATGAACGGCAACAAACGTTCACGGATCAATGCTGCATCGGGATTGGAGAAAGTGTCGAAGATGAAAGCATCGGCCTCAAGTTCCTCGAGAACAGTCGTGTAATAGGGCTGCATCATGCATCGTCCGCTTGCTGCTATCGAAACAATCTGTAAACCGGTGTGGCGCATGAACTGCATGGGCCAGCTCATACCGGCACGAGTGGTGCTAACTCCCTGGGTGAACGATGAGCCGTACACTGCAATGCGATGACGGAAGTTGGATTCAATCGGCTCTATATAAGCATCGTTGTCAATCCCTATCTTGCAGGTGTGAATCTCGGAGTACATGGGCAAGTAAAGCATGAAATCGTGTGCTGTTCCATCCATGTTTTCAATGAGGGTGAATGTGTCTTCCTTTCCTTCCTGATAATTCCTGTTTGCACCGCTGGCTGCATATTGCCATTCGCCACGTTCGTTTTTAAAGTAAAGGTCGTATCCCCTGAATGCGATTGGCATTGTGGAGACCGTGTTGTAGACATATCCCCAATTGGTGGACATGGTTATTTTCGTGGTGTTGCTTTTAAAGAGCACCGACATCCCCACCGGACATCGTACCTGCCGGTTTTCAGTCGTATTGAATCCCTTGAATACCAAAGTGTCTATGCGATGATAAGGGTTGGGGGTGTCAGGGAAAGGTTTGCCAATAAGATTCAGTTCACTGGCATCGGTGTACTTGATCTCCTGACTCTTAATTGAGAGAATCGCAGCAAATAGTAGTACGGAAAGGATAATCTTTTTCATTTGATTCATAATTTAGCAATCAAAGGTATCACATGGAACTCGCTCTTAATCAACTGCTTTGGCAACAATGATGATCATGCTCGTTTCATAGAGAATTGATGATACCACAAAGTTACGATTTCTCATCGGCATTTGTTCAAGGTTGAAAGGAAAAGCAATGGTTGTAGTGAGAGGTATAAAAAGATGCCGGATTAATTACCTTGAAAGTGAAATCCTCTGATTTGGAAGATTCCAGCATTGCTATACAATCGGGTGGTCAAATTAAAATGTGTCAGGTATTATTTACACTACCTTAACAACAATAACTATTGAATGATATTGATAATGTTTTTCTCAAAAGGATCAATAATAATTGAGAATAAATTCATTAAACTATGTAATATAGCGACTGTCCAATAAGGCCTATTCTCAATTCTGATGATATATGTAAACATCAACAACGCACCGATAAAGAAGTTATAAACAATATATGATAAACTATAAAAATGGATCAAGCCGAATACTGCTGCACTTAATAAGACAATAAAAAACTTATTTTGATTTAACCAGCCAATTATTGATAATAATTTATATACCCACTTTTGAAAAATCAGTGTTTCAATTAGAGGTGCCAGAATAACCACTTCTAATACTTGCCTACCCAATCCGGCGCTCATTATTGTTTCATTTGGTGTAGGAGAAAATAAGATGTCAAATTTTTCCAGAAAGTAATAATAAACAGGACTCCATATGACATAAAACACTAAGAATGATATAAATAGATATAACACAAAAACAAAAGAATTGCTTTTCCTTAGTAATGTGAGTATTTTATTCATATGGCGTTATTCAATTTATTTTATCTCTTTGTCCATAAATAAATTAGGAATGAGACAAAAGCTCCGGACAATGTGGCAATTATTTTATACATAACATAATTATCCGCCCAATTTCCTCGGAACAGTAAAATACTTATCAGTACTCCCAAAGCATTCATTATCGAAACGCTAAAATTTTCAAACAAAAACACTTTTAAATTATTAATACTAAAATTAATTTGTAACTTATTGCGCGCATTTAAATTACAGGGATAAAATTAGTGGGGCAAAGTGAAATATAATTGCACTGTGAAGGATATTTCATGGCGGAATTAATATTTTTCTTCACATACAGTAAACGCAGGTTTACATCTTTCCCGAACGGATGCCCGCATGCTGGTTTTCAATATATGCTTTTTTGTATAATTGAAAAAGCAACATATCTTTGTAGAATACAATGCGAGGATGAGACCCTAGTAAAAACATTCGCTCCATAATTGGTTTTAATCCTGAGGGGGATTCTGCATTATACCGATGACGATTATCTGCTTTACATGCGTGACCCGGACCCATATGAATGTGCTAAAGAATTTGCAACCCATACTTGCAAAAGCCTGTTTATAACCGGTAAAGCCGGAACAGGAAAGACCACCTTTCTGCATCAGTTTCGTGCCGAGACAACGAAGCAATTGGCGGTGGTGGCACCTACAGGGGTGGCAGCCGTCAACGCGGGCGGAACCACCATCCACTCCTTCTTTCAGTTGCCATTCACGCCTTTCACGCCAACCCCGGCCGGACGGGAAGCGCTGATCGCCCGCATAAAGATGAACAGTGCCCGCCGCAACGTCATCCGTGAGCTGGAGGTACTGGTGATCGATGAGATCAGCATGGTGCGGGCTGATGTGCTGGATGCCATCGACGCGGTGCTGCGTCATGTGCGCCACCGTCGTGCCGACCCCTTTGGCGGGGTACAGATGATTTTTATCGGCGACCTCTACCAGCTGTCACCTGTAGCCAAGTCGGATGAATGGCAGATACTTTCGGAATATTACCAGGGGATTTATTTCTTTCACAGTCGTGTCATGCAGGAAGCACCCCCTGTTTATCTGGAGTTCAACAAGATCTTCAGACAGTCCGACAACGTTTTTATCCGTATTTTGAACGAGGTGCGAAACGATGCCCTTTCACCGGAGGGGTACAGCTTGCTGCAAAGCCGCTACGACCCTCATTTTAACCCGTTGCCCGAAGAGAACTGGATCACGCTCACCACGCATAACTTCAGTGCCGATGCCATCAACAGCACCGAACTGGAGAAAATCACCACGAAGGCACATCTGTTCGGTGCAGTGGTGAAGGGTGCGTTTCCGGAGAATGCGTTCCCGGTAGAGCAACAGCTTAAGCTGAAAGAGGGCGCCAAAGTTATGTTTGTGCGCAATGACACCGAAGAACCGCGTCGTTTTTTCAATGGGAAAATAGGCACCATCGTCCGCATCCGGGATGAGGTGGTTACCGTTCAATGTCCGGATGATGGAGATGAAATAACGGTCTCACCGGCAACCTGGGAGAATATCCGCTACACCACCAACCCGGAAAATCAAACGGTGAAAGAGGAGATCATCGGCACTTTCGAACAGCTCCCCCTGCGACTTGCATGGGCCATCACCATCCATAAGAGTCAGGGGCTCACTTTCGACAAAGCGATCATTGACGCTGGAAAAGCATTTTCTCCCGGACAGGTCTACGTGGCACTGAGCCGCTGCCGTTCACTCCACAGCCTGGTACTGAAAAGCCCGATCAACCGATACAGTATCGGGGTGGACGATCAGGTTGTCCGCTTTTCCTCCTCCAGGGCCGAAGTGACAAGGGTGGTAGATGAGCTTCATTCGGCAAAGGAACAATTCAGAATGACGTTGCTGCTCCAGTTGTTCGACTTTTCACCCCTTCATCAAATGACACGCTCCTGGTACTTCGCCACAAAAAAAAATGAATCCTCCTTCAGCGAAGGTACCGTTTCATTTGTGGATGGTATCTCTCAGCAGCTGTCGGAAATTGAGCAGGTGGCCGGTAAATTCAGGCTGCAATTGCAGCAAATCGTCCGCCAAACACCGACCGACAACACCTACCTTGCAACGCGGATCAATGCATCCGCCACCTATTTCTCCGAAAAAATTGAGACCCTGCTACGCTCCATGCGGGAATCGACGGCAACCACCGATAACCGGGTCAATGCACGAGAGTATGATGATGACATCACGGCCATTTTCACCGGGGCTGCACTGAAAAAGCAGCTGATCACGGCCACCGCGGACAACTTTAGCGTAGAGGCATATTACAAGGCAAGGAGCCTGTTCAGGAAACCGACTTTCGCGATCACCTCCTACAGTCGCGACAGCACGGGAACACAACTCAAATCAATCCACCCGGATCTGCTGAGCGAACTGGTTCAACTGCGAAACAAGATCAGCAAAGAAGAAAATATGCCGGTTTACATTGTCGCATCGGTGAAAACGCTTGTGCAGATGGCCGATTATCTGCCCGAGACAGAAAAGCAGTTGCTGAAGATCAACGGTTTCGGAAAAATAAAGGTGAAACGATACGGGGCACAGTTTCTTGAACTCATAACCGGTTACATCACAACCTACGACATTGAATCACGGATGATTCATTTTCCTGAGACCAAAAAGCGGAAAAAGAAAAAATAACCTTGCCGGGACATTGTAAACCAACACATTGAGCACTATGGCGAAGTGTTGCGCCACCCTGCAATGAGTTGATTTTATACATTTATCAACTCATTTGCAATTTGCTGTATGAGTATTTTATTTATATCCAGCCGTTTGGCATGTTGATCAAACTCCGAAAGGGCAGAGACTACCCTGTCAATAAGGGCATTGTATTCCAGAATATCATTGTTTTTTGCCACAGTTTCCAGATCTTTGCGGGTAATGCTTTCGTATTTATCGTTCACGGACAATGATTGTCTGTTTACATAAGAAGGTGCAGCCATATCCACACTAAAAGTCACATCATAAGCAGGTGACAACCGCCAAGCGCCTTTGCGACTCATACAAAATGAAACATTCTTGGAATGATCATCCACATTGCGTGCCAATACATTAAAAACCATTCGCAAATATTGCTGCCGACTGTCTTCGTAAGGCAAATTAAGCCTCCGGATTACGGCAAAAATATCTTCGTAACTATCACTCCCCGGTGACATTGCCGCCAAGGTCTGGGTATGTATTTTATCGTTTCCGATACGGTCAAAACGCTCCGTTAAAAAATGAGTCACCCCGCCGTATGTTCGTAACTCCGATGGCATCATTGTGATTCCTGCATCAATGGCCATCCTGTAATAAACATATTCTAATTTGGCAAAAGGGTAATCTGAATGATCATCGTATTTGAGTATGTAAGTGCGAAAGCCTTCAGGAATTACTCCTTGTCCGGAGACAACTTCTCCTGAAACATCATTCACAGCGACAATTGCCTTGGGATGTTTTCCACCGGGGGATGAACTGATTTTTACTAAATCCTGCCACAAAATGGAGTTTTCCTTGTTTAAAACAACTGTTTCTCTTTCGTTTAATACCTGCTTGGCAAAATCGTATAACCGTTGTACATCAACTGAAAAAAATGAACTATCCCCCAAATTTTGTGCAGGTTCGTATTCCAATGCACCCATTGCCCGATTGCCGATAAACGATAGATGATCAATGGGGGTAATATGCTTTGCAGGAATATTGTTATCCCGTAACCATGCTTTAAAAAGCGAATCACCCCATTTGTCGGGCAGCGAGTCTGCAATCATGGGAGGTAGTCCCTGATATAACTTATCTTCATTGCCTGTCCAGGGCATCTGTTTTTGACTTCGCAGCGAGTCAATTGGCATTGTGATGGGGGCAATATCCAACCTCTGTTCAAGAAATGAAGGCTCATACTCAAAAACGGCCAGAGATGCTTTTTTGTCCCAGGACAGATAACCAACATCCATGCCCCACAACTTCACTTTTACGACAGTTGTTCCCATATATTATTTTTTACCTTGACTTTTGAATAAAGCCCGTGGACTTTTCGGCAATTCAGGCAACAGTTTTTCAATCTCTTCCAGACTGTCTATAGCCCGAAGCAACTTGATGAATGAAGCCATGGTGATTCCTGTTGAAGCACCATTTTCAAAGGAACTTATGGTAAACACGCTTAAACCGGATTTTGCGGATATTTCTTTCTGGGTAAAACCAAACCGCTTGCGGTAATCGCTATATCGCTTACCCAATTCACGGATTATTTCATTCCCGGATTTTTCATACAAATTGTCATCCATCTCAATTTTTTCTCAAATATAGTTATATCTATAATATAAAACAAATATTTGATATTTTATTGATATATCTATACTCCAGTAACACTGTTTGACAGCGATATGGCAATACATTCCGGTATGATACCTTTCAATTTCAGGGATGGAAATTTGCAACCAGCAACAGCTACGCAGGAATACCTTGGCATGGTTTGGGCAAGACCAGGGCCTATGCCTCTCTAATGTCCCTCCAGGGCCTCTCCCATGCCCCTCCCAAAAAGTGCGGAGGGGCAGGCGCCCATGTCCAGCCGAAAATACCCCGAAAACCTTCTCTTCAGGAAGTAAAATGTTCCTGGAAATCAAGATTTGCAACCTACCCTATTTGCAGTACAGAAGTCTTGGAAAGCAAGGGTACCACATTCAGAATAAATTCGGATTATCTATCCGATCTTTGATACCCGGGTAATTACGATCGACCCTGGTGTTACCCGCATTTTTGGAAATCGGGTAAGCATCCATTTCAGCATCAGGGAATGGCATCAGTAGTGATGATAGAAAAGGTATCCACTATTTCACCGGTAAGCCTGTTTGTCCACTGGTTGATGATAGCCAGTTTTGAGTGAACGAACCCTGACACGAGGTAATAATTGTCGTGAAAGTCAATATCACCCTGTACACCTTTGTTGGTATTCACATATTGTTGGATTGCCTCCTTCGCATTTTTTTCGACAGAAATAGTGAAACACATAAGAATAAATTATTTAGTTGTACGAAAGAACAGAAATGATTGCAAATATCATCAATTATCTATGTGAGATTGTCAATAATACCCTCCAAAAGTAATAGAATTCACACAATTTATTGGGAAAGCAGGAGATATGATTCTGCTACTTTATTTGTAAAGGGAATTGGGCGATTGACCAGTGCTTATAATTCAGATTGGTAACGATAATTTTAAAAGTTGAGGGATATTTATGATGAAAGATCATCCAGTGGATCAACCAATCCATATTCACAACACTTGAGAAGAAATCAAATGAAGAATTCCACAAGATGTATTCAAAATTATCCTAACTTTAAAGCATCTTAATCTAATATCACTATGCAACTATACGAATCAGAAGCAATCATTTACCTTTCATCCGGTGTCGATGATCCATATAATCAAGCTATCGTAAAAAATTATTCATTCATTCAAAAACGGTTCAGGAAAGAAACCGGAATACCATTTATTTATCTGCCAAAGCTACTCCTTGATAAGGGTTTTCAGAGAATGATGTCTTATAATCATCCTTACATCAGTAATTACATACATGCTGATTTAAGGAAACTGACTGAAGAAATCAAAAAGCATTACAACATCATTACCGATAGTCCGGCCTTTGTCTACATCTCTCAAAAGGATGATGAGGGGTATTGTTTTGAACTTGTCCCTCCAATTAAAAAGCTTAGCCGAGAAGATCTGTCCAAACAGATTGATGCAATTCTCGAAAAAATAGAATGGATAAAAAACAAGAATAAAATCCTTGAGGATGAAGATTCCGGCATCAGGTTCAGCATGGGGGATGATACTCTCTCTGACATATTTTCTGAAGATGGAGAAGAATATGGCAATGACCTTGCAGACGCAAATTTTAACAGTGCTGCATTCAAGGTCCCGGGAGATCTCATGGAAAAAATAAACGAGTTAAAAGAAGCAGGATACCTGTCGAGATTGATTGAATTCCTTGAAGAGCTACAAAAAACAACCCGCAAATTGAGTCGTTTGAGAATCACACAAGATTACAAGATCTACTTGATGGACTACGAAATGAAAGAGGTAAAGATGAGTCCATTGCCGAAAGCCCTCTACCTGTTGTTCCTGAAACACCCTGAAGGTATTCTTTTTAAAGAATTGACTGATTTCCGCACCGAGTTGATGGACATTTACAAATATATCACACTTCGGGAAAGGCCGGATAAAGCCAGATTAAGCATCTTAAAGATTACAGATCCATTCGATAACTCTGTGAATGAGAAATGCTCCCTGATAAGAATCGCATTCCTGAAAGTAGTATCGGAAGAAATTGCTAAGAACTACTATATCACAGGGCGCCGGGGTGAACCCAAGAATATCACTCTTGACAGGGAGTTGGTCATCAACGAACACACATCGCGTTTACAAGGCTTGTGAAACTCCCCGCTCGGTGGTTAATTAACATACATTTGCTGCACAACATTTAAAACAGCAAAGATATGAAAGAGAATTATTTGAAAATCATTTTCGTGATCGACGAAAGCGGATCTATGCAAGGCACTGAATCGGATGTGATAGGCGGATTCAACAATTTCATCGAACAACAGAAAACAGAGCATCAGGGAAAGATCACCGTCTCTCTCTACAAGTTCAACAGTTACTGGAGTCGGATTCTGAATGATCTGCCCATTGAAGAGATACGACCATTGACAAACGGGGATTATACACCCGGTGGTCTCACGGCTTTGTATGATACCATAGGGAATGCAATCACCGATATCGAGAATCAAGCCAAATATTCCAAAAGAGAACACAAGGCATCGATGGTGATGATGGTCATCATCACCGACGGTCAGGAAAACGCGTCGAGAGAATATGATTCCCGGAAAGTAAAGGAGATGATTCAGGAACGCGAACAAAGTGAAAACTGGCAATTCATCTATATGGGCGCAGACCTGGATAATTTTGCAGATGCAGACATACTTGGACTCAGGCACAAGGTTTCATCGAAAAAGATGGATATGAAAAAGAAATTTGATGTGATATCAGAGCATTCGATACGTTTCAGGATGGCAGATCCGGATAAAGATCAAGACAGCATGTGGAATGATTTCATGTGTGATCTTGGATCAGATGAGGATTGAATGAATAACCGGGGAGAACATAAAATTCAGACTTTTAATAATGCAGCTCTTCCGACAATAATAACAATAAAAAAAAATTCATGGAATACTTTAAATCACTTACTCAAAATGATTTGGCAAGCCTAATCCAATCGACAGAGAGAGAGCTATTCGTTTCACTGCCCCTGTTTCATGGGGAGATCGCTGATGCGATAATGTCGATTCATCGTGACAGCGAAAAGAAAATTGACATCC
>Ga0265293_10009640_pt1 | contig 13817 bp, 11 predicted proteins | sample Munlanlewell138R_FD_192505 | JGI IMG/M metagenome (GOLD analysis project Ga0265293, IMG submission 192505) | Leachate microbial communities from a municipal landfill in Southern Ontario, Canada - Leachate well 138R | ecosystem: Engineered > Solid waste > Landfill > Unclassified | place: Canada...
CCCTTTCATTGTAAGGGCTGCGCATAACATGAAAGAGCAAGTCGCACATAGAACGGTGTTGCGGAATGAGGCCGTGGAGGGGTTGGTAATGGACCCGGATGGTTTCTACATTGATGGCACCTTTGGTCGGGGTGGGCACAGCGGTGCGATCCTGGCGCGGCTCTCGCCCAATGGCCGCCTGCTGGCGATCGACAAGGACCCCGAAGCCGAGCGCGAAGCCGCGCAGGGCTTCGCTGGCGACCCGCGCTTCGAATTCGTGCGCGGCTCATTTCGCGATATTGCGCGCCTGTGCGCCGAGCGCGGTCGCAGCGGCCAGGTGGCCGGAGTGCTGCTCGACCTGGGCGTGTCCTCGCCGCAGCTCGACGATGCCCGGCGCGGCTTCAGTTTCATGCAGGACGGTCCGCTGGACATGCGCATGGATCCCGACTCCGGCATCAGCGCCGCCGACTGGCTGGCTCAGGCGGATCAGAAAGACATCGCCAGCGTGCTCTGGGAATTCGGTGAAGAGAAATTTTCCCGGCGCATGGCCGCAGCCATCGTCGCCGCGCGCAGTCGCGAGCCCATTGTGCGCACGGCACAGCTCGCCGCCATCGTCGCTGCCGCCAACCCCGCCTGGGAAAAAGGCAAGCACCCGGCGACGCGAGCCTTTCAGGCTATTCGCATCCACGTCAACCGCGAACTCGGCGACCTCCAGGACCTGCTCGCCGGCGTGGTCGACGTGCTGGCCATCCAGGGCCGGCTGGTGGTCATCAGTTTCCATTCGCTCGAAGACCGCATGGTCAAGCGCTTCATCCGCGAGCAGCAACAGGGGCCGAAGATTCCCCGCGGCCTGCCGGTTCGCGACGTCGACATCCGGCGCCCGCTGCGCGCCGTCGGCAAGGCGGTGCGGCCCGACGCGCAGGAGTGCGAGGCCAATATTCGCGCCCGCAGCGCAGTGATGCGGATTGCCGAGAAGGTGGCCTGAGATGACTGGCAACAAGGTACTTCTGGCGCTGTGGGTGATGGTGATGCTGTCTGCGCTCACCGTCATTTATGTAAGCCACAACTGTCGGCTGCTGTTTACAGAGCTCGCGCAACTGCAGCAGCGCGAGAACAATCTTCAGGTCGTCTGGGGGCAATATCTGCTCGAGCAAAGTTCCCTCGCCAACCTGTCGCGCATCGAAACGAAGGCGATTACCGAACTGGGCATGCAAGTGCCTCCCATCAAAGACGTAGTCATGGTGCAACCTTGAGCAGCCGGCGCAACAAGGAGCTCTCCATCCCGCTGTGGCGATATTTGCTGATCGTCGCACTGCTGGGCCTGCTCGCCATATTCGCGCTGGGGCACATCGCCGGCCTCCAGGTGGTGAGTGGCTCCGATCGCGGCTTCAAGTTCCTCCAGGATCAGGGCGACGCGCGCATGGTGCGCACCGAGACCATTCCCGCCTACCGCGGCCTGATCACGGACCGTCGCGGTGAGCCTCTGGCAGTGAGCACGCCGGTGGTATCCATCTGGGCGAATCCGCAGGTAATCGAAACCGACACCGACGCGTTTCTCGCCCTGACCCGCGATCTCAACGTGGACGCCAACCAGCTTCGCGAGCGCATCAGCCGTTACCGCAACAAGGAATTCATGTATCTGGCCCGCCACCTGATGCCTCTGGATGCGGAGAAGATTCTCGCCCACAAGGTACCCGGCGTTCACGGCCAGCAGGAATACCGGCGCTTCTATCCGGCCGGGGAAGTGGCGGCACAGGTGGTGGGCTTCACCAACATCGACGACCAGGGGCAGGAAGGCGTCGAGCTCGCCTATGAAAGAAGCCTGGTCGGCCAGCCCGGCGCCAAGCGCGTGATCAAGGATCGCCGGGGCCAGGTGATCAAGGAAATCGGCCTGATCGACAGCGGCCGGCCGGGGCGCGACATCGCCCTGAGCATCGACCTGCGCCTGCAGTATCTGGCCTATCGCGAGCTCAAGGCCGCGGTGAGCAAATTCCGCGCCGCCGCCGGCGCGCTGGTCATGCTGGATGTGGAAACCGGCGAAGTGCTGGCGATGGTCAACCAGCCTTCCTACAACCCCAACAACAGGGTCGGCATGGATATCGCCGGGCTGCGCAACCGGGTCATCACCGATCTGGTGGAGCCGGGCTCCACCATGAAGCCGCTCACCGTCGCCGCGGCGCTGGAAAGCGGCAAATACACCAAGGATTCCATCTTCGACACCAGCCCCGGCTATATCTGGGTGTCCGGCAAGACGTTCTCCGATCACACCAACTACGGCGTGCTGGACATGACCGGCGTGCTCCGCAAGTCCAGCCAGGTGGCTACCACGAAAATGGCGCTGGATCTGGAGCCCAGCGATGTGCGCGACATGTTCGCCCGCTTCGGCATGGGCGAGGCGCCGGGAACCGGCTTCCCCGGCGAGAGCCCGGGGGTGCTGCCGGAATACCGCAAGTGGCGCACGATGGAGCGCATCACCATGGCGTTCGGCTACGGCATGTCCGGCACCCCGCTGCAGGTGGCGCGCGCCTACAGCGTGCTGGCCAATGACGGGGTCAAGAAACCGGTATCGCTTCTCAAGCTGGACAAGGCCCCCGAGGGCGAGCAGATACTCGATCCGCAGATCGCACGGGACATCCGGGAAATGATGGTATCCGTCACCGAGCCCGGCGGTACCGGCACGCGCGCTGCCATTGCCGGGTACACCGTGGCCGGCAAGACCGGCACCTCGCACAAGGTGGGAGCGCGCGGCTACGAAGCGCGCCGCTACGTGGGCCTGTTTGCCGGCATGGTGCCGGCAGACAACCCGAAACTGGTGACGGTGGTGGTGATCGACGATCCCCAGGGCAAGGATTACTACGGCGGCCTGGTGGCGGCGCCGGTGTTCTCCAAGGTCAGTGCCGATGCGCTGCGCCTGCTGCGGGTACCGCCGGATGTTCAGCCCGAAAGCCAAATGGCGGAGACCATCCAGGTTCCGCTGAGAGGAGAACGCTCGTGATGACGGCCTTCTCCCAAACACGGAAAAAGACGCTCGCGGTCCTGCTCGAAGAGCGGTGTCCGACGGCGCTGCGCCACCTCGCGGTTACTGGCGTCGCGCTCGACAGCCGCAACGTCGCGGCGGGAGATCTTTTCGTCGCGCTCGCCGGTGCCAGCCACGACGGGCGCCGCTTCATCGGCGAAGCCCTGGAGCGTGGCTGCGCTGCCGTGGTGGCCGAGGAAGCGGGCATCGACGAGATCCTGCCCGGCACCGGCGCCCTGCGCCAGGCACTCGACGATCGCGGCGTACCTCTCGTCGCCTGCCGCGACCTCGCCAGCCAGGTGAGTGCCATGGCCGGGCGCTTTTACGATCAGCCGGGTCGCACCCTGACGGTCTACGGCGTCACCGGCACCAACGGCAAAACCACCTGCAGCAATCTCATTGCCCAGCTCCAGGGCATTCTGCACGGCTGCGCGGGCCTGATCGGCACCCTCGGATGCGGCCTGGTGGGGCGCGGCAGCACCGGGCTTGCGGAAACGGGCATGACCACGCCGGATGCGGTTGCATTGCAGCGCAACCTCGCCGAGCTGCGCGACCAGGGCGCGCGCCACGTGGCGATGGAAGTGTCCTCGCACAGCCTCGACCAACACCGCGCCGATGGCGCCGGCATCCGCTGTGCGATCTTCACCAACCTGAGCCGCGATCACCTGGACTATCACGGCGACGAGCACAATTACCGCACTGCCAAGGCGCGCCTGTTCGCGTTGCCGGGTATCGAGTATGCGGTCATCAACGGCGATGACGCCGTCGGGCGCTCCTTTCTCGCGCAGTTGCCGGATACCGTGCAAGGCTACAGCTACGGTATCGGCGGCGCCTGGGATGTGCGCGCCGAAAACCCCAGCTTCTGCGCGCAGGGCATCGGCGCCGATGTACACTCGCCCTGGGGCAGCGGGCGCCTCGAAAGTGCGCTGCTCGGCGAGTTCAACCTTTATAACCTGCTGGCGGCCATCACCGCGGTGTGCGCTGCGGGCGAGGATTTCACGGCGGTGCTGGCGGCGCTGCCGCAGCTCAAGCCGGTCGCCGGTCGCATGGACGTGGTGGCGCCCGGCACACGGCCCGCGGTGGTCGTCGATTACGCCCACACACCGGACGCCCTGGAAAAGGCCCTGCGCGCCCTGCGCGGCCATGCCGAGGGCAAGCTGTGGTGTGTCTTTGGCTGTGGCGGCGACCGCGATGCGGGCAAGCGACCACTGATGGCACAGGTTGCGGAGCAGCACGCCGATCAGGTGGTAGTCACCAGCGACAATCCGCGCAGCGAAGACCCCTCCCACATCATTACCGACATCGCCGCGGGCTTTGCCGTCCCGGCGGTCGTCGCCTTCGAAGTGGATCGCCGCGCGGCGATCCGCTACACCATTCTCAATGCCGAGCCCGAGGACAGCGTATTGATTGCCGGCAAAGGCCACGAAAATTATCAACAGGTCGGCATGGAAAAACGGCCTTTCAGCGACGTGCAGGAAGCGCGCGACGCACTGGCTGCGCGTGCGACGCATGGGGAGGGCGCGCCATGATCGGCGAACTGACCCTGTCGCAGGCAGCGATCGCCTATGGCGGCACCCTGCTGTATCCGGATGCCCATTTCGCGCGGGTGTCCACGGATACCCGTACGCTCGCCGACAACGACCTCTTCGTGGCCTTGCGCGGCGACAATTTCGACGGTCACGACTTTGTCGAGAGCGCCGCCCTCAAGGCCTGTGCCCTGGTCGTGGAGCACCCCGACAAGCGCTTCCCCATTCCCCAGTGGGTGGTGCCGGATACCGCTGTCGCCCTTGGCCAGTTGGCGCGCCTCAACCGCAGCCGTTTCGAGGGGCCACTGGTGGCGCTCACCGGCAGCTCCGGCAAGACCAGCGTCAAGGAGATGGTCGCGGCGATCCTGTCCCTGTGCGGGCCCACGCTGGCCACCCAGGGCAATCTGAACAACCACATCGGCGTGCCCAAAACCCTGTTCGGTCTCGACGCCCGGCATCGCTTTGCGGTGGTGGAAATGGGTGCCGGCGCCCCCGGCGATATCGCCTATCTGTGCGGCATCGCCAGGCCCGACATCGCGCTGGTGACCAACGTGATGTCGGCCCACATCGCATTTTTCGGCAGCGAAACCGCGATTGCCGACACCAAGGGCGCGATTTACAGCGGCCTCGGCCCGAACGGGGTGGCGGTGATCAATCTCGATCAGCCCTGGTCGTACAAGTGGCAGATGGCGGCGGGCAGCGCCCAGGTTCTCGGCTTCTCCCTGGAGTCGGCGAATGCCGAGATCGGTGTCGACGGTGAAGTCGCCGTCAGTGCCCTGGCGAGCCGCTTCACCCTGCGCATCGGCCAGCGCCGCCGCGAAGTTTTCCTGCAGCTGCCGGGCCGCCACAACATCGCCAACGCCCTGGCCGCTGCCGCTTGCGCACACGCCGCCGGCGCAGGCATCGACGATATCGTCGCCGGTCTCGAATCGGTGCGGGGAACCAAGGGTCGCCTCGAAATGAAGGCGGGCAAACAGGGCAGCCGCATCTTCGACGACACCTATAACGCCAACCCCGGCTCCGTGCGCGCGGCCATCGACGTGCTGGCGGCGCAGGGTGGCAAGACGATTCTCGTGCTCGGCGACCTGGGCGAGCTGGGTTCGCTGAGCAGCAAGAGCCACCGCGATCTGGGCCAATACGCCCTGGAAAAGGGCATCGATGCCCTGTTCGCCACCGGGCGCTTTGCGGAGCACACGGCGCGGGGCTTCGGCGCGGCGACCCGTTGTTTCGACAGCAAACAAGACCTTGCCGCGGACCTGGTGTCCCGGCTGGACGCCGGTACCACCGTGCTGGTCAAGGGATCGCGCAGCTCGGCCATGGAAGACGTGGTCGCACAACTGATAGAGGAGAGCGCACATGCTTCTGTGGTTGGCTGACTGGCTGAGCCAGTACCTGAGTGTTTTCGGGGTGGTGAAATACCACACCTTGCGCGCCATCATGGGCATCCTCACCGCGCTCGGCATTTCCCTGGTGTTCGGGCCCGTCATGATCCGCCGCCTGCAGAGCCTGCAGATCGGCCAGTCGGTGCGCAGCGACGGGCCCCAGTCGCACCTCAGCAAGTCCGGCACGCCCACCATGGGCGGCGCCTTGATTCTGCTGTCGATTTTCGTGGCCACGCTGCTCTGGTCCAACCTCACCAACCGCTATGTGTGGGTGGTGCTGGGGGTGACCTTCGTATTCGGTTTGGTAGGCTGGGTGGACGACTACCGCAAGGTGGTCGAAAAGAATTCCCGCGGCCTGCCGGCGCGCTGGAAATACCTGTGGCAGTCAGTGGCGGCCCTCGGCGCCGCGCTGTTTCTCTATTTCACGGCGACCACGCCGGCGGAAACCGAGCTGATCGTACCGTTCTTCAAGGACGTGGCGCTGCCGCTCGGCGGCTTTTACGTGGTGCTGAGTTACTTCGTCATCGTCGGTGCCAGCAATGCGGTGAATCTCACCGACGGCCTCGACGGGCTCGCCATCATGCCCACCGTGCTGGTGGGTGGCGCGCTCGGGGTGTTCGCCTATCTGGTGGGCAACAGCCAGTTTTCCACCTATCTGCACATTCCCTACATTCCCGGCGCGGGCGAACTGGTGGTGTTCTGTTCGGCGCTGGCCGGCGCGGGACTCGGTTTTCTGTGGTTCAACACCTATCCGGCCCAGGTTTTCATGGGCGACGTGGGCGCGCTGGCGCTGGGCGCGGCGCTCGGCGTGATCGCGGTGATCGTGCGTCACGAAATCGTGTTCTTCATCATGAGTGGCATCTTCGTGGTGGAAACCCTGTCGGTGATCCTGCAGGTGGCGTCCTTCAAGATGCGCGGCAAGCGCATCTTCCGCATGGCGCCCATTCACCACCATTTCGAACTCAAGGGCTGGCCGGAACCGCGAGTGATCGTGCGCTTCTGGATCATCACGGTAATGCTGGTGCTGTTCGGCCTGGCGACATTGAAACTGCGTTGACGGAGAGCGAGTCACAGTGGGCGACATGATTGCGACAAACAAACTGACCGTGGTGGTGGGCATCGGCACCACCGGTCTGTCTGTCGCCCGTTTTCTGGCGCGTCGCGGCGAAGCCTTCATCATGGTCGACACACGCATCGACCCGCCGGGGCTCGCCCAGCTTGCGCAACAGTTTCCCGAGGTCGGCGTCGAGCTCGGCGCGCTCAACGAAGAAATCCTGTGCGGCGCCGCGCGCATCGTGGTCAGCCCCGGTCTCGCGCTCGATCATCCGGCGTTGGCCAAGGCCAGGCAGTGCGGCGTGCCCATCACCGGCGACATTCAGTTGTTCACCGGTCAGACACTGGCGCCCATCGTCGCCATCACCGGTTCCAACGGCAAGAGCACCGTCACTACCCTGGTGGGGCTGATGGCGGAACAGGCTGGCCTCGACGCCGGTGTCGGCGGCAATCTGGGCATGGCGGCGCTCGATCTGCTGGACGACAGCCGCGATCTGTACGTGCTGGAGCTGTCCAGTTTTCAGCTCGAACTGGTCGACACTCTCGACGCCCTGGCGGCGACCGTGCTCAACCTGTCGCCGGACCACCTCGATCGCTACCCCGGCATGCTCGAATACCAGCGCGCCAAGCACCGCATTTTTCGCGGCGCCCGCCAGGTGGTCAGCAATCGCCAGGACGCCCTCACCCAGCCGCTGGTGCCCGCCAGCGTCAAGCACTGGAGCTTTGGCCTGGATGTGCCGGAACTCGGCGGCTTTGGCGTAATGGCGCACGAGGGTGAAGAATGGCTGTGCTTCGAGCGGCGCCCCCTGCTGGCCGCCGCGGAGCTCGCGATCAAGGGTCGCCACAACCTGGCCAACGGGTTGGCGGCGCTGGCGCTGGGCCATGCGGTGGGGCTGTCCTTCGAACCCATGATCGAGGTGCTGAAAACCTTCCGCGGCCTGCCCCACCGCTGTGAGTCGGTGGCGTTCATGGACGGCGTCACCTGGATCAATGATTCCAAGGCGACCAACGTGGGCGCGGCGGTGGCCGCCATCGAGGGGCTGGGCAGCGATGTTGCCGATATCATCCTGATCGCCGGTGGCCAGGGCAAAGGCCAGGACTTCACGGCCCTCGGCGAGGCCGCCAGGGGCCGCGTGCGCACCGCGATCCTGGTGGGCGAGGATGCGCCCCTGCTGGCCGCGCAGCTCGCGCCGGTGGCGGACGTGCTCTACGCGACCTCCATGGAAGGCGCGGTCAGCGCCGCGGCCGGTGCCGCGCGCCAGGGCGACAAGGTGCTACTGTCGCCAGCCTGCGCGAGCCTCGACATGTTCCGTGATTTTGAAGATCGCGGCCGCCACTTTGCCGCCGCGGTGAGGGGGCTGGCATGACGACGGCAACCCTCAATGTCGCGCGCCGCCACGCCCTCGGGCTGATCCCCGCGGGTATGGACACCCAGGTTCTGCTTCTCGTCGCGGCGCTGTGCTCCGTCGGCCTGATAATGGTGGCGTCGGCCTCCGTCAGCTATGCCGCCTACGAGTACCAGGATGTGTTCTATTATCTGCGCCGCCACCTGATCTACCTGGTCATGGGATTGGCGGCGGGCTTCGTGGTGCTGCAGGCGCCGCTGCAGCTCTGGTACCGCTACAGCAACCAGCTGACGATGTTGACGATCCTGCTGTTGCTCGTGGTACTCATTCCCGGCATCGGCCACGAAGTGAACGGTGCGCGGCGCTGGATTCGTCTCGGCATCATCAACTTTCAGGTCGCCGAAGTGGCCAAGTTCATGGCCATCATCTTCATTGCCGCCTATATCCAGCGCCATTACTTTGCGCTCAAGGACGTGTGGTACAATTTTTTCCGCCCCCTGGCGATGATCGGTGCCATGGCGGTGTTGCTGCTGGCGCAACCGGACTTCGGCTCGGCGGTGGTGATTCTCGCCACGGTGATGGTGCTGTTCTTCCTGTGTGGCGTGCGCCTGTGGGTCTTTGCCGCGCTGCTGGCCGCCGCCGCCGGCGCCCTGTGGATGCTGGCGGTGACTTCTCCCTACCGCATGAAGCGCCTGGGTTCCTTCCTCGACCCCTGGTCGGACATGTACAACACCGGCTATCAGCTCACTCAGTCACTGATCGCGTTCGGGCGCGGTGAGTGGTCGGGGGTGGGGCTCGGCAACAGCGTGCAGAAGCTTTTCTATCTGCCGGAAGCACACACCGACTTCGTGTTCGCCATTTTCGCGGAAGAAACCGGCCTGCTGGGCGTGGTGACCGTGATCGCACTGTTCGCGCTGCTGGTGCAGCGCATCTTCGTCATCGCGCGCCGCGCGGTGCAGCGCCAGAGCTGGTTTGCCGCCTATGTGGCGTTTGGTATCGGCGTCCTCATCGCCGGTCAGGCATTCATCAATATCGGCATGGCGTCCGGGCTGCTGCCCACCAAGGGGCTGACCTTGCCGTTCATCAGTTACGGCGGCAGCAGCCTCATCATCAGCATCTGCATGATCGCCATGGTGCTGCGCATCAGCGTCGAAATGGGCGATGCCTACTGGGCTGCCAGGAAGGTGGAACATGGGCAGCGCTAAGCGAGTATTGGTGATGGCGGGCGGCACCGGCGGGCATGTGTTCCCCGCCCTGGCGGTGGCCGCCGAGCTGCGCCGCCGCGGCGTGCAGGTCGACTGGCTCGGCACACGCGCCGGTATTGAGGCCGAACTGGTGCCCGCGGCGGGCATCGCCCTGCATTTCATCGACGTCAAGGGCGTGCGCGGCAAATCCGTGGGTGCGCGCCTGCTGGCGCCCCTGCAGATCCTGCGCGCCCTCGCGCAAGCATTGAAAACCCTGAAGCGTCTGGCGCCCCAGGTGGTGATCGGTCTCGGCGGCTATGCCTCGGGGCCCGGTGGCCTGGCGGCGCGCATGCTGGGCATTCCATTGGTGATTCACGAGCAGAACGCGGTCGCGGGTACCACCAATCGCATCCTGGCGCGCTTTGCCAACCGGGTCTTGCAGGCGTTCCCCGCCGCCTTCGCGGCGGGCGAAGTGACCGGCAACCCGGTGCGCAGCGAAATCGCCAGCCTCGCGCCGCCCGCGCAGCGCGGTGTCGGGCGCCGCGCGCCGCTGCGCCTGCTGGTGCTGGGCGGCAGCCTCGGTGCTCTCGCCATCAACAACCTGGTGCCCGAGGCACTGGCGTTGCTGAACGGCGGTGAGGGGTTCGAGGTGCGCCACCAGTGCGGCCGCCAGCACGAACAGCAAACCCGCGACAACTACGCGAAGGCGGCGCTCGCGGTCTCGGTGGAGCCGTTCATCGCCGACATGGCGCAAGCCTATGGCTGGGCGGATTTCGTGGTGTGTCGCGCCGGTGCACTCACCGTGTCGGAGCTCGCCGCCGCCGGTGTTGGCGCACTGCTGATTCCCTTTCCGGCCGCCATCGACGACCACCAGACGCGCAACGGCGAATGGCTGGTGGCGGGCGGTGCCGCGCTGCTGGTGCAGCAGCGCGACCTGACGGCGGACAAGCTGGCCGCGCTTCTTGCCGGGGTGCGCGACAACCCGGCGCAACTCGAAGACATGGCCGACAAGGCGCGCGCACTCGGTATTGCCGACGCGGCGCAGCGGGTCGCGGATATTTGCCTGGAGGCCAGCACATGAGCAGCGTCTATTCCGTTCCCGAGATGCGCCGCATTCGCCGCATCCATTTCATCGGCATCGGTGGCAGCGGCATGTGTGGCATTGCCGAAGTGCTGCTCAACCAGGGTTACGAGATTTCCGGCTCCGACATCCAGGACAACGCCAACACCCGGCACCTGCGTGAAAAAGGTGCGCGGATTTTCATCGGCCACCGCGCCGAGAACGTCGCCGATGCCAATGTGGTCGTGCAGTCGTCGGCGGTGGCGCCGGACAATGTCGAGGTGACCACCGCGCGAGAGCTGCGCGTGCCGGTCGTGCAGCGCGCACAGATGCTGGCGGAGCTGATGCGCTATCGCCACGGTATCGCGGTGGCAGGCACCCACGGCAAGACCACCACCACCAGCCTGATCACCTCGATTCTTGCCGAGGCGGGCAACGCGCCCACGTTCGTGGTGGGGGGCCGGGTCAACAGTGCGGGCACCAACGCGGCGCTCGGCGAGAGCCGCTACCTGGTGGCGGAAGCGGACGAGAGCGACGCCTCCTTCCTGCACCTGCAACCGATGGTGGCGGTGGTGACCAACATCGATGCCGACCACATGTCCACCTACGGCTTCGATTTTTCGCGCCTTGCCGGCACCTTTGTCGACTTTCTCCACAACCTGCCGTTCTACGGCCTTGCGGTGCTGTGCCTGGATGACGTCAATGTGCGCGACATCATTCCCAGGGTATCGCGCCCCATCCTGACCTACGGCTTCGACGCCGAGGCGGATTTTCGCATCGAGAATCTGCGTCTCAAGGAGCGCAGTTCCACATTTACCGTGCACCGCCCCGAGGGGCTGCCGCCGCTGGATGTCAGATTGCACATCCCCGGTGTTCACAACGCCCTCAATGCCACGGCGGCAATCGCGGTGGCGACCGACGAAAGCGTGCCCGACGAGGCCATTCTGCGCGGTCTCGAAGTGTTCGCCGGCGTCGGTCGGCGCTTCGAAGTTTACGGCGAGTATCCCGTCGCCGGTGGCACGGCCATGTTGGTGGACGATTACGGCCACCACCCGGTGGAAGTGGCGGCGACGATTCGCGCCGTGCGCGATGGCTGGCCGGAGCGCCGCCTGCTGATGGTGTTCCAGCCCCACAGGTACTCCCGCACCCGCGATCTCTACGAGGATTTCGTGCAGGTGCTCAGCACCAGCGACGTGCTGATCGTCAACGAGGTCTACGCCGCCGGTGAAGAAGAAATTCCGGGCGCCACCAGCAAGCAGCTGTGCGGCAGCATCCGCCAGCGCGGCCGGGTCGATCCGGTCTATGCACAAACCATCGAGGAAATCCCCGACCTGGTGCGCGACCTGGTGCGCGGCGGCGACATCGTCATCACCCAGGGCGCGGGCAGTGTCGGCAAATTGGTCAAGATGTTGGCAGAGAGGGGCTTGAAGTAGTGGGCAGCGATTCGATCGAGCGATTCGGCAAGGTGGCGGTGCTGTACGGCGGCACTTCCGCGGAGCGCGAGGTGTCACTGATCAGTGGCAAGGCGGTGCTCGATGCCCTGGTGCGCAGCGGCGTCGACGCGGTCGGCATCGACGCGGGCGCCGGCATCATCGCCGCACTGGAAGCGCTGGCGCCCGATCGGGTCTTCATCGCCTTGCACGGCCCCGGCGGCGAAGACGGCACCCTGCAGGGCGCACTCGAGTACCTGGGCCTGCCCTATACCGGCAGCGGCGTGCTGGCGTCGGCGCTGGCGATGGACAAGTTGCGCACCAAGCTGCTGTGGAAGGGCGCCGGCATCCCCACCGCGCCCTTCGCGGTGCTCGACGCGCACAGCGACTGGCAGCGGGTGCTCGACGACCTCGGCGGCGCCGCCATGGTCAAGCCCGCCCGCGAAGGCTCCAGCATCGGCATGGCGAAGGCGGCCAGCGCGGCGGAACTCGAAGCGGCGTGGCGCGCCGCGGATGTCCATGGCGGCGGCGTGATTGCCGAAGCCTGGCTGTCCGGCGATGAATTCACCGTGGCGATTCTCGGCGGTCGTGCGCTGCCGGTGATCAAGCTCGAAACGGATCGCGGTTTCTACGACTACGAGGCCAAGTACCTGCGCGACGATACCCGCTACCTGTGCCCCTGCGGCCTGGCCGCCGAGCGCGAGCGCGCTTTGCAAGCGCTGTGCGAAAGGGCGTTTGCCAGCCTGGGCTGTGACGGCTGGGGGCGCGTCGATGCCATGGTGGATGACGCGGGCGAGTTCCAGCTGCTCGAGGTCAACACCGTGCCGGGCATGACCAGTCACAGCCTGGTGCCGATGGCGGCACTCGCGCAGGGCATGGACTTCGACGCCCTGGTGCTCGCCATTCTGGCGACCTCTCTGGAGGCGGCATGAGTCAGGCGCGGCGCCGCAATCCCCCACCCGCGGCAGCTCCCGGCAGGGGGCGCAGGGTGTTCGCGGCGCTGCTCAGCGGCCTGCGCCTGCTGATGCTGGTGGCGGTGGTGACCGGCATCGGCTTCGGCGCGCTGGCACTGCACGAGAAGTACGACGTGCCGGTGGCCGTCATCGGGGTGGACGGCGAACTGAAGCGCATCACCGCGCAAGAGGTCGAGAGCACCGTCGCGGCCAACCTGGGCGGCGGTTTCCTGAGCCTCGATCTGGATGCGATCTGTGTGGCGCTGGAAGAGCATCCCTGGGTTGCCGGCGCCTCGGCGCGGCGCAAGTGGCCCGATGAAGTGGTGATCAGCATCGAGGAGGAAACTCCGATTGCGCGCTGGGGCAGCGGCAGCTTTCTCAACAACAAGGGCATGATTCTCGCCATCGGCAATGTCGAGCTGCCGCAATCGCTGCCCCTGCTGCACGGGCCGCAAGGCCTCGAACGGCGCGTGATGCAGCAGTACCGGAATTTTTCCCAGGTGCTGCAGACCACCGGCCTGGTGGTGACGGAATTCCGCCTCGCGCCGCGCGGCAACTGGGAAGTGACGTTTTCCCAGGGCCTGGAGCTGACGGTCGGCAAGGAGCCGGTGGCAGACAAGCTGCAGCGCTTCCTGCTGGTATGGAACCGCGCCCTGAGCGAGCGCGTGGACGACATCGCCCAGGTCGATATCCGCTACGGCAACGGTGTGGCGGTCAATTGGAAAGAACAGGTGAACACGAACTCCGCCGAGAGCGGAAAGGGTTGAATAGAGGTCGGTTGATGGCAGCGGCAAGTAATGAACAAATGATCGTCGGCCTGGATATCGGTACCTCCAAGGTGGTGGCCATCGTCGGTGTTGCCGGCGCGGACGGCACCCTGGAAATCAT
>Ga0265293_10009641_pt1 | contig 13817 bp, 11 predicted proteins | sample Munlanlewell138R_FD_192505 | JGI IMG/M metagenome (GOLD analysis project Ga0265293, IMG submission 192505) | Leachate microbial communities from a municipal landfill in Southern Ontario, Canada - Leachate well 138R | ecosystem: Engineered > Solid waste > Landfill > Unclassified | place: Canada...
GCACCTTCGTGGCCATCACGGGCGTGTCCGGTTCCGGCAAGTCCACGCTGATCCTCGACATCCTGGGCAAGGCGTTGTCCAAGCATTTCTACCGTGCCAAGGAATACCCGGGCGCGCACAAGGCCCTCAAGGGCCTGGAGCACATCGACAAGGTCGTGGCCGTGGACCAGTCGCCCATCGGGCGCACGCCGCGTTCCAACCCCGCCACCTATACCGGCGTGTTTACCGCCGTGCGCGACCTGTTCACGCAGGTGCCTGAGGCCAAGCTCAAGAACTTCGACGCCGGCAAGTTCAGCTTCAACGTGAAGGGCGGCGGCCGCTGCGAGGCCTGTGCGGGCGAAGGCATGCGCCGCATCGAAATGCAGTTCCTCCCCGACGTGTACGTGGAATGCCCCGAATGCCACGGCACCCGCTACGCCCAGGAAGTCCTGGACGTGCACTACAAGGGCAAGACCATCGCCGACGTGCTCAACATGACGGTCGAGGAAGCCCGCCGCTTCTTCGCCGACCAGCCCGCCATCTTCGACAAGCTGAACGTGTTGCACGACGTCGGTCTGGGCTATCTGCGCCTGGGCCAGAGCGCCACCACGCTTTCCGGCGGGGAAGCGCAGCGCGTGAAGCTCGCCACCGAGCTGTCGCGCCGGGCCACCGGTCGCACGCTGTACATCCTGGATGAACCCACCACGGGGCTGCACTTCGAGGACATCAAGCGCCTGTTGGGTGTACTCCAGCAGCTCGTGGACAAGGGCAACACGGTGGTAACCATCGAGCACAACCTGGACGTCATCAAGAGCGCCGACTGGCTGATCGACATGGGACCCGACGGCGGCGCCCGCGGCGGCACGGTGGTGGCCGAAGGCACCCCCCGCGACGTGGCCAAGGTGAAGGCCTCCCACACGGGCCGGTATTTGAAGGAAGTGCTGTAACCGAAGGAACGAGGCGAAAAACGGGGCGGAAACGCCCTGTTTTGGTTGCCGGACGATTGACAAACCGCCCAAAAACTGCTATGCTCCTTCCTTCAGTTTTGCGCTGAAGAAGGCCTCATTTTTCACCTTTTATGACCAAGGAAATCCTTCTCACCGCCGCCGGCATCGCCATGGCCGCCAGTCCGCTGGCCGCCCCGGCGTTCGCCGATTCGTCCGGTTGGTCCGGTATGTCGGCCACCCAGGCGTGGACGTATGAAACGCACCGCGTGGAGCGCCTCGCGTTCGGTTCGGACGTCATGGATCCCATCAAGATGGGCGACGCCGTGCTGATCGCCGAACCCTCGGCGTCCTGTCACCTCGCCCCGTGCGACGTGATGGCGGTTTCGTTGATGCGCGACGGCGGCCGCGTGGCTGTGGACGGCGTGCCGCGCTCCGCCCTGGACGCGAACCTGTACGCCAAGAACGGCGACCGGTTTCTGTTCGCCAAGCCCTCGTCCGAAGGCGTCTTCGCCTTCTACGAATGGGATTTGTCCACCGGCCAGGTGCACACCCGCGTTTCCCAGGTGACCATGCCGGGCGCGTCCAACGTGTCCCTGCACGCGGACAACCGCGGGACGTATTTCGTGACGGCGGACATCCGCTTCTCGAACGCCCGCCAGAGCTTCACCCAGCGCGCCTTGTACGTCTACGACGCCGAGGCCCGCGCGGTGCGCCCGGCGGTGGGCAGCGCCAATTTCAAGGACCGCCGCCTGGACGTCTTGGACGCGGTCAATGGCGTGGCCCTGGTGAAGATGACCTTCCCGGACCGCTCCAAGCAGCTGTGGATTTTCGACAGCAACCACATTTTGAACACGGCCGGCCGCGCGTTCGAAATCCGCGGGACCTGGACGGACGCCTCGGGCGACATCCAGTTCGGCCGCCTGTTGGCAGCCACGCCGTACGCCGAATCCGTGCACAGCGCCGTTCAAACGGCGTACCACATCGAGTTCTTCAAGCAGTTTGTCCGGCACACCATGGTTTCTTGGATCGATGAAGAACCCGTGCGCCGCGGCGAAACCTTGAACTGGTACGGCGACCCGGCCGCGTCCATCAAGCTGCGCGGGGACACAATGGTTTGGGTGAACGCCGACCAGGAGGTATATGAGAGCCACGGTTCCAACGCGAAGAAGCTGGGTACGGCCGTCGGCCACGCGTTCATGCTCGCCAAGGACGGTACGGTGACCTTCAGCCCGGCCGGCCAGAACATCTGGTTTACGGACCGCACCGCATCCGCCGGCGTGAAGGCCGGTTTGGACGCCAACGGCAACGTATATCTGTCGCAGGGGAACCAGACGATCAACGTCGGGTTCGGCACCTCGCCGGTTGTAACGAGCGACGCCCGCGTCTACTGGCGCGGCACGGACGGCAAGATTTTCGCCGCCCGTCTGCACACGACCCCGGCCCAGCAGACCACCCTCGTTTCCACCGTGCTGATGAAGCGCGACGGCGACCCCAAGGTCTATGCCGTGGCCAACGACGGCACGGTGCGGCACATCGCCACGCCAGCCGTCGCCGCCGACCTGTTCGGCCGGGACTGGCCGCGCCACGTGCGCACGGTCGGCGAAGGCGCGTTCGTGCCGTACGCGGTGGGCGCGCCCATCACGTCCGCCGCCGACGCCGCCAACCTGTTCTAGGCAGGTTCCCGGTCAACCCATCGACACGCCTTCTCAACCGCAAAACGACGAGAGACAACAAAACCCCCGCTCGCATGAGCGGGGGTTTTGCGTTGGCCTAGGCCTTTTTGGCCGGGGTCTTCACTTCCTTCAGCTGACGGCGGAACCGCTTTTTGCGGTCCGTCAGGAAGGTCAGCTTGGCACGGCGCACCTTGGCGGCACGGACGAATTCGATCTTGCTGACGGCGGGGGAGTTGACCGGGTAGATCTTCTCCACGCCGTAGCTGTTCGAGACCTTGCGCACCGTGAAGGTTTGGGACGGGCCGCTGCCGCGCACCGAGAGGACCAGCCCCTCGAAAATCTGCACGCGTTCGCGTTCCTCGCCCTTGGCGTTCACGTCCTTGATGCGTTCGTGGACGCGGACGGTGAAGCCCGGCTTCACGGTGTCCATGCCCAGGAGTTTGGCCGCGGGGGCCGGGGCCGCCTTCTCTTCGGGGGCCGGAGTGGTCTCCGGGGTGGTGTTGGTGTCTTCCATAAGGAATGGCCGTCGTTCAAGAGGACCGCATCGCCCCAGCGGGCGAATCAGCGTTCATCGATACGAAACGGTCGGTGCCGGAAGGGTAGCGGAACGGAGGCTGTTGGTCAAGGGGTGGCCTCGCCGCTCGTTCCGCCGGCCCGGGGCAGGGCCGCCAGGATCTCGTCCACCGTTTCCTGGGCCGTGAGCCGGTTGCTCGTGTCGATGGCCAGGTCGAAACAGGTCGGATTCAGGAAGTCCACGCCGTAGTATTTTTCGAACCGCCGCTGGTCGCAGGCGATGCGTTCGGCGGCGTAGTGGGCGGCGTCCTCCGGGGAGGTGTACAGCGGTTCGTCGGAGCGTTCGTTGTTCTTCAGCCGGGCCTGGTGCAGGCGGCGCCCGGCGATGGCCGGGTCGGCGGTGAGGAACACCTTGAACGAATGCGGGATGAAGTGCCAGGAGAGCCGTCCTTCCATGATGAAACTCTGGCCGGACGTCCCGAGCTGCCGCTGGTATTCGTCCACCTCGGTGTCCGTGAAGGCCTCCCGTTCGCCCAGGGCGTTGAGCTGGTCGATGGTCATGCCGCGTTCCTGCGCCATCTTGCCGCGCAGGTCGCCTACGGAATACCAGGGGATGCCCAGGCGTTGGGACAACAGGCGCGCGATGGTCGTCTTTCCGGCTCCGGGCGTTCCGGCGATGGTGATGATCATAGGTGGCTAGAGGCGGGGAAGGGATGCGAGGAGATCTTCCAATTCCTTGGGCAGCGGCGCGGTGAACGTTTGGCGCGTGCCGTCCCGCCGCGCGACGGTGAGGGAGGAAGCGTGCAGGAACACGCGGCCCAAATCGATGGGGCGGATGTGGCGCATGTGCGCCTTGCGGTAGAGGGCGTCGCCCACCAACGGATGGTTGATGGCGAAGAAATGCGTGCGGATTTGATGCGTGCGGCCCGTGTGCGTTTTCACGTCCAGCAGGGTGGCCGTCTTGAGGCGTTCCAGCACCGTGTATTCCGTGATGGCTTCCTTCCCCTCCTGCGAGGCGGGGCGGGCGACCATGCGGCCGCGGGCCTTGGAACGGGCGATGGGCAGCGAAATGACGTCGTGGTCCTTCGACATTTTGCCGTAGGCCAGGGCGACATAGTGCTTGTCCGCCTCGCGTTCGGCGAATTGGCGCTTCAGATCGTCGTACGTTTCCTGCGTTTTGGCGAGGACCATGACGCCGGAGACGTCTTTGTCCAAGCGGTGCATGACGCCCGGGCGCAGGGCGTTTTCCCCCACGCGGGCCATTCCCGGCGCGTGTTTGACGGCCGTGGCCGTGAGCGTGGGCCGGGCGCGCGCTTCGTCTTCCGTGTTGGGATGGACCAGTAATCCGGCCGGCTTGTTCACCACCAGCAGTTCGTCGTCTTCGAAAATGATGTCCAGCTCAGGCGATTCGACGGGAGCCGCGGGCGTTTCGGCGGCCGGAAGGTCGTAGGCGATTTCGTCGTCCGCATGCACGGTCTTGTGGGCGATGGCCGGAGCGCCATTGCGGGTCACCAGGCCGTTCTTCATCATGGTTTGGACGGCGGCGCGGGACACGCCGAGGCGCGCGCTCAGGAGCAGGTCCAGGCGCGTGCCGGCGTCTTCGGGGGAAACGTGGAAGGAGGTCATGCGGAGAAGAAGAGAATAGTGCTGCGGTACAACAGGCCGAAGAGCACGATGAAGGCGATGCCGGCGAAGACGAGTTGCGATGCGCCGAACGCGCCTTCCTTGTCTTTGTCCTTGCGCGCCACGCCCTTCAGGATGGAGCCGACGACGACGAGGAAAATGCCGATGAACAGGAAGGGCATAGGGCGAATTTTAGGCGAGATGTTTTGGTGGGTCCGGATGGATTCGAACCATCGACCACCGAGGTATAAGCTCGGCGCTCTAACCGGCTGAGCTACGGACCCGCGGTCGCTCATTTTCCGCTTATTTTCGGCACATTGTCAAGGAAATTTTTTCCCCGTATCATGCGGGTGTTATGGGCACGGATTTCCTTCTGCTGACCGGCCTGCTCGCCTTGGTGTGGTTTTTAGTGTACTGGGTGGTGGGCGGCGTGGCGCTCGCTTTATTGGCCGTTTTGCGGTTCGGCCGTCTGCGCAAAGTGCGGTTCAGCTGCCTGCTGACCTTGCTGGCCTTGGTGACGGGCGTGGGCGCCGCCTACGGGGGCGTGCGGTTTTCGGAAGAAGCCGTGGTTGCCTGCGTGGACCAGGTGGAGAACAAGGCGCAGGCGGTTTCCGCTATTTTCGGCTGCGGGTTCGTGGGGATCATGGGTGGGTTCACCTTGGGGCTTGGTGCCGTGCTGGTGGGCGGATTCTTCCTGCTGCTGCTGTGCCGCCGTCCCATCCCGCGCTTGGGAGACGAAGATGCCTCCGCTCCCGTCGCCCCGCCGCCCGACCATTTCGAAACTACGTTCCTGTCCTGATCGACGCGGCAAAAAACCACCATCGGTTGATGGTGGTTTTCTGGTGGGCGGTACAAGATTCGAACTTGTGGCCTTCACAATGTCAATGTGACGCTCTAACCAACTGAGCTAACCGCCCCTCATTTTTGCGGCCTTCCCGTGCGCCGCGCGGCGTGCGGAACCGGCCGGAACGTGGGGGCAGTGTACGCGAACCGGCGGGGCATGTCAATCCGTTTTCCATCCGGGGATCCTGTGTTATCCTGCGCCCGATATGTCTTCGTTTTTCTCCCAACCGTTCGTTCTCGCCCTCTTGAGCGGCCTGGCCATCGTCCTGATCGCCTTCATCGGCTTCGGTAGTTTGGCCGTCGCCCGCCGCCGTTTGGCGCGCTGGCTGTCCGTGATCGTGGCCTTCGCCGCCGGGTCGCTTTTGGGCGCCACGTTCTTCCACCTGCTGCCGGAATCCATCGAAGAGGGCGGCCCCACCTTCCCCCTGGCCCTGGCCGGCTTGCTGTTGTTCTTCCTGATCGATTCGGTGCTGTGGGTGTACCACTGCCACGGCGGGCGCTGCCTGCACAACATCGCGCACCCGGCGGACGCCCACGCGCATGCCCATGCAACCGAGCATCGCCGCCCCAAGCCCATCGGCCCGCTCAACCTGGTGGGCGACGCCATCCACAACCTCACCGACGGCGTGGTCATCGCCTCGGCGTTCCTGGTGGACCCGGCGCTGGGCTTCGCTGCCGCCTTCGCCACGGCCATGCACGAAATCCCGCAAGAGGTCGGCGACTTCGGCATCCTGGTTCACTCGGGCTTCAAGCCCTCCCGCGCCCTGGTGTGGAACGGCCTGGTCGCCCTGCTCGTGCTGGTCGGCATCGTGGTGACGTTCCTCGCGGCGGACGTGGTCACCGGCCTGACGCAATACACCATTCCGTTCGCCGCCGGCGTCTTCCTGTACATGGCCTGCACCAACTTGCTGGCCGAAATCAAGGAAGAAGCCTCCGTGCGCGTGCGGCTGATGCAGGTGGTGTTCCTGTTCCTTGGCGTGGGCCTGCTGTGGGCCACCACCTTGGTGGAAACGCATTAGCGCGAGAATGCGGTGGGAACGCGGCAAGCGAAAACCGGCCTCATGCGGGCCGGTTTTTCATCTGCGCGCGCAGCCGTTCGAGCAGCAGGCGTTCGGCCTGCACGGCGTCGCGGTCGGGGAAGCGCAGGCGGGCATGCTCGCGCGTGCCGGTGGCCCCCAAGGGGCCGCACAGCGCCAGGGCGTCGAAGGGGTGCTCGGCCTGCACCAGGGCGCGTACCGAACGGTCGGCCGTCTCATATACCAGCGCCGTGACCTTGGCGTCGGGCGAGGAGGTGATCAGTTCGTCGATGACGTCTTCCACGTCGGCGTCCTCGGCCCCGGCGTGGAGGAAATCCTGCCGCGACAGCGCGGACCACACCAGCGGGGCGTCCGCGTCCTGCTTGAGCCGTGCGAGCGCCCGGCCCCACAGGCGCAGCGTCTGCACCGAACGGGTGCGGTACAGGCGCCGGACCGCTTCCTCGCGCCGCGCCCCGTGCGCCACCAGCTTGCCCGCCGTCTGCAGGGTCTTGGGCGTGACGTTCGGGCGGGTGAAACTCTTGGTCTTGGCGATCATGCCGGTCAAAAACGCCGTGGCCGTTTCCTCGTCCATCAACGACGGATCCAGGGATTCCACCAGGTCGTGGCACACTTCGCCGCAGGCCGAAGCCGTGACGTCCACCACGTTGAACTGGCCGAAATGCTCGTTCTCCGGACGGTGGTCGACGTTGATGACCGGGGTGGCATAGAAGAAGTCGGGGTGCGCGCGGAACAGCTCGCCGCAGGCCTCGAAGTCCGCCGCCCCCACGCACACGAGCAGGTCGTAGCGGAAGCCGGTGTCGGACACCTTCAAGTCCTTCGGGTCGAAGGAGCCCGAGGCGGGCGTCACGTGGATGAGCAGCTTGCCATCCTTGGTTTCGTACGACAGTTCCTTCACCTTCGCCGCGGACAGGTCCAATTCGATGACGAAGCGGCGCAGGTGGTCCACGGCCGTCTTCACCGCTCCGTGCCCGTCCAAAAAGGAAAGGGTGCCGGGCGCCGCGCCGTCCGCCGCCACGATGTCCGCGCGGCGGTCCAGCTTCCGCAGCACGCGGGAGAGGCCCAGGGCCGCCGCGTACCCGTCCGCCCCGGCCCCGGCGGAAACGCAAATCAGCGGGCGCGCGCTCCGCTTGATCGCTTCCAAAATCTGTTGGGAACCAGTGAGGGCCATGGGGAAGGGAATGGGGCAATGTATCGGCCCCGCGCGGGAGCGTCAAGCATGCGGCGCTTCGTTGCCAACCGGCCCCGCTTCGCCTAATCTTCTTGCATTGCATCCCTTCTCCTTTTCCTATGCCCCGCCCAGACATGCCCAAGGCCTACGAGCCGCAGCAATACGAAGACGCCATTTACGCCGCCTGGGAGCAAAGCGGGATGTTCGATCCGGACAAGCTGCCGGGCGAGCGTGCGGAGGCGTTTTCCATCGTGCTGCCGCCGCCGAACGTGACGGGCACCCTTCACCTGGGCCATGCCGCCATGTTGGCGATCGAGGACGCCATGGTGCGCTTCGCCCGCCTGCGCGGCAAAAAGGCGCTGTGGCTGCCGGGGACCGACCACGCGGCCATCGCTACGCAGACCAAGGTGGAAAAGGAACTGGTGAAGAAGGGCGTCGCGGACCCGCGCCATACGCTGGGCCGTGAGGCGTTCTTGAAGGAAGTGGACGCCTTCGCCGCCGCGTCGCATAACACGATCGTCGGCCAGGTGCGCAAGATGGGCGCGTCCATCGACTGGAGCCGCGAGGCGTACACGCTGGACGCCGTGCGCAACCGCGCCGTGAACGCCGTCTTCAAGCAGATGTACGACGACGGCCTGATTTACCGCGGCCACCGCGTGGTGAATTGGGACCCGGTGGGCCAAACCGTGATCGCCGACGACGAGATTGTCCACAAGGAAACCACCGCGAAGTTGGTGACGTTCATGTACGACAGGAACTTCCCGATCGCCATTTCCACCACCCGGCCGGAAACGAAGGTGGGCGATACGGCCGTGGCCGTGCATCCGGACGACCCGCGGTATGCCGCGTACGTCGGCAAGACGTTCGAAGCCGAGTTCTGCGGCGTGAAGCTGGCGATCAAGGTCGTCGCGGACGAATCGGTGGACATGGACTTCGGCACGGGGGCGCTTGGCGTGACGCCGGCGCATTCCGTCGTGGACGCGGAGATTGCGGAGCGCCACGGCTTGCCGATGAAACAAGTCATCGGGGAAGACGGCCGCATGACCGCGGACGCAGGCATCCTCGCGGGGAAGACGACCGTCGAAGCCCGCGCGGCCGTCATTGAGTGGCTGCGCGCCCAAGGTCTGCTCCAACAAGAGGAAGACGTCGCCCAAGCGCTTTCCACCGCCGAGCGCTCCGGCGGCACCGTCGAACCGTTGCCCAAAGTGCAATGGTTCATCGGCGTGAACCGCCCGTTCGCCTTCAAGCAATCCGCGCATGCGCCCATCAAGGGGCTGGAGGACGGCCAGGAGGTGACGTTGAAGCAGCTTATGCAGCACGTGGTGCGCGAGGGGGAGGTGAAGATCCTGCCCGAGCGTTTCGACAAGACGTATTTCCACTGGATCGACAACCTGCGCGACTGGAACATCAGCCGCCAGATTTGGTTCGGCCACCGCGTGCCGGTGTGGTACAAGGGTGAGTCGATCGCCGTCGGAAGCGCACCGCTGGGCGAGGGTTGGGAGCAAGATCCCGACACCCTCGACACCTGGTTTTCCTCCGGCCTGTGGACGTTTTCCACGCTGTTGGATCCGGCCAAAGCGACGGACGACCTGCGCACCTGGGCCGCGGCCAGCCGCGATTTCCAGACCTTCCATCCCACGTCCGTGCTGGAAACGGGCTACGACATCTTGTTCTTCTGGGTGGCCCGCATGATCTTGATGACGACGTACGCCATCGGCGAAGTGCCGTTCCGCACGGTATACCTGCACGGCCTGGTGCGCGACGAGCAGGGCCGCAAAATGTCCAAGTCGCTCGGCAACATCATCGACCCGGTGGACATGATCGCGAAGTACGGCGCGGACGCCACGCGCCTGGCGCTGGTGCTCGGTTCCTCGCCCGGCAACGACGTGAAGCTGTCCGAGGAAAAAATCGCCGGCTTCCGCAACTTCACCAACAAGTTGTGGAACATCAGCCGGTTCGTGCTGACGAGCGTGGACGCCGTGGAAGCTCCCGCCGCGCCGGAGCCGAAGACGCTCGCGGACACATGGATCCTGTCGCGCTTTGCCCGCGTGGAAGAGCAGGCGACCCGGCACCTTGAACAATTCGCGTATTCGGCCGCCGGCGAAACCTTGCGCGACTTCACCTGGGGCGACTTCGCCGACTGGTATTTGGAGATTGCCAAGATCCAGAAGCAGGATCAGGCACTCGCCGCGTCCACGGACAAGAACCTGCTGTACGTGTTGTCGCGGCTGCTCACGCTGTGGCATCCGTTCATGCCGTTCGTGACCGAAGAAATTTGGAAACAATTCGGCGCCGGCGGATTCCTGATGACGGCCGAATGGCCCGCTGCGGCGGAAGGGCAGACGGACGAACAAGCCGAAGCGGCATTCACCAAGCTGCAGGAGGTCATCGTCGACATCCGCAACCTGCGCGCCTCAAACAAGGTGCCGCCCACCGCCGCCCTCGGTGTCGAAGTCTTGAACACGGCGTTGTATCAAGAGCAGGGGGAGATCATCCGCGCGCTCGCCCGCGTGCGCGATGCGGACGCGACGGACAAAACCAGCGTTGCGACGGCAAACGTCGTCCTGTATCTGCCGAGCGTGGATCCGGAAAAGGAACGTGCCCGCCTCACCAAAGAATTGGAAGAAACGAACGCGTACGTCGCTTCCAACGAGGCCAAACTCGCCAACGCCGAATTCACCGCCAAGGCTCCTGCCAAGGTGATCGACGCCATGCGCGCCAAGAAAGCCGAAGCCGAAGCCAAGGCCGCCGAGATCGAAAAGCAGCTCGCCGCGCTCGCCTGACGAAAAACGCCCCGCCCCCGCGGGGTGTTTTCGGTTGCCGCGTTGTCTGCAGGGCGCCCCCGCGGCCCGTTGCGATTTCCCCGCGTTTCCGCTACGCTTGGCCCATTATGCCCTCCGTTATCACTGATCCCGCGGCCATTGAATCCTTCCTCGTCCGCGGCGTGGAACACGTTTTTCCGTCCCGCGATTTCCTGCGCGCCCGCCTCGCGGAAGGCAAGCGCCTGACGATCTATTGGGGCATCGACCCGACCGGTCCCGCGCTGCACCTCGGCCACGCCATCAACCTGCGGAAGCTGCGCGCCTTCCAAAATCTCGGCCACAAGGTCGTGATGCTCATCGGCGACTTCACCGGCATGATCGGCGACCCGACGGACAAGAGCGCCACGCGCGTGCGCCTGACGCGCGAGGAGGTCCTGGCAAACGCCAAGGAATACCGGCGCCAAGCGGCGAAGATCTTGCAATTCGACGGCGAAAACCCGGTGGAAATCCGCCACAACAGCGAGTGGCTCGGCGCGATGTCCTTCGCCGACGTCGTGGAGGTGTCCGCGTATTTCACCGTGCAGCAGATGCTGGAACGCGACATGTTCGAGAAGCGCCTGGAGGAAGGCAAGCCCATCCACCTGCACGAATTCCTATACCCGCTCATGCAGGGCTATGATTCCGTCGCCTTGGACACCGACGGCGAACTCGGCGGCAACGACCAGACCTTCAACATGCTGGCCGGCCGCGACTTGATGAAGGCCGTGAAGGGCAAGGAAAAATGGGTGGTGACGGTGAAGCTGCTGACGGACGCCACCGGCAAGAAAATGGGCAAGAGCGAAGGGAACATGGCGAAGCTCGACGACGGCCCGGAGGAGATGTACGGCAAGGTCATGAGCTGGACCGACGGCATGATCGTCAGCGGGTTCGAGTTGCTGACGGAACTCCCGGAGGAAGACGTTCGCGACATCAGCCGCGGGTTGAGCAAGGAAACCCTGAACCCCCGCGACGCCAAGGACCGCCTGGCGCGCGAAATCACGGCGCAGTTCCACGGGCGCGAGGCCGCGGACGCCGCCGCCGAGGCCTTCGTGAAGATGTTCCGCGAAAAGGAAATCCCAACGGAGATGCCCGAAGTGAAGGCCGACGGTCCGATGAAAGTAATCGACGCACTGGTTGCCGGTGGGTTGTGTGCGTCCAAGGGCGAAGCCCGCCGCCAAATCGAGCAGGGCGGGGTGAAGGTGGACGGCGCCGTCATTTCCGACGTGGACGCCACAGCCGCCCCTGGCGCGGTGATCCAAAAGGGCAAGCGGCATTTCGTGCGCGTCGTTTAATATGTACGCATTACAAGAAGCCAAACAACAGGTCTTGAAGGAATTGAAGCGCGCCTTGGGCAAGGGGTTTTCCCCCGCAGCCGCCGATTTGGCCGTTCCGCCCAACCCGGAGATGGGCGACGTGGCGTTCCCATGCTTCGCCCTGGCCAAGGCGCTCAAACGCTCCCCGGTGGAAATCGCCGCGGAAATCGCCGCCAAAATCGGCCCTAAGGGCTATGTGAAATCGGCCGTGGCCCAAGGGCCGTACGTGAATTTCACCTTCGACACGGCGGCACTCGGCCAAGCCGTACTCGCGCAAATCGACGAACTGGGCGACGCCTACGGCCGCTCCGAAACCGGCGCGGGCAAGCGCGTCATGGTCGAGTACGCCAACCCCAACACGCACAAGGACGTCCACATCGGCCACCTGCGCAATTTCTTCGTGGGTCAAAGTTTGGTGAATTCCTTGGAAGCCGCCGGCTACGACGTCGTTCCCGTTTCGTACATCAACGACCTGGGCGCGCACGTGGCCATCTGCCTGTGGGGCGTGAAGAACCTCCACCAAGGCGCGCTGCCGCCGGAAGGGGAAGACCCCGTGACGTTCATGGGCCGCATGTACGCGGAAGCCACCGCGGTCGCGAAGGAAAACCCGGCCGTCAAGGAAGAAATTTCCGCCATCCACCGCGACTTGGAAGACCGCCGCGGAGCGTACCTGTCGCTGTGGCGCAAAACCCGCCAGTGGTCCCTCGCCTACATGCGCGGCGTGTTCCGCGAGCTGAAGCTCCCGCTGCGCGCGTTCTATTACGAAAGCGACCTGATCGATGCCGCCAAGGCCGTGGTGGAAGACCTCATCAAAAAGGGGATCGCCCGGCACAGCAACAGCGCGTGGATCGTTGATTTGGAAGCCGAAAAGCTCGGCGTGAACCTGCTGGTGAAATCTGACGGCACCTTGTTGTACAACGCCAAGGACTTGGCGCTCGCCTTGCGCAAGCGGGACGAATTCCACCCCAAGCGCAGCTTGTACGTGGTGGACGCCCGCCAGTCGCTGGCCATGAACCAGCTCTTCGCCACGCTGCGGAAGATGGGCCGCACGGAGGAATTGGCGCATGTCTCGTATGACTTCGTGACGTTGAAGGAAGGAGCGATGTCTTCCCGCAAGGGCAACATCATCCGCTACGAGTTCTTCCGCGACGCCATGGTGGAAGAGGCGCGCACGCAGACGGCCGCCAGGCACCCGGACTGGAAGCCTGCGCGCGTGGAGAAAACCGCCCGTGCCATCGCCTTCGCCGCCATCCGCTTCGGCATGCTCAAGCAGGACACGGACCGCAAGATCATCTTCGACATGGAAGAAGCCCTGTCGTTCGAGGGCTTCACCGGCCCGTACCTGCTGTACACCCTGGCCCGCGTGAACGGCATTATGAAGAAGGCCCGTCGCCGCAAGCGGGATCGTTCCGCCTCGCGCCTCGCCCTGCCGTCGGAAAAACGGTTGGTCGCCGCCCTGGCCGCCTATCCCGACGCCGTGCGTGCCGCCGCCACGGACACGCGCCTGGGTGCCTTGGCCCAGCACTTGTTCGACATCGCCAAGCGCTTCGCCGAGTTCTACGCCGAAGCCCCCGTGCTCGCCGCCGAGGACGCCGCGGTGGCCGCCCAGCGCCTCGCCCTGTGCGAAGCCGCGGGCCGCACCCTGGAAAACGGCCTGGCCCTCCTGGGGATAGACGCCGTGAAGGAAATGTAGTGGGTAATCGCCCGCTGTGGTAAACTCTCCGCAAACGGAGGGTTTTTCCTTTATCTATGCCTCGAAAAAGCACCCATATGGCAAACGGCCAGGAGACCGTCATCGCGCAGGGAGTAAAAATGGAAGGGGACTTCGTCAGCCAGGGCGACGTCGTCATCGACGGGGAGATGGTAGGGACGGTGCGGACCGCCGCGCACTTGCGCGTGGGGGAGACCGCCGCCATTTCG